>Ga0209506_1004294_pt1 | contig 10743 bp, 8 predicted proteins | sample AD_JPNHG2_MetaG_FD_184409 | JGI IMG/M metagenome (GOLD analysis project Ga0209506, IMG submission 184409) | Active sludge microbial communities of municipal wastewater-treating anaerobic digesters from Japan - AD_JPNHG2_MetaG (SPAdes) (version 2) | ecosystem: Engineered > Bioreactor > Anaerobic >...
TAGCAATTTGATGCCTCATCCCTTGTATGCTTTTTTTCATTATTCACATCCTACTTTATATCAAAGGCTAACAAAGTTATCGGGTGCTCAATAATTTTAAATTTGAATTTTTTATCAAAATGAATAAATTTTGAAATTTTAATTAATATACTTAAAATCAATACGTTATGGAGAATAAAGTTTTCTTTTTGGTACCTGTTTCTGCTGTATTGGCATTATTTTTTGCGTGGTATTTTTTTCATCAGATGAAAAAAGAAAGTGAAGGTACCATTAGTATGCAAAAAATAGCAAAATATGTGCGGGAAGGTGCAATGGCCTATTTAAAACAACAATACAAAGTAGTAGGCATTGTATTTCTTATAATAACTATAATTTTTTCCTTTATGGCCTATTATTTGAAAATACAAAATCCATGGGTGCCATTTGCTTTTCTGACAGGAGGATTTTTTTCGGGCTTAGCCGGATTTATAGGAATGCGAACAGCTACTTATGCTTCTGCCCGTACTGCTAATGCTGCTCAGCAAAGTTTGAATGCCGGACTGAGACTTGCATTTCGTTCCGGAGCCGTTATGGGATTGGTTGTTGTTGGGCTCGGATTATTGGATATTTCCATTTGGTTTTATGTTTTGCAGTTGACTATAGCTTCCGATTCTTCCATGAAACTGATTATTATCACTACTACTACTTTAACTTTTGGAATGGGAGCTTCTACACAGGCTTTGTTTGCACGTGTTGGGGGTGGAATTTTTACTAAAGCTGCTGATGTGGGAGCCGATTTGGTGGGAAAAGTGGAAGAAGGTATTCCGGAAGACGATCCTCGAAATCCTGCAACCATTGCGGATAATGTAGGAGATAATGTAGGCGATGTAGCCGGTATGGGGGCTGATTTGTACGAATCATATTGTGGATCGATACTTTCTACTGCTGCTTTAGGAGCTGTGGCTTTTGCGGCAAAAGGAACAGCAGTTCAATTTAATGGCGTAATTGCGCCCATGATTATTGCAGCCGTTGGAATTATTCTATCAATTATTGGAATATTTATGGTAAAATCCAAAGAAGATGCTTCTCAAAAGCAATTGTTAAGCTCTTTAAGTCGTGGAATCAATTTCAGCGCCATTTTCATTGCCATATTTTCATTTCTTATTTTGAAATATTTGAATATACCTAATTATTTGGGCATTTGGGGATCGATGCTGGCTGGACTTTTTGGAGGTGTTGCCATTGGAAAAATAACCGAATATTTCACTTCGGCAGGTTTTAAACCAACACAGCGAATTTCTGAATCGTCAAAAACCGGACCTGCTACGGTAATTATTGCCGGTATCGGAACAGGAATGATTTCGACTGCTTTTCCGGTTTTGGTGGTGGGTATTTCTATAATTTTGTCCTATCTGTTTGCTTCGGGTTTCGATTTTTCCAATATCAGCATGGGATTGTATGGAATTGCCATTTCGGCTGTAGGAATGCTTTCTACGTTGGGAATCACGCTGGCTTCTGATGCTTATGGCCCTATTGCCGATAATGCCGGAGGAAATGCAGAAATGAGCGGATTGGCTCCTGAAGTTAGAAGACGCACGGATGCACTGGACGCTTTGGGAAATACTACAGCTGCCACAGGAAAGGGATTTGCCATTGGTTCTGCCGCCCTTACGGCTTTGGCATTGATGGCTTCTTATTTGGAAGAAATCAAAATTGCCATTGCTCGTATTCCCGAAAAAACAGAATTATTTTTCAATGCCATGCAGACCGATATTCATCAAGCTTCTATTCCACAATTAATAGAATATTTCCAAATTAATTTGATGAATCCTCGAGTTTTAGTTGGAGCATTTATTGGTGCAATGTCTGCATTTTTGTTTTGTGGACTGACAATGAATGCAGTCGGACGTGCCGCTCAAAAAATGGTTCAAGAAGTTCGTCGCCAATTTCGCGAAATTGCCGGTATCATGGAAGGCAAAGCTGAACCCGACTATGCTCGATGTGTAGCCATCTCTACAAAAGGAGCGCAAAAGGAAATGTTGCTTCCTTCCTTGTTGGCAATCATTATTCCTATTCTTACCGGCGTGATATTTGGCGTTTCGGGTGTCATGGGATTGTTGCTGGGAAGTGTTTCTACCGGTTTCATTCTGGCAATTTTTATGGCCAATTCCGGTGGCGCATGGGACAATGCCAAAAAATATATAGAAGAAGGAAATTTGGGCGGTAAAGGTTCGGAAAATCACAAAGCCGCAGTGGTTGGGGATACAGTTGGAGATCCTTTTAAGGATACTTCAGGCCCTTCCTTGAATATTTTAATAAAACTCATGAGCATGGTTTCTATCGTAATGGCAGGTCTCACTGTAGCATGGAGCCTTTTGTAATTGTTTTTTAACGAATTATTTTAAAAATCCCGGCTCAAAAATTTAAAAAGTCGGGATTTTTTGTGTTTTGGTAATAATAAATGAAAAAAATCAAATAATAAAATCGGTTTTTCATTGAGTTTCCCGTTTTTTTTTTCTAATTTTCGTCGAAATTTTATAAACCTAAAAAAATTTATTTGAATGACAAAACGTGCAAAATATTCATGGATTTACTGGCTGGTTATCATGTTTTTGTTTATTTTGATGGATTGGCTTATTTTTCCGACCACACAAGGGAACAGGGAATTAAGCTATAACGAGTTTGTTGATTCGGTACGAAATGGCAAAGTGGAGAGAATTATTTTTTTACAGGATAAAATAGTTGGAGAATTCAAATCGGATACCAACCATATTTCCTCAATGACACAAGCTCCCACTGCCCCGTGGAGAATCAGAATTCCTGATTTGGAAGAACAAGTACAAAAGCAATTTGTTGTCAGCAGAATTCCAAATATGAATGAAGAATATCTCATTAATGATTTGTTGGCGGCAAAAGTTAATTTTAAAGGTCATTTTCAAGACAATACTGTTTTAAACTTTTTTCTCAACTGGATTTTACCCTTTGTGTTATTTATGCTGTTATGGGGATATTTTTTCAGAAAAATGGGCAACAAAAACCCCATGCTCGAAATTGGAAGAAACAAAGCACAAATTCAGGCAGAAAAACCTGCAAATCCAATAACTTTTAAAGACGTAGCAGGGATTGACGAAGCCGTTGAAGAGGTAAAAGAGTTGGTTGATTTTCTGAAAAACCCTTCAAAATATACACGTTTGGGCGGAAAATTACCAAAAGGAGTCCTGCTGGTTGGCCCTCCGGGAACAGGAAAAACCTTGTTGGCTAAAGCAGTAGCAGGCGAAGCGGATGTTCCATTTTTTAGTCTGAGCGGTTCCGATTTTGTCGAAATGTTTGTAGGGGTTGGGGCTGCCCGAGTTAGAGATTTGTTCAATCAGGCAAAGGCTCATGCACCCTGTATTATTTTTATTGATGAAATTGACGCTATCGGTAAAAGCAGAGCTCACTCGGGATATTATGCGGGCGGTTATGATGAACGGGAAAATACGCTGAATCAACTTTTGGTTGAAATGGATGGATTTGATGCCAGTTCCGGAGTAATTATCATGGGAGCCACAAATCGGCCAGATGTGCTGGATCCGGCGTTGTTGCGCCCAGGACGTTTTGATCGACAGGTATTGGTCGATAAACCCGACATGAATGGGAGAGAAGCAATTTTTAAAGTACATACAAAAAATATTAAATTAGCTTCGGATGTCGATTTAAAGAGATTAGCTGCACAAACGCCCGGATTTGCAGGCGCCGAAATTGCCAACGTTTGTAATGAAGCCGCAATTTTAGCTGTACGAAACAATCGTGATGAAGTTACCATGATGGATTTTGAAGCCGCTATTGAGCGTGTAATTGCCGGTTTGGAGAAAAAGAACAAACTTATAAACGAAAAGGAACGAAAAATTGTAGCTTATCATGAAAGTGGCCATGCTATTGTCGGATACTTCACTCCGGGAGCAGACGAGGTTCAGAAAGTTTCAATAGTTCCAAGAGGTATAGGAGCTTTGGGATATACCATGCAAATGCCTTTGGAAGACAGATATCTACTCTCTGAAAGTGAATTGATAGGAAAAATAAAAGGACTTTTGGGCGGAAGAGCTGCTGAAGAATTGATTTTTGGTGAAGTGTCAACCGGCGCTTCCAACGATTTGGAAAGAGCTACTCAATTGGCTCGAAACATGATTACAGTTTATGGAATGAGTAAAAAATTGCCTAATATTTCTCTCGTAAATCAGTCAACTACCGGTTTTTTGGGTGGCGGACCCGGCATCGAACGACGTTCTGAATATGTTGAAAAAATGATTGATGAAGAAATGACCGAAATCATTCGTTCATGTTATGATAATGCAAAAAAATTATTGTCAGAAAAAAAAGATTTATTGGAGAAAATGGCCATCACACTTTTAGAAAAAGAAGTTTTGAGTTATAATGAAATAAAGGAAATTTTGGGAGAGAAAAATTAGCATTAAACATATAGCTTTTTTTTTAAAATATATTGATAAACAGCAGGTTGAAGAAAATCTTTTACTTCTTTACCTTGTTTAATGTTTTGGCGAATTTCCGTTGAAGAAATATTGTATTGTGGACCTTCCAACCATTTCATTTGAGGATAGATTTTGGCAATTTCTTCTTTATCGAATCCGGGACGCGGATAAACCAACACGGGATATTCATCGAGAATTTGCTTAAAGTTTTTCCACTGATCAAAGACTTTTGCGTTATCGCTACCAATGAGCAGGTAAAAATCGTTTTCAGGGTATTTGGAAGAAAAAGCATGCAGACTGTCAATGGTATATGCAGGTTTAGGCATTGAAAATTCGAGGTCGGAAACTTTTAATTTCGGATTGTCCTGTATGGCTATTTTTACCATTTCCAAGCGAAGATTTTCGTCCAGCAAATCATTTTCCTTTTTTAACGGATTGCGAGGAGAAACAACAAACCAAACTTCATCAACCACTTGATGATCAAGAAGAAATTCGGCCAGTTTTTGGTGTCCGAGATGAAAAGGATTGAAAGAACCAAAATATAATCCAACTTTTTTCATTTTGCAGGAAAACTTATTTTTCCAAAAATTTGCGAACAACTTCTTCGGTTGCTTTTTTAGCTTTTTCCAAGTCGTCATTCACAATTACTACATCAAATTTTGGAGCGAAACTCATTTCAAATTCAGCTTTTTCAAGTCGTTTGGCAATCATTTCGGGAGGATCGGTACCTCGAATCGTCAGACGATTTTTTAATTCTTCCAAACTTGGGGGAGCAATAAAGATGGCCAATGCCCTGCCATTGTATTGTTTTTTAATATTAAGACCTCCAAGCACATCCACATCGAAAATGATATTTTTCCCCTTCGCTGCAATGCGATCAATTTCGCTTCGCAAAGTTCCATAATAACATCCCGGATAAACTTCTTCGTATTCCAAAAATTCGTTTTGCGCTATCTTTTTCTGAAATTCTTCTTTAGAAAGAAAATAATAATCTTTCCCGTTCTGTTCGCTTCCGCGCGGTGGACGACTGGTAGCTGACACTGAAAATTCCAGATCAAAAGGACGTGTCAGAAGGTATTGAACCAGCGTGCTTTTGCCTGTGCCTGATGGTGCGGATAAAATAATTAATTTTCCGGACATGAAGAAAGTGAAATTTTAAGCGTAGTACAATTGTTTTACCTTATAATAAAAGAAATTTATCAAATTAAAGGACATTCAATACTTGTTCCTTCATTTGTTCCAGTTCGTCTTTCATTTCCACCACAATTTTTTGAATTTCACTGTGATTGGCTTTGGCTCCAAGCGTATTGATTTCACGACCAATTTCCTGAGCAATAAAACCGAGTTTCTTGCCCGCCGATGGTTCCAGTTTCATGGTTTCGAGGAAATAATTCAGATGATTTCGCAAACGAACTTTTTCTTCATTAATATCGAGCTTCTCAATGTAATAAATCAATTCCTGCTCTAAACGATTTTGATCATAATCTACCTTATCAGAAAGTGCTTGCAGATTGTCTTTGAGTCTGGAACGTATTTTTTCTATTCTTTCTGCTTCGTAAGGTGAAATTTTTTCCAATAAATCGCCAATATTTGTAATTTTTGAGATAAAAACGTTTTCCAAAGATTTTCCCTCCTGAATACGGAAAGAAATAACCTGTTCTATTGCTTTGTCAATACTCTTCTTAAGTGCTTGCCATTCATTTTCTTCCAATTCGATGTTATCGGTTTTCATTACATCCGGCAATCGAAGCAAAATATCAAACCAATTTGTTGGCTCAGGCAATTCAAGATTCTGTGATAAAGATTTGATTTGCTGCATGTAAGATAAAAAAACAGATGGATTGATTTGATTAGCAACATCTTTACCTGAGTTATCCATGTAAATAGCCACATCAATTTTTCCGCGTTCCAATTTTTGAAGAATTTCGGTTCTGATTTCGAGTTCTTTATTTCGGTATGCAGCCGCTATTTTCAAAGAAAGATCCAGTTGTTTGCTGTTGAGTGATTTAATTTCTACGACAATTTTTTTCCCTTCATATTCACAGGTAGCTTTGCCGAAACCTGTCATGGATTGTATCATAGTATTTTGTAAAAAGTGATTTTTGCAATTGTTTATGTTACCGAAATTCAAATTTCCGGTTTTTTTATTCGCTTTTAAGCAATTCTTTGGCGTTGCCCAATGCAACTTCCGTAACATTTTCACCGCTGAGCATTTGCGCAACTTCCCAAATTCGTTCTTCCCTATCGAGCAAGTTAATATGAGTTTGTGTAGTTTTTCCGGAATCGTCTTTAAAAACACGATAATGTTGGTTCCCTTTGGCAGCAATTTGAGGTAAATGTGTGATAGCAATTACCTGCATGTTTTTACTCATTTCTTTCATAATTTCAGCCATTCGGTGAGCAATCTCGCCGGAAACGCCCGTATCGATTTCGTCAAAAATAATGGTAGGCAAACCGGCTCGATGTGCCATTAAAGATTTGATGGAGAGCATTAAACGTGAAACCTCACCTCCCGAAGCGATTTGAGCAACAGGCTGCAACGATTGATTTTTGTTGGCCGAAAAAAGAAATTGAACCATGTCTTTCCCTGTTTCCGAAAATTCGGCAACATCCGTAATTTCAACTTTGAACTGAATGTTAGGCATTCCCAAACGTGAAAGCTGCTCTTTTAAAAATTTTTCTATCGGTTCAACGGCATTCAACCGACTTTTTGTCAATAATTCGGCTTGTTGTTGAACATTTTTATGAGCTTCGGCAATTGTTTTCTTCAAGGCGTCGATTTCTTCATCAAAAGATTCGATGTGCTGCAATTCTTCTTTTAAATTTTCTTTCAGCGATAATAATTCGGAAATAGAACTCAGTTTAAATTTCTTTTCCAACGTATAAATTTCATTCAATCTTTGCTCGACCCATTCCAATCTATCAGGCTGAAAATCAATATTTTCCTCTAAACTTGTTATTTCCTGAGCTATATCTTTCAATTCGATATAAACCGACTCTAAACGTTTATGCCAATTCTCTCCTTCCGAAATGTAATTTTTTATTCGTCCTATAGCGTCGATAACTTCTTTAAGCAAAACAAGACTTTTTTGTTCATCGGTAAGTAAAAAAACTGCTTTTTGCAATTCCTGTTTAATTTCTTCCGTGTGGCTCAATGTTTCCAGTTCCATTTCAAGGTCATCTTGCTCGTTTTCCGACAAATGGGCTTCTTCCAACTGTTGAAACTGAAATTTTAAATAATCGAGCTCAGACAATTGTTTATCGGCAGTTTTCTGCAATTGGGAAAGCTGTGTTTGCAGGTTTTTCCATTGACTATAGTATTGTTGATATTGCTTGAGAATCGAAGCATTTTGTGCCATGTTGTCAACCACTTGCAATTGATACTGGTCGTCTGAAAGCAATAAATTTTCGTGTTGAGAATGTATATCGATCAATTTGGCGCTGAGTTCACGTAAAAGCTGTAAACTTACAGGCGTATCATTGATAAAAGCTCTTGATTTTCCCGATGCTGTTATTTCACGACGGATAATGCACTGTTCAGGATGAAAATCCAATTCGTTTATTTCAAAAAAATGTTCCAAACGATAATCCCGAATATCAAATTCGGCTTCAACTATAGCTTTTTCTTCTCCTTCCTTGATAAAACGACTTTCAGCCCGCTGTCCGAGTATTAACGAAAGCGCACCGATTATGATGGATTTTCCAGCACCGGTTTCGCCTGTAATAACTGAAAAGCCGGAATTAAAACCGATATTAATTTCGGAAATCAATGCGTAATTGCTGATATGAAGCGTCTTAAGCATAAATATGTGGTAGTCAGAAAAAGTATTTATTTTTTATTTAAAATTTGTTCGTATTTTTGTGTCTGTGTGGGGTTTACATCCGACAGAATTTCTACGACCAATGCTTTTTCCTTGTCAGTTCCTTTAGAAAAAATATTGATCAATTCATCCGTTTTGGCATCCAAAAATGTGGAAATTATTACTGCCGATGGGCGGGCACGATTGGCTTCGCGCAACACGGAAATTCCTTGAGCAATTCGGGCACGGGCATTAACCGGATTATTAGCCATTTCGTCCAATCCCAGACGATGATATTCGTAGAAATAATTCCGAAAATTTTTGAAAGCTTCATCAGTCAAATTATTTGCCAAAGCATAACGATTTCGGCTGCTTTCAAAAGCTCGCCATCCGGGTAAATTACTTCCCTGAGCAGAATTAACTATATTTTCTGCAGCTTGAAAAAATGGTGTTCCTCCCAACCTTGAAAACGAATCCATGTCGTAGCCGATAACGATATAGGCATAATAAGCCAATACCGCAGTGAGATTGGAACTAATGGATGCCTCGTTCCATTCCAACGGCTCAAACTCCTTGTATGAGAACGTAAAATCGTTGTCTTTGAAATTGAAAAGTGTTGTGTTATAATTCGAATTGTAAACCGGACGACGCGACTGTACCTGAATTTCAGCAGTAAAATTATCTCCATCAACCGATTTTACAATGATATTCATTGAACATTCAATTCGTTCGTTGGTTAAAAAAGTCATTTCCGTCCACTTGCGGTTGTTCACAAATTCGGAAACCGATTTCTGCAAAGTGTTGAAAACAGATTTGTTTGTTCCTTGTACCTGATCGGAATTAATGCTAATATTGCAGTTTAATTCCTGAGAATACGCATAAAAGGAAAAACAAAATGATAAGAAAATCAGAACAGCAAACGTTTTTTTCATCGATTCAAAATTTTTACCAGCTCATTAACTATATCTTCCGCCACTTCTTTTTTTGGCTTTAAATCAAAGGAAAGAATTTTGCCGGTATTATGCAAAATGGTAATTTTATTGGTATCGTAGCCAAATCCGGCTTTTTCGTCACGAAGAGAATTGAGTACAATAAAATCCAGATTTTTATTTTTCAACTTCAATTGTGCATTTTCAATTTCATTGGAAGTTTCGAGAGCAAAACCTACTAAAAATTGTTTTTCGGTTTTTATTTTGCCGAGTGTAGCAGCAATATCCGGAGTCGGTTTTAGTTCTATGGTCAACCGATCGCCCTTACGTTTTATCTTGTCTTCGGCAGTAGCCATCGGTGTAAAATCTGCTACTGCAGCACTTAATATGGCACCATCCATTTCGGGAAACTTTTCCGTAACAGCGTCGAACATTTCCTGAGCGGATGAAACTTTAATGAGTTGAATATTTTTATGGTGCAAACTTAATTGAACAGGCCCTGCAATCATCCAAACTTCAGCTCCATGAGCAGCACATGATTCAGCCAACGCAAAACCCATTTTTCCGGATGAGAAATTTCCAATAAAACGAACCGGATCTATTTTTTCATACGTTGGACCGGCAGTAATCAGAATTTTTTTCCCCGCAAGTTGTTTAGGTGTAAAATAATCGTCAAGAAAATGAACAATATTTTCGGGTTCTTCCATTCTCCCCTTCCCTTCCAGACCACTTGCCAATTCACCAAATGAAGGTTCTATAACCAGGTTTCCATACGAACGAAGAATTTGCAAGTTGCGCTGTGTAGCAGGATGAGCAAACATATCCAAATCCATAGCAGGAGCTAAAAAGACAGGACACTTGGCCGAAAGATAAGTAGTCAAAAGCAAATTATCAGCAATGCCGGCTGCCATTTTAGCCAATGAATTGGCTGTTGCCGGTGCAATTAAATATGCATCGGCCCACAAGCCCAAATCCACATGGCTGTTCCATTGACCATTTGTTGGATCGAAAAAATCGGTCAATACCGGATTTTTGGAAAGTGCAGCAAGTGTCAAGGGTGTAATAAATTCTTTTGCCGAAGCCGACATAACCACTTTTACTTCAGCTCCCTGCTTCAACAGTAAACGGACTATCGTGGCAGACTTATAAGCAGCAATTCCACCCGTAATGCCCAAAATGATTTTTTTATCCTGCAGCATATCAACCTTTATTATGGATGAATTATATCCTGCAAATTTACAAGATAATTTTCAATTTTCCTGTAATACTTCAAAAAACATAATACTGATAGTGTTACCCACTTTTTATTCATTTAATCCCAAATTGTCCATTAGCATCATCAGGTAGAAAAATCGAATTGAAAATTGGTTGATTTTTCCCAGAGTTTCCTTATCCAAGCCCTCCTGTTCATTTGAAGAGCCATTTTCACGATAACTTTATTGGAGTGTTCTTCAATATATGCCGGAATTGCAAGCATTTTATATCGCAAGGTGGATAATCTGTTTCGTACTTTGTCGTTGATAATAACCTGTTTGAACAAGCTCATAAAGTTGTAGGCAATGGTCA
>Ga0209506_1004298_pt1 | contig 10734 bp, 10 predicted proteins | sample AD_JPNHG2_MetaG_FD_184409 | JGI IMG/M metagenome (GOLD analysis project Ga0209506, IMG submission 184409) | Active sludge microbial communities of municipal wastewater-treating anaerobic digesters from Japan - AD_JPNHG2_MetaG (SPAdes) (version 2) | ecosystem: Engineered > Bioreactor > Anaerobic...
TTGAAAAGGAGAAGGTTGGAAACGAGTTTATCTTCAAAAATAAGGGTCTGTATGAGATATTTAAGAATTGATGAAATGCACAGCCTTTATCCAACACCCATCGGGAGTGCACAAAAAGATGAGAAAATTGTGCATATCTATCGGAGAATGCACTTGCATTGTGCGCACCTTATTAAAAATGCACAAAGAAACACTAAATCGGTGCAAATACAAGAAGAGTTAAGTAAGGAGGTGCGCTTCCCCAAGCTTAAAACCGAGTTTGAAGAGCAGTTGAAAGAGGAAGAAAGACTGAACAGGCAGATTCTGGAGAATCTGGAAAAAATCTCAATGGAGGGGAAAGAATGAATGAACGCACTCATACGCGAAAACCTCCGGGCGGTGATGCCAGATGAGTGAGTGGCGGGAGTGCAAACTTAAGGATATTTGCGTAAAAATAACAGATGGATCACATAATAGCCCACCCACAACGATTCATGGGTACCCTATGGCATCAGTTAAAGATATGGAATATAATCGGATAAACTTAGATACCTGTAGAAAAATATCCGAAGATGATTATATTGAGTTGGTCAAAAACGATTGCAAACCAATTCTTAATGATGTTTTAATCGCAAAAGATGGTAGTTATTTAAAACATGTTTTCGATGTGACGAAAGAAGAAAATGTTGTTTTATTATCGTCTATAGCAATTATTAGACCTGACATTTTACAAATATTACCAAAATACCTTAAATATATTTTTCTCAACCCGTCTTTTCGTGATACCGTAGAAGCAAATTATGTAACAGGTGCAGTAATTCCAAGAATTGTCCTTAAAGATTTCAAAGAAATTGATATCCTCCTCCCTCCTCTCCCCGAGCAGCGCGCCATCGCCTCGGTGCTTTCCAGTCTCGACGATAAAATAGACCTGCTCCACCGCCAGAATAAAACCCTCGAAGCCATGGCGGAAACGCTTTTCAGGCAGTGGTTCGTGGAGGAAGCGGATGAGGGGTGGGAAATTAAGAAGTTGTCAGAATTAGTGGTATTTGAAAAGGGAAAAAAACCTTACGAGACATTTGAAATCGAAGACGATGGGCTTGTACCGCAGATTCTTATTGAGAGTTTTGATTCTGGAAAATATATGTTTTCAAGACCGGAGGAGACGGTCATCGCAGGTGAAAAGGACATTCTGGTAGTTATGGATGGAGCAAGTAGTGGACGAGTTGAAATAGGATATCATGGCATAATAGGATCAACGATAGGTCTTTTTAGACCAACGAGTATCTTTCCCTTTCCACTATTCTTGTACTCTTTTCTTAAATTGAATGAGAAATATATTCGAGAAAACACAACTGGCTCAGCAATACCTCATGCCGATAAGGCTTTGATACTTGACTTGGAGGTACAATACTCACGGAGGGAGCGAGTCAAGCAATTTGAGGCATTTGCACAAGATCTGTTTAAGAAGAAAAAATCAAATAGAGAGCAAATCCGCACCCTCGAAAAACTGCGGGATACGCTACTGCCAAAGTTGATGAGCGGGGAAGTGAGAGTAATAGTATGACGCGCATAACAGAATCCGAGATAGAAGAGTTTGCTATAAAACTATTGGAAGATCAAGGTTATGAATACGTATCCGGTCCTGATATTGCACCAGACGGAGAAAAAGCAGAAAGAAAATCATTTGAGGATGTTTTGCTGTTTGACCGCTTAAGTAATGCAGTTAATAGGATCAATGCTAATATCCCTATCGAGGCAAGACAAGACGCTATTAAACAGATACAGCGCTTTGGCTCTCAAGGACTTATTACAAACAATGAATCTTTTCATAGATTGCTAACTGAGGGAATAAAGGTAAGCTACCAAAAAGATGGCATTGAGAGAGGCGATCTCGTCTGGCTCATTGATTTTAAAAATCTGGGAAACAACGAATTTCTCGCTGTTAACCAGTTTACAGTAATTGAGGGTGGTGTTAACAAGCGTCCTGACATTATTATTTTTGTTAATGGACTACCCTTAATTGTTATAGAATTGAAAAATCCCGCAGATGAACAGGCAACCATAAGTGCTGCCTTCAGACAGATTCAAACATATAAACAAATAATACCTGCCCTTTTTAATTATAACGCCTTTATAGTAATTTCTGATGGTTTAGAAGCAAAAGCTGGCACCATATCCTCTGATTGTAGCCAGTTTATGGCGTGGAAGTCAATAGATGGAAAGAGGGAAGCATCAAAGCTTGTCAGCCAGTTGGAGACTCTGATACGAGGAATGCTGAACAAGAAGACATTGCTCGATATCATCCGTCATTTTATCGTCTTCGACAAATCAAAGAAAGAGGATAAAGAGACGGGCATCACATTCGTTCAGACCGTCAAGAAACTTGCATACTATCATCAGTATTTTGCAGTGAATAAAGCTGTAGAATCTACCCTGAGAGCATCAGGTTACTTTGTGGAGAAAGACGCCTATGGCCTTAACGTTATGGAATCTCCTGAAAACTACGGCCTGATAAGTGTAGATACCCAGCCCGCAGGAGACCGTAAAGGAGGCGTTATCTGGCATACTCAGGGAAGCGGCAAATCGCTATCAATGGTATTTTTCGCAGGCAAGATCATTCAGATGTTAGACAATCCTACGATACTGGTGATCACGGATAGAAACGATCTTGATGACCAGCTGTTTGATACTTTTGCAGCGTCAAAACATCTTCTCAGGCAGGATCCTGTTCAGGCAGAGAGCAGAGAACATCTGAAAGAGCTGTTAAACGTTGCATCAGGCGGCGTAGTGTTTACAACGATCCAGAAGTTCCAGCCGGAGGAGGGTAACGTTTATCCGGAGCTATCAGACCGGCGAAATATAATCGTTATAGTGGATGAGGCGCATCGGACCCAGTACGGATTCAAGGCAAAGACGATAGACGAAAAAGACGACAAAGGGAATGTCATAGGCAAAAAGACTGTTTATGGTTTTGCAAAATATATGCGGGACGCACTGCCGAACGCTACCTATATCGGTTTTACAGGCACACCGATAGAAAAAGAGGACAGAAACACGCCGGCTGTTTTTGGAAACTATGTCGATATCTACGACATCTCACAGGCGCAGGAAGACGGTGCGATCGTGAAGATATACTATGAGAGCAGGCTTGCAAAAATCACTCTCAGCGAGGAAGGTAAAAAGCTCATCTCAGAATTGGATGAGGTGTTGGAAAAAGAAGACCTTGCTGAAGCTCAGAAAGCAAAGGCAAAATGGACCCAGCTCGAAGCTCTGATCGGGAGTGAAGATCGCATTCGGCAAATTGCCAAGGATATCGTTACCCATTTCGAGCAGCGCCAGGAGGTGTTTGAAGGCAAGGGAATGATAGTAACCATGTCAAGGCGGATCGCCGCCGATTTGTACGATGAGATCATCAAAATAAAGCCGCAATGGCACAATGATGAACTGAAAAAGGGCGCAATCAAGGTAGTAATGACATCTCAATCTTCTGACGGACCCAAAATGGCAAAGCATCATACGACAAAGGAACAGAGAAGAGTATTAGCCGAACGGATGAAAGACCCGGAAGATGAATTAAAATTGGTCATTGTGTGTGATATGTGGCTTACCGGATTCGATGTCCCGTGTCTGCATACCATGTATCTGGATAAACCTATGAAGGGTCATACGCTGATGCAGGCAATTGCAAGGGTGAACAGGATTTACAAGGATAAGCCGGGCGGATTGATCGTTGATTACCTTGGAATCGCCTCCGATCTGAAAGAGGCATTATCGTTTTATTCCGATAGTGGCGGAAAAGGAGATCCTGCGGTTCTCCAAGAACAGGCTGTTCAACTTATGCTTGAAAAATTGGAAACCGTTTCCCAGATGTTTCACGGCTTTACCTACAATCACTATTTTACAGCCGACACCTCAACAAAGTTATCAACAATCCTCGCCGCAGAAGAACACATACTCGGCCTTGAAAATGGCAAGAAACGATATATTGACGAAGTTACGGCTTTATCAAAGGCATTTTCAATCGCAATTCCACATGAAGAAGCTATGGCGGTTAAAGATGAAGTCTCATTTTATCAGGCGGTCAAGACCAGGCTTGTAAAATTTGATACCACCGGAACCAGCAGAACCAACGAGGAAATCGAAACTGCAATCAGACAGGTTATTGATCAAGCTCTTGTAACTGAACAAGTTATAGATATCTTTGATGCCGCTGGAATCAAGAAACCGGATATTTCCATATTGTCAGAGGAATTTCTGTTAGAAGTCCAGAATATGGAACACAAGAACATCGCTTTTGAAGTTCTGAAAAAGCTTCTCAACGACGAAATAAAGGCGAGAATGAAAAAAAACCTTGTCCAAAGCCGAACGCTTATGGAAATGCTGGAGGATTCAATTAAGAAATATCACAACAAGGTGATTACTGCGGTTGAGGTGATTGAGGAACTGATCGCACTCAGTAAAGAAATAAAGAAAATGGACAAAGAACCGGAAGAAATGGGTTTATCTGAATACGAATATGCGTTCTATACCGCAATAGCAGATAACAAGAGTGCCAGGGAATTGATGCAGAAAGAGACGTTAAGAGAATTGGCCGTTGTATTGTATGAGAAAGTGAAACAAAACGCATCCATTGACTGGACGATTAAAGAAAGCGTTAGAGCTAAGCTAAGAGTGATTGTCAAACGAACACTCCGGCGATATGGCTATCCTCCAGACATGCAAGCCATCGCTACAGAAACCGTACTTAAACAAGCGGAAATGATTGCAGATGAGCTAACAGAAGGGGATGAAGGTTCAGATAGGCACTTTTTACGAAGAACCCCTCACGGAACGTAAGAAAAAACTACGGCGGCAGGATGATTTTCGGATATGAAAAACTCACTCTGCTTCGCTCCGTGCCACGCTGCGCTCTCGGTCGCTTCGTTCCTTCGGGTCGTTTAACAGGCGGGTATGCGGTTCGGGGCTCGGCTCGCTCCTCACCCAAATCCTTCACTTCGTTCAAGACTTCGCATACCCGCCAGCCGTTACTAAATATTCCAAAACACATCACAGAGAGTCTACGATGAAAAAAAAGGAAAACAATCGGTGATAACATGGGTAGCCAAGATCTTAGCCGTTGCAATAATTGGCTTTGGTCTGCCTTTTTATTTCGGATATGGTAATCCGTTGCCTTTTATTAATCCGGAATACACGGTCTGGGATAATACCTGGTTGACGATCTTTCCTCTGATGTTTATTGGTCTGGGATTAGGTTGGAAATTTGAAAAGACAGGCGGTTTTTTAGTATCCATACCCATTTTAATCGGATTTATTATCGGACTTATATTTGAGAGCGACCTGTCATTACACATGATCATTCCGTTTTTAACGGGCGTTCTTTTTATCATTACATGATACACTAAAGAAAAAATTGAAAAGTAAATGTGAGAATGTCGGATCGGAACGTACGACAGCGAGTGAACAGCTACGGCGCAGATGTGCCGGCGATTGCAACTTCTCATATATTGAAAATTCATTATTACTATCTCCCCTTCGTATAATTTTTCCCCATTTTCTAAATAAAAGTGTAAATTTCTGTAACGTTAAATGAGTGTTTTCATCAAAAGTAAGAAAAGGAGAAACAATTATGACGAATCGATCTCAAATTTACAAATGTGAAATCTGCGGCAATATAGTCGAGGTTTTACACGAAGGCGCGGGCGAATTGGTTTGCTGTGGCAAACCGATGAAACTTATCGTCGAAAATACGACTGACGCCGCCCGAGAAAAACATGTCCCGGTAATTGAAAAAATCGCCGACGGCTACAAGGTCAGCGTCGGTAGCGTTCTCCACCCGATGATTGACGTTCATTATATTGAGTGGATTGAGTTGGATGCCGACGGTCAGGTTTTTCGGAAATATCTGAAGCCGGGCGATACACCGGTGGCTATTTTTAACGTATCGGCCGAAAATGTAACTGCACGTGAGTATTGCAACATTCACGGTTTATGGAAAGGATTATTATAATGCTTAGTCCCAAATTATTAACCGCTTTCAATGATCAAATCAAACACGAACTGGAATCTGCCTATCTTTATGCCGCAATGAATGCCTGGTTCAAATCCGAAAATTTTGACGGAATGGCGCATTGGATGGAAGTCCAGACCAAGGAGGAAATAAACCATGCCAGAAAATTTTTCGACCATATTTTCGAGCGTGGTGATGTCGTCGAACTCCAGCCAATAAATATTTTGGGTAAGAAATGGGCTTCGCCGCTCGATGCTTTCAAAGCCGCTTATGAGCACGAACAATTTGTTACCAGCAAAATCAATGATCTAATGACGATGGCTATTGCCGATAAAGATTATGCCGCACAGGAATTTTTAAATTGGTTCGTCGCTGAACAGGTCGAAGAAGAAGATTCAACTTTGAAAATAGTTCAACTTTTAAAGAGAATCGGCGATCACGGTCAGGCTTTGATTATGGTTGATCGAGAACTTGGTAAGCGCGAATAACAGGAAAGAGCCAATTATGAATTTTAACATAGACGAAGTTTTCGAAATTGCCGAGCAGATAGAAGTCAATGGCAGCCGTTTTTATCGCCAAGCCGCTGAACTCAGCCAGTTGGCTGAACATAAAAATATGTTATTAAAGTTGGCTGAGATGGAAGATCAGCACCAAAAAACCTTCGCCGGCATGCGTGAAAAAATAAAACAAACCAAGCTAAATTTGTCTTATGATCCCAATCAAGAAGCCGCTCTCTTTTTACAAGCCTTTGCTTCTGGCTACGTGTTTGCTCCAACGACTGATTCATCTGCGTTAATCAGAGAACAAAAATCAATTGCGGATATTTTGCACTTAGCCATTGGATTTGAAAAGGATTCAATCGTTTTCTATCTCGGCATCGAAAAAATCCTGCTCAACGAAGACGATATCGTTCACGTACGTGCTATTATTAAAGAAGAGATGGGACATATTACCCTGCTTGCCAGAAAACTGGACGAATTGAATTAAGCTAATCGGCAATTTGTTTTGATCGAATACCCTTACAGGTATGATTACTTGTAAGGGTATTTTTTTATAATATCCTTGATGTAATTAATGTAGGCTGTTTAAATTGACGATGATGATTGATAAAACTAAAATAATTAAAGGAATAAAAAATGGCAATTCGTATTTTTGTAACGGGCGGAACTTTTGACAAAGAATATAATGAACTCACCGGACAACTCTATTTCAAAGACACGCACTTACCGGAAATGCTAATCCTCGGGCGCTCGCGGGTAGAAGTCGAAATCCGCACCTTGATGATGATTGATAGTCTGGAAATGACCGATGATGACCGGCTATTGATTGCGCAACATTGTCAGAAAGCCGCTGAAGATCGGATTGTCATTACTCATGGCACGGATACGATGGTGGAAACAGCCAGACTCATTGCCCAAAATGTCAGCGGCAAAACTATCGTCTTGACCGGAGCGATGATTCCCTATAAATTCGGTAGTTCGGACGGACTCTTCAATCTCGGTAGTGCTTTAGCTTTTGTTCAGACGCTTTCTCCTGGCGTTTACATCGCGATGAATGGTCGCTTTTTTAACTGGAATAACGTTCGTAAGAATAAAAAGACTGGCGAATTCGAGGAAATATCCTGATTGTTGAGCGAGAGACGGGACTTGAACCCGCGATCCCGAACGGTCGGGAGCAACGCTAAGCTCGTTGCTTTTGCTCTGAGATATTTAGTGAGCGAGAGACGGGACTTGAACCCGCGACAGCCACGTTGGCAACGTGGAGCTCTACCAGCTGAGCTACTCTCGCATAAACAAAAAGCGCGTAAATTTAAACTCTTCGCCTACTTTATGCAATAATTTTTACATTTGACGGTGTCTGATCTAGGGACATGGTATCCACTTTTTGTAACAGCGTCGAGATGATAATCGGTAATGATAGGCGGAAAAATACCGATGTGGTTAGGATTGATATTTGGTGGATTCAGGTCGTTTAGAATTTCGATGGGTGTTTTCATATTTTTATAGCGGAATTTACGTTTATAGTTGAAATAAACACTATAGGTAAAAGCTTTACAGAGCAGTTCACGGGGATTATGATAATCTTCCATATCATAGAACTCGTCTTCAATTAGGCGGTGAGCGGCTTCGACATCGCTGTTATAAGTTTTACGACCGACCGGGATTTGGATAGATTCTGAATTCATTTGCTGAACAATTAGTTGGTAGAGAGTTTGTTTATGTTTCTGGTTACAGGGGCCAATAAACTCTGTACCGTTGTCGCTCTGCCAAACCGTTTGACTCAAATCGACGCCACATTGAAGCAGATGGCAACCAAGATAATAGGTAAAGACCGCCACATTGGTAGTGGTTTTTTCATAAGCGTATCCAAGATACATCAGGCCAGTGCGAACCTCCCGGGCCGTGATCTGGTATTTGGGGTAATTTTGCCACAGATAGGGATAATAGTGCGGAATGTCGCATAGTTCTTTCAGGTCAATCTGAATCTTCTCAAAGACCTTCATTCGGGCCTTCACGATTCTTAAGTCACGTTTAACCTGGGTTTTGTGCTTACGGGGACGGATCAAGCCGGCGTCCTTTATGACCCGATGAATGGTAGCTGGGCTGGAATGAATGCCATGCTCGGCTTTAATTCTGATCGGACCCAGATAAGGTTGACGACGACGGATTGCCAGAATGCGTTCTTCTTCCTGAGCGTCGATCTTATAAGGACTCTGGTTTGGTCGCCGACTACGATCTATCAGGCCGACGGTTCCTTCTTTCAGATAGCGGCTCAACCATTTCCTAACCGTCTTGCGGGTGGTACCAAATTGACCGGCTGCCTTGCTCACGTTGTTATTCTGAGCATAACGGACTATCTTAAAGCGAGTGTCATAACAATTTTTCATTTCCCGATAGGCTTCATAATAGTTAATTTCAATCATGGGCTTTCTCTCTATTTGATCGATGTGATATTTTAGACTCGCTAAAATACCTGAGAAAGCCCTTTAAAGAAAGCTCTCAAAGGCTTGTTTCGCTACGCTCAACAAGCCTTTGAATTTCAAGTAACTGTTCTACACTAATCCTGTTTATCTGTGAAAAGTGGATACCATGTCCTGATACTTTACATTTTACATTTGACGGTATCTGCTAAATAATCTAATTTTCAGTATGAATAATCGTAACTATTGCATTATTATTCCGGCTTACCAAGCGGCAGAAACTCTCCCGGCTCTGCTGAAATATATCGCTATGCAATTCGCTGAAAATGATATATTTATTGTAGATGACGGTTCAACAGATCAAACGGCTGATATTATAAACGATTATCCGAAAATTCATTTAATCAAACATACCGTTAATCGCGGCAAAGGCGCCGCTCTTCAGTCAGGTTTTCGCGCAGCTTACCGGTTTGGTTACCAATTTGCAGTGTGTCTGGACGCTGATTTACAACATGATCCTAATTATATTAATTATTTCATTGCAACTCAAAAGCAAAAGCACGCCGATTTAGTTCTGGGCGTCCGAGATTTCACCTTCCGAGCGATGCCGTTTCATCGAATTTTATCCAATACCATCACTTCATTTTTAATTTCCCTCCGAACCGGGCGACGCATTCATGATAGCCAATGCGGGTATCGCTTAATTAATCTTAAAATGGTGCGACTGTTTCAATTTTCGGAAGACGGTTTTCAATTCGAAAGCGAAATCCTGATCAAGTCACTCTTAGCCGGATTCAAATATGCCGAAATTAAAATCCCGACGATATACCGTGCCAATCATAGTTCAATTAACAATATAAAAGATACCTATAAATTTATACGCCTATTTTTCAAGAGTTATTTATGGTAGAAAATTTTTATAATACGGCTATTTCCGGAACAGTCAAATTGTTGTAATTTAGCCGCCGATTATTACTTGGAAAATGAATGATAAATGAAATTATAAAAATGATCGCAATAACTTTCGTCCCCACACTCGAATTACGGGCTTCGATTCCATACGGCATTTTTGCGGCTAAAATTTCGTGGTTAATTGTTTTCGCAGTTTGTGTGGTCGCCAATATAATTATTGGTATTCTAATCTACTTATTAATGGACTTGATAATTAAAATTATTACGAAAATTCCTGTTATTACCAAAGTCTGGGATAATTATGTGGCAAAAACCCAGCAAAAAATTCAAAAAGGGGTTGATAAATATGGTAAATGGGCTCTGGCAATATTTATCGGAATTCCTTTACCGGGTTCAGGTGTTTATACCGGAGCGCTGGCGGCTTATTTGATTGGCTTAAGGTTCAAGAAATTTATGGTAGCCAATGTGATCGGCGTTATCATTGCCGGAATTGCAGTAACGGTTATTTGTCTAACGGGTGTCAGTGTTAGTAATATTTTTATCAAACAGATGTAGCCTTTCTGTTTGAATATTCTAATATATAATAATAAATTTAACCGCTTTTTTGACAATGAGGTTGCGGGGCGTAGCGCAGTCCGGTTAGCGCGCTTGGTTCGGGACCAAGAGGTCCCCGGTTCAAATCCGGGCGCCCCGACTAATTATAAATTAATATCAACTGACAGGTAGGAACGCACCTATTGCAGTATTTATACTCTAATTAATCTAAACAGAACAGCCGGTTGTCACCGGCTGTTTTTATTTTACTGTACGCCCGGAAGGATTCGAACCCTCAACATTCAGGTCCGTAGCCTGACGGTCTATCCAGTTGGCCTACGGGCGCGTTACTCAAAAAGCGATTTAATTTAGAACAGATATA
>Ga0209506_1004304_pt1 | contig 10719 bp, 8 predicted proteins | sample AD_JPNHG2_MetaG_FD_184409 | JGI IMG/M metagenome (GOLD analysis project Ga0209506, IMG submission 184409) | Active sludge microbial communities of municipal wastewater-treating anaerobic digesters from Japan - AD_JPNHG2_MetaG (SPAdes) (version 2) | ecosystem: Engineered > Bioreactor > Anaerobic >...
CCATATTCCGATAGAATTATATTCACTGGTCAGCTGGATAGAAAAAGTGTTATAGAAAAGATTAATTCTGCTTATTGTTTAGTTTTAGCAAGACCCGATAACATTCAAGCAAAATATGGTTTTCCTACTAAACTCGGAGAATATTTATCAACAGGAAAACCAGTTATAGTTACTTCTGTGGGTGATATTCCTCTTTTCCTTAGAGATGGAGAAAATGCTTACATCGCAAAACCGGATAATGTAGATGCATTTGCTAATAAACTTAATGAATGTTTGAGCGATTCTATTAAAGCATCATTTATTGGTAAGAAAGGAAAAGAACTTGTTTACGGGGAATTTAATTATTTGGAAGTTACTAAAAACATTGTTTATTCTATGTAGGTAATAAAAAATATCTTTATTCTTTTTAGAGTGATGAATAAAGAATTAAATGGATATATTTATGATTGATGAAAATTCTATTTCTCTTGCCTTTCTTGGTGATATAAGCTTAAATGATGATTATAATGTTTTATATGATAGGGGAGAAAAACCGTTTAAACAAATTGGGAGTTTTTTAGCTAAAAGTGATTTGGTAGTAGGTAATTTAGAATGTTTAGCCGAAAGCAAACAAGGTGAGAATATACTAAAGAAGCCGCGGTTAAAAACTAAACTGGAAACATTAAATTATTTAAAAGATATTAATCTTGGTTTGGCTTGTGTGGCAAATAATCATTTCTACGATAATTTGGAAGAGGGTTTTCAGGATACAGTCAATTTCTTGGAAGAAAATAGTATTAATCATATAGGCGCATCAATAACGGGAAATGAAGGTGATCCCTATATATTTGAGAAAAAAGGTATTAAAGTAGCAATACTTAATTATGTAACGAAAGATACAAATCCTAATCTGCCTAATGACGCCAAAGTTAGACCTAATTGGTTTTATTTAAAAAAAGTAGAAGAGGATATAGCCAAGTTGAAGGATAAAGTAGATTATATTATTGTGTATCCTCATTGGGGTGGCAGAATGGAAGGTGCTAAACTTCCTGATAGAGAATTAATTCCTATTGCTCATAAGATAATTGATGCCGGAGCTGATTTAATAATTGGTCATCACTCTCATACAATCCAACCTTATGAGATTTACAAAGGAAAATATATCTTCTATAGTTTAGGTAATTTTTGTTTTTCAGATCTAATATCTGATGGTAGAATATCATATTTAGACAGAAAAAGGGGACTAAAAGGAGCTATTGTATCAGTAGTGTTTACTACTCAAAATTATCATTATATACAGCCCTTTATTATTTCATTAGCTGAGAATAAAATTACTCTTTTACATAAGGCCCTAAGATATTTTAAGATAAATAAGTATCTAGTGAAGAATAGATTATGGGAATCTTATGTATATTATGAAAAGAAAATTTATCCTATATATAGATTCTTATTTCATTCTGGACAACCAATAGTGAATCAGATTTGTGAGATAAAATTAAGCAAAATTATTAAGTATCTGCGGATGCGTGATTAAATTATATATATTGCGAAAGAAAGTTATAATACTAATAGCCCATTTCAGGTGGCAATAGGGACAATGGGATTCAACTTAATTATATAAGAATGATCTAAATATCCTGGTAGGTCATGAGTATAGATTAATGGTAGATGAGAATATACCTAATAAAAAATCAAAATATTTGATGATGTTTTAAGTATATAAATTCGTACACATTTGGTGTATGAAAGTTTGTATTAATATAAAAATATTTCTATTTAGCATAAGAAGGTTTATACTACTATGGATACTACAAAACTATTAGATATTCTATCAGGTAAGAATGTCTTTGATAAGTATTTAGAACTTAAAGAAAGTCAATGGTTTTCGGAATCAGAATTAAAAGACATTCAGCTTTATAAATTTCAAAAGTTGATATTTCATTGTTATGCGAATGTACCATATTATAGAAAATTTATGAAGAAAATAGATATGATGCCATCTGATATCAAATCACTTGATATATTAGCTGAATTTCCAATTATTACAAAAGATATTATTAAGGAAAATTATTATGATTTTATTCCTTTCAGTTTTATTTACTATCCTATTTTTTATGAATTATATTATAAATGGAATATCACTTTTATGGGGAGCTTATCAATACTATAAATATTTTGTTCCAATTGCTTTATTCTTCGCAATCAACGGGCATCAGATGCATCATAATGAGGCAACCTATTATGGGAAATTAATTCTTAAGCTAATTATGTTTCAGGTCATATTCTCTGTTGTGAAAATAGCTGTAATGGGTATAAGAGAGAATATTATTGGTTCAATCTCAGATTTGGGAGGTGGTATTGGGATTGGATATGCTATAATGGGAGCTATACTTTATTGGTATATGAAAGGGAAAGATATAAAAGGAAAGGACTGGTGGTTTGTTCTTTCTTATTTAATGATTCCAATTGCCTCAAATAAACGCGCTATCTGGTTTATATATCCAATTATTATAATTTTTCTTATGTTAGATAAAATAACCCGTTTATCTCTTCGGAGAATTTCTTATATCATTATAATTATTCCTTTTTTAATTTACTTTGGTTTTAGATTGAATCCGACCTTAAACCCTGAGAAAAAATTATGGGGTAGTTTTGATCCTCAATACGCTGTAGATTACGCTCGTTCATATTCCGGTGTATCTGAAGAAAAGTTGCAAAGTTCATATTCACAAGGTAGATGGGGTGCATCAATGGCGATATTAAATAATACTTTTCATAACCCTTTAGCTAAAGAGAGTTTATTAGGTTTTGGCCGTTCAAGAAGCGGTAAAATAAACACTGATATATTTGATCCTCAAGATTATGGAATAATGCCAGGCACAATGATTTCTTCAATTGGAATTATGATAGTTCAGATGGGATGGCCTGCGACATTATTATTAATAATATTATTTATTAATATTATTTACACTATACCAGATAGAAAAACTGCAAATATAATTGCCTTTTATGTCCTATGGGACTTAATATTTTATAGTGGTTCTATGATAAATAGTCCTGTCCAATCTATTCTTCTAATTTTTATAATTCAAATAATTAAGTGTTTAAATACTACAAATGATACAATCGTGAAAAGCAGTTTTGATAGAAATCCTTCTTTTGCTGCAAGCTATAATACAATAGGAATTCAGTGAGAAATTTATTTATATATAGTAAGCTACCTTAGCACATAATAGTGTATTACTTATTTTTGATATTACATAGTATTTATATATAAAAGCAAAGAATATTGTAAGCAAACTCATTCTATTTTAAGAGCTCTACAATCTTCAAGCAATATACAACAAAAAATCTTTAAGCTATTTCCTTTTTTAACACCCAAGCTAACAAACTATCGCCTAATCAATTGGTTGAATATATTACAATGTGATTCTCATAGGAATAAAGCAATTAATGTATTAGAAAATTTATATCAAAAGAGGGATGATTAGATTATGTGGCTACTTACCAACCTAAGTTTAAATGGGCAAATTGGCGAACCTAAATATAACACAAAAGGATTTTCTGTCTACGGAGATGTTTTATGGGAGTTTGAACCCAATACAAAAACATATTGGTTTTATTATGGATATCTTTTATTTAGAAATGGCATGGAACCAGAAGGTAATAATATTAAGGATAAGATTAATTATGCAATAATTAATGGGCAAGATCTAAAGAATATAGTCAAAGGTAATTTTGTGTTTATAAGATTCACAGAAAGATCATTTGAAATTATTGGAGATAGGTTTGGTATTCAAAAATGGTTTATATGGCAGAATAATAAGGATAGTTTTATTATTTCTGATAGTTTATCTACAATCAGAGATATTGTAAAACCAGATATCTATCCAGAAGCTATGGCTTTATACTCTCTAACTTATCATTGGACATCAGAATTGACTATTTTTAAGTCCATATTACATAATGGACCTTCCCATTATGTATGTTATAATAATGGATTATTTGAAATATCAAAGTATTGGAACCCCATACAGCTTTTAAATTGTAACAGAAAGGACATCACAATTAAAGACCTTGTTAATGTCCTATCCGAACACATAGCTCAGCTTTTAAATATTTATAATGGCAAAATTAGTTTATCTCTTACAGGTGGAGCGGATACTAGGAATATATTGGCTCTATTATTAAAAAATGGAATTACTCCTCATTTATATACTTATGGCAATCCTAAATCCAACGATTGCGTTAAAGCTTCTAATATAGCCAAAGGTTTGAAGTTACAGCATTCAATCCATAATATACAAATGAATTCCAATATTTTTAGAAATTATAGTCAAAAGATCATAAAATGGGGACAATCTCTTACATCAATTCATAGAACTCACAGAATAATGGCGGTTGAAAGAGAATCTGAGTATGCTGATATTATGTTTCTTGGAACATTGGGAGGTGAATTTGTAAAAGGGGTTAGTGAGGATGATTATATTGTTCCTTCTATAGTAACTCAAAATTGGAATACATTGGAATTGGAAAATGGTATTATTCAAATATGGTTAGATAAGAAGAAAATCAACGAATCAGCAATTAATAAAGAGAATTTAAAGAATTATTTAAATTCAGAACCATACTTTCAGGGAAATATTATTCAAAGAAAAATGGCATCTCTAACCCATATTACCACTCATCTTCATGATGCTCAAGATATTATATTATATCAATATCCTATGAAATATGTATTTACACCTTTCTTGGATATTGATTATCTCGAAATACTATTTGCTTCCAGTTTTAGCTTTAATAACAAAGAGATTATACCAAATAAAATAATAAGAAGAGTAACAAATCCAATTTTCTGTTCAAATTTTATTAAGGAAACCTATCCTCCTTTAGGATCATATAGATATAGTGGAGAACATAAACCTAACGAAGTTCTTTTCAACCCATATTATGCTGCTTTTATAAAATTGTTTAGACAAAAAATACATAAACCCTATTTGCCTAACTTTCCTCTTGATAACTGGATGCTTGAATTTGTTAAAGAAGAATTACCTAAATGCTTTCATTATGAACCTATAAAAAGTACTTTTAATGTAGATACTCTAATTAATCTTCTTAATTCTACTAAGTTAATTCCTAAGGAATCATTTTGGTTGAAATTTACCAATCCAATCTTTATTAAATTTATACTAGATTATATGTAGTAGGATTAATATAAATGAAAATATTAATATTATATTGTAAAGATACTAAATTAGCAAATAAATGGATGATTGCTTGTTCAAAAAAGGGTTTAGAATATAGTTCTCTTGATATCTCTACCCATAATTGGTTGGAATCAATAAAGATTTATAATCCGGATTTAATTCTTTTAAAACCCCCGGGTGATATAGAAATAAGTAAGATTATGTTTGATGAAAGAGTATATATATTATCTCACATTCTTCAATATAAAATTTTCCCTACTTATAATGAGAATATCATTTACGAAAACAAAAAGATGCTGAGTTATTATTTAGATGCTTTAGATATTCCACACCCCAAAACTTATGTATTTTATAATAAAAAGGAAGCTCTTGAATATCTCTCTAATTCTCAATACCCTGTTGTTACGAAAAGCTCTATCGGCGCTTCTGGAACTGGTGTATTTATTTGTAAATCACTTAAAGAAGCAAAGAAATATATTAAAAGAGCTTTTTCAAAAAAAGGAATTCCCCTTATTATTGGACCAAATAGAGTGACCGGAGATATATTAAAATGGTTTAAAAAAGCTATTAATAATCCAAATTTTGCAAGACAAAGAATAGCTACATATTCTACAATATCTAAAGGTAGGGCAAAGAATATAATTATTATCCAAGAATATATACAGCATAATTATGAATGGCGAGTAGCTCGAATTGGGGAGTCATATTTTGCTCATCAAAAAGTTAAATATAAAGATAAATGCAGTGGTACAAAGGGGATTAATTATGTGAATCCACCTTTAGAATTATTGGATTTTGTCCGAGAACTATGCTCAAAGAACAACTTATATTCAGTAGCTATAGATATATTTGAATATAACAATTCATACATAATAAATGAAATTCAAACAATATTCGGTCATGTTCAGGACCATATACTTGAAGTGAATGGTAAATCCGGCAGGTATATTTTTAAGGATAACCAATGGATATTTGAAGAAGGAATGTTTAATACAAACGAGTCATACGATTTACGCCTTGAAGTTGCCTTAGATCTTTATAATAAGGGGTTATTATAATTGGTGAAAAAAAGACCAAAAGTATTAATTCTTGCTCCCGCTGAAACTGCCGATGGGGGGATAAAAAACTATTATCAGGTTTTGAAGAATTATTTTTCGATTCCTGTATACTATCAATACAGGGGAGCAAGAGAATGGCCTTATAGAGGTAGTTCATTTTCAGAGGGGATTAGGTTATTAAAAGATTACATATCATATTTCATTAATGTAATTTTAAAGCATATCCAAATAGTGCATATCAATACATCTTTAGGAAGAGAATCAATATTAAGAGATTTAGTATATGCTATATATGCAAAAATTCTTGGGAAAGAATGTATAGTTTTTTTCCGGGGATGGTCAGATTCAGCTGAACAACTTATGAAAAATAAATATAAGTGGTTATTAAAGTTGTATTTGAAGAATACAGATGCTTTAATTACTTTATCTCAAAAATCTCAAGAGATACTAAAATCTTTGGGCTACAAAAAGAATATTTATCTTGAAACCACTTTAGTAGATGATAATCTGTTGCATAGTTTTAACATTAACAAGAAATTACATAAGCGCTCTGATGTGATTACTATACTTTTTTTGGCTCGCATTGAAAAAGAAAAGGGGATATTTGAAATTATAGATGCTTGTGAGTCATTAATACAAAGTGGTTATATAATTAAATTGTTAATAGCAGGTAAAGGAAGAGCAGAAAAAGTAGTATTATCAAGAGTAAAAAATAAAAATTACATCAAGATATTAGGTTATGTAACTGGAGAAGTGAAAACCAAAGCATATATAGATTCAGATATTTATGTTTTACCTTCATATACCGAAGGAATGCCAACCTCTGTATTAGAAGCGATGGCATTCGGTTTACCTGTAATTGTTACTCCTGTTGGAGGTTTACAAGATATAATTAAAGAAGGATTAAATGGTTATTTTGTTCCAATTGCCAATAGTATTGCTCTTTCAGAAACAATTATTGGGTTAATCAACGATAAGGATCTAATGTATAATATGTCTTTATATAATTATTCCGAAGCGCAAAAGTATTATGCAAGTAATGTAGTAAAAAGGATTGAAAATATATATAAGAAGGTGCTTGAATGAAACAATTAACCCAAGAATTAAAAGCCGGGAAAATGGAATTGATTGATGTTCCTTGTCCAACGATAGGAGATAATGAGGTTCTGGTAAAAAATCTTTATTCTGCAATTAGCCCGGGGACTGAATCTAAGACAGTAATAGATGCTCGCAAGGGTTATATTGCTAAAGCAAGATCCAGACAGAAAGAATTTAATGCTGTGCTAAAAATGGCAAAATCTGAAGGTCTATTAAAAACTTATAATACAGTTATGAATAAACTTGAAGCTCCTGCTCCTTTGGGTTATAGTTGCGTTGGAGAAATAATTGAAATTGGTTCTCAGGTCAAAGGATTTTCCCTTGGAGATATTGTAGCTTGTGGAGGTGGAGGAGCAGTTCATGCAGAAATCGTAAGCGTATCTAAGAATCTATGTGTAAAAGTGCCAGATAATGTTTTACCTAAATATGCAGCTTTTACAACTATTGGCTCAATAGCAATTCAGGGAATTAGACAAGCGGACTTGAAAGTTGGAGAGAATTGTGTAGTTATAGGATTAGGTTTAGTTGGGCAAATAACTTGTCAACTTCTTGATGCTTCTGGAGTTATTCCTATTGGTATTGATCTTGATTCTCATCTTGCTGAATTAGCAAAGAAGAATGGAGCGATATATTCCTTTGTTCGTAATACTGAAGGTTTAGAAAATACTATTTTAGATATAACAAGAGGATATGGAGCTGATGCTGTTATTGTTACAGCAGCAACCAAATCACTTGATCCTGTAGAACTTGCAGGCAAGATTAGTAGAAAAAAAGGAAGGGTAATAATAGTGGGAGCTGTTCCGACTGGATTTAGCCGGGAAAATTATTATAAAAAAGAACTTGATCTAAGAATGTCTTGCTCGTATGGACCTGGTAGATATGATGATAATTATGAGAATAAGGGTTATGATTATCCTATTGGTTATGTTCGATTTACTGAAAATCGGAATATGCAGACATTCGTTGATTTACTTTCAAATTCTAAGATAAAGATGAGTAACATTATTACCCATGAATTTGCTTTTGAAAATGCGGAAAAAGCTTATAAAATGATATTAGAGAGACAGGAATTTTTCTGTGGTATTCTTTTAAGTTATTCAAATGTTGTGGAAAAAGCAAAGAAAATTACTATTAGGGAAAACATTATTCCCATATCTACAGTAAAAGCTGGATTTATAGGTGCCGGATCTTTTGCTCAAAATGCTTTACTGCCAAGATTACAGGGTAAATGCTCTTTAATAGGGGTTGCATCTATAATAGGTACTGAAGCTAAGTATGTTGCCGGTAAATACGGTTTTTCATATTATAGCTCTGATGCAGGCGATATCATCAAAGATGATACAATAAATAGTGTTTTTATTGTAACAAGACATAATACGCATGCAAAATTTATTATAGAAGCACTTAAAGCAGGGAAAAATGTTTATGTTGAAAAACCCTTGGCTATGAATATGACAGAACTGGAAGAGGTAAAGGATGCCTATGAAAAATCAAATGGCATTTCTCTTATGCTTGGCTTTAATAGACGTTTTTCACCTTTCACAAAGAAGATAATGACATACTTAAATAAAGATCAGATAAAAGCAATAAATATAAGAGTTAATGCTGGAATACTTCCACCCGATCATTGGGTTCATGATCCTATGGTAGGTGGTGGAAGAATAATTGGAGAGGTATGCCATTTTATAGATTTAGCTATGTATATTGCCAGTAGTCCTATCACAGATATTGTTGCTTATTCCAAGCCAAATATTACTCAGGATACTGTTAGTATTTCACTTTTATTTGCTAATGGTTCTATTGCCAATATATCTTATTTTTCTAATGGTAATAAGTTATGCCCAAAAGAAAGAATAGAAGTTTTTTGCGATGGGGCTATATTTATCATAGATGATTTTATTACTTTAACTGAATATACTAATCGTAAAAAAACGACAAAATCCAAGCAAGATAAAGGACATAGTGAAGAGTTGAAAGAATATCTGAAATTCTTGAAAGAAGGTGGTGAACCTCCTATTTCATTTGATGAAATATATCTTTCTTCTAAAGCAACTCTCTTAGTATTAGAGTCCATTAAACAGAAAAGAGCTATTTCTCTATGATAAAAGACGCATTAAATAAACTTAGTAATTATATAATCAACAGAGATTTTAAGGGATATGATCCTTATGATGCCTTAACCAGCCCAATTTTTAAAAACATTCATCAACCTATAGTAGGAGCAATACTTACTCAGGCGTTAAAAAAAAATCCAATTAACCTGCGGAAAATTTTTGCAATAAAACCTCAAGATAATCCCAAAGGATTAGGTTTAATGCTTAAAGCATATTCATTGCAGTATATGATTACAAAAGATCAATCTCTTTTAAATATTTGTGAAGAACTATATACAAGATTATTAACCTTAAAATCTCCTGATTTTCCAGAATACTGCTGGGGTTATAATTTTCCCTGGGCTAATACAGCTGATTATCTACCAGCTTATTGTCCTTCAGTTGTTGTAACCTCATTTGTTATAGACGGATTAGCAACTTATAGTAAAATTGCTAATAAGGTAGATATAGATAAAATTATTCAAAGTTCTGCGGAATATGTAATGAACAGAGTTCCACATACAAATCTGAAGGAAGGGATATCTATTGCATACACTCATCGTTCACGGGGGATATGTTATAATGCTTCCCTTTTGGCTATGCAGATTTTGCTGAGAGCTTATGAAATAAAGAAAGATGAATTATTAATAGAAACTTCCAATAGAGCTGTTAATTATGTGGTTACCAAACAGCATTCAGATGGTCATTGGAATTATAGTATTAATCCAATTACAGGAAATGAACGAGTTCAAGTTGATTTTCATCAAGGTTTTATATTAAATGCTTTATTTGATTACTTCTTGGCAACTAACGATAATTCAATCTTACAAGCAATTGCAAAAGGGATAAAATTCTACCACAATATTCAATTTTCTTCTGAAGGGATATCAAAGTGGCGATATCCAAAACAATATCCTGCAGAAATTCATAACCAGGCACAAGGTATTATTACTTTCAGCCAATTAAATAAGTACATACCTGATGGTTTGGACTTTGCTAATGTGATTGCAAAATGGACAATAACCAATATGCAGGGTGAAGAGGGTTATTTTTATTACAGAAAATATCCTTTTATTACTAACAAAATACCCTATATGAGGTGGAGTCAGGCATGGATGCTATTAGCTTTAACAACTTTAGAATATTATATAAACGAACGCAACTGATTGTAACTGATTGCAAATAAGTTAATTTGAAAAATGAAAAATACAACCTTACAAAGTATAAACTCCCTTAAAAATAAACCTGGCGTTGTAGTCATTGAAGGGCATGTTCAGGGTTTAG
>Ga0209506_1004308_pt1 | contig 10716 bp, 12 predicted proteins | sample AD_JPNHG2_MetaG_FD_184409 | JGI IMG/M metagenome (GOLD analysis project Ga0209506, IMG submission 184409) | Active sludge microbial communities of municipal wastewater-treating anaerobic digesters from Japan - AD_JPNHG2_MetaG (SPAdes) (version 2) | ecosystem: Engineered > Bioreactor > Anaerobic...
GAGGGGGTGAGCCTCCTGGGGCGGATTCCCTTCTCGAAGCAGGTGGCGGCATCCCTGATCAGGGCCAGGCCTTACGTCGAGACCGCACAGGACGACGTCGCCGCCGCAATCCGAGCCGCCTGGGAAAAGATCGATTCCGAACCGGCGGGCAAGGACCGCCGGCCGTCATAGGAAATCTCAGAAAGGAGTCAGACACCATCAACCCATGAAACCGATCCAGATCCAAGAACCGAAGGACGAAGACAGGCAGCTCAAGGACCGGATGTCCCGGATCAAGCACAAGATCATCGTGATGAGCGGAAAGGGCGGCGTGGGGAAGACCTCGGTGGCCGTCAACCTCTCCTATACCCTGGCGAGGGCCGGCCGGGAGGTCGGGATTCTCGATATCGACCTCCACGGGCCCAACATCGCCAAGATGCTGGGTGTCGAGGGACAGGGCCTCGTCGGGTCCGAAAACGGCATCGAGGCCGTGCGGGTACTTCCCAACCTGAAGGCGGCCAGCATCGCCTTCGCCCTGCCCAGTGCGGACAACCCGATCGTGTGGCGCGGCCCCATGAAGGCCAACGCCATCCGGCAGTTTCTCGAGGAGGTGAATTGGGGCGAACTGGACTTCCTGATCATCGACTCGCCGCCCGGCACGGGCGACGAGCCGCTGAGCGCCTGCCAGCTCATCCCGAATGTCAGCGGGGCCGTGATCGTGACGACGCCCCAGGACATCTCGATCCTCGATGCCCGGAAGAGCGTGTTTTTCGCGCGCCAGCTCAAGATTCCCGTCCTCGGGATCATCGAGAACATGAGCGGCTTCGTCTGCCCGCATTGCGGGAAGGAAACGCTCCTGTTCAAGCAGGGCGGGGGCGAGAGGGCCGCGAAGGATCTCGGCGTGCCCTTCCTCGGGCGGATTCCCTTCGAGCCCGAGCTGGTGGAGATGGCCGACCGGGGGCTCCCGTTCGTCCAGTCCCAGAAGGACTCGCCGTCGGCGGCGGCATTTCAGGCGATCGTGAGGAAGATCGTGACCTCCCTCTGAGACCCGATGGAAAGGGATTTTCGCTTCGTTTACGGCCCCGTCCCCTCGTGGAGGCTGGGCGCGTCGCTCGGGATCGACCTCCTCTCCCGGGAGGAGAAGATCTGCAGCTTCGACTGCGTCTACTGCCAGCTGGGGCGGACCGCTCTCCTCACGATCGACAGGGGTCTTTACGTCGCGACGGAAGCGCTCCTGGGGGAGATCGCGGCCCTGCCGCCGGAAGTGCAGATCGACACCGTCACCTTCTCGGGCAGGGGGGAGCCGACGCTGGCGGAAAACCTGGGCGAGGCCATTGCGGCCGTCAAGCGGCTACGCCGGGAGCCCGTGGCGGTTCTGACAAATTCCTCCCTGATCGGCCGCGAGGAGGTCCGCGCCGATCTCGAGCGGGCCGATCTCGTGGTCGCGAAGCTGGACGCCCCCACCGCCGAGCTGCTCCGGGCGATCAACCGGCCGGCAGCCGGGGTCGCGTTCGAGGGGATCCTCGACGGACTGATCGCTTTCAGACATCAGTACCGGGGCAGATTGGCCATCCAGATCATGTTCGTCCCGGAAAACCGGGAGGCCGCCGACGAACTGGCCCGGCTTGCCTGCCGGATCGGGGCCGATGAGGTGCAGGTCAACACGCCCCTGCGGCCGGGCGGGAGCCGGCCCCTGGACAGGTTCGAAATCCAGGGCATCGCCGAATGTTTTCGTGACCTCCCCGTTCGATGCGTCTACGAGGAGCCGCGCAAGGAAGTCACACCGATCCGTGCCGGCGATACGCTCCGACGCCGGGGAAAGGGTTGAGATCGGCGGACGGGGCGGGGTGCATTTCCAGATCCCGAGGTGTACAACGATGCCGATTTACGAGTATCAGTGCGGAAACTGCGGCGGGCTGTCGGAATTCCTCATCAACGGCGGCGGGCGGGATCAGCCCGTCACCTGCCGGATTTGCGGCAGCGATGACATGAAGCGGGTCCTCTCCCGGAGCGTCGTCGGCCGAAGCCGGGGTCCATCGGGCGGTCGCACCTGCTGCGGACGGGACGAACGATGCGATCGGCCGCCCTGCGGCGGGGAGGGCCGGTGCGATCGGTGATCGAGATGAAGACCCTCGATATCGTCCGGCATCGCAAAGGCCCGATTGATTTCGGGGGCCGGTTATGCTTAAGGATGAGAAACAAGCGTGACCGGCAGGAAGGGTCCCTGTTTCGATGGAACGTGACGCGGAAACGATACGGGCGCTGCTGGAGATGCTCTTCCAGCGGACCGGCAGGCGCTACACGGAGAAACTGATCCGGCTCGGGACGGACGCGACGAACAACCGCCGCATCGAAAAGCCCGACGGCTACGCGACGCTCACGGGCGAGTGCGGCGACACGGTGGAGTTCTTTCTCCGGGTGAAGGATGGGCAGATCGAGGACGCCGCTTTCACCATTGACGGCTGCATCTCCGCCTTCGCGTCGATGGCCGCCGCGGCCGAGATGGCGCGGGGCAGGACCCTGCGGGGCTGCCTGAACATCAACCAGAGCGCCATCGCGGAGTATCTCGGCGGGATGCCCGAGGAGGACCGCCACTGCGCCCTGCTGGCGGCCCGGGCCCTCCAGAAGGCCCTGCGGGACTATGCCGTCGGGAAGACCCGGAAAGGCTGAACAGACGATGCAGGAAATCCGTTACCGGCCCATCGGGGTCATCCGGACCCCGTTCTCGTCCCCCGAGGGCGTTCCGATCCAACCGGCGGCCGCCAGGGGGGTCGTCGGGCGCGTGGAGACGGACCCCGGGCTCGCCGAAGGGTTGAAAGACCTCGACGGTTTTTCCCATGTCATCCTGATTTACCATTTCCACAGGGCCAAGCCGGCGAAGCTGAGGGTGAAACCCTACATGGACAGCGTCGAGCGGGGGGTCTTCGCGACGAGGAGCCCCGCGCGGCCCAACGCGATCGGAATCTCGGTGTTGCGCGTTCTCGCGGTCGAGAGGAACGTCCTCTGGGTCGAAAACGTGGACATCGTCGACGGCACCCCCCTGCTGGACATCAAGCCCTACGTCCCCCGGTTCGACGGTGCGGAGGACGTGCGGATCGGATGGCTGGAGGACAACGTGGGAAAGCTCGATCACACCCGGGACGACGGACGCTTCGTCGCGAAAACCGAATCCGTGAAATCCGAATGACGTCAAGTCATGACATTCTACCGAGGAAGGGAGAGAGATCATGTTTCACGAGGACAGATGCGATTTTTGCGGTGACTGCCTGGCGCGGTGCAAGTACCTGGACTTCGACAAGCAGAGCGGGTCGGCGGCGATGCGGAAGCTCGTCGCGGGCGAGAAGTCCGACTGGATCTACGACTGCGTGACCTGCATGGCCTGCGACGAGTACTGCCCGACGAACGCCCGGCCCTTCGATCTCATCATCAGGTGGATGGAGGAGGCGGGCGATTTCACCGACCCGAAGCTGCGCGCCGACATGGCGGCGCGGTTCAAGCCCGAGGGCGAACCGAAACCGGTCAAGCCGGCCGAGCGCGTCATGTCCATCTGCGTCATGCAGGGCAACATGCCCTGGGCCATCCAGGGGCAGCTCTTCGAGACGATCCCCCTGCTCAAGGGGAAGCACTATTTCTGCAACGTGCTCTTCTCCCACATGGGCGACGAATCGATCCTGCGCGAGCGGCTGCAGGGCATGGTGGACAACCTGGCCAAGTCCGGTGCAAAAGAAATTGTCTTCGTCCACGATGACTGCTATGCGGCGCTCAAGGGCATCGCCCCCGAGCTCGGCGTCAAGATTCCCTTCCGCCCCGTGCACCTCTTCGAGCACCTCCGGGACGTCCTGAAGGAGAAGAAGGGGAGCCTGAAGAAGCTCAACATGAAGGTCGCCTACCAGCGGCCCTGCGCCTCGCGCTACACGCCGGAGAAGGACCCCGTCGTCAACGAGATATTCGACCTCATCGGGGTGACGCGCATGAAGCGGCAGTACGAGGGCGAGGACGCCCTGTGCTGCGGCGTGGAGGTGGCGGGCCCGGGCCTCAAACTCTTCCCCCGCGGGAAGAACTACGAGCCCTTCCGGGTGAAGAACGTCGAGGACGCGAAGGCCAGCGGCGCCGAGGCGATGGTGTACCTCTGCCCCATGTGCTTTGCCACGCTCAACAAGAAGGTCCGCGAGGCGGGGATGAAGAACTACATGATCAGCGACCTCTGCCGGCTCGCCCTCGGCGAGGAGCTGCCGGCGGACAGGCCCCAGTGATCCCCGGGGACGGCCGGGGGTGAAAAGACCCTTGCGGGGCACGACCCGGCCGTCTACAATTCATTACATGTGAGAAAGGAGGTGGACCCATTGGCTGAAGAGATCAAAGCAGGCTGTGCGAGGCCGACAGGGGGGCTCGTCGGCGAGGAGCCTCCAGGGGATAAACCAGCGGAAGCGGCGGAACCGAAGAAGGAGGTGAGGTCCATGATCATGATCGGCAGGAAGGCGCCCGATTTCATGGCGCCGGGGTATTTCCAGGGCAAGTTCATCAACGTGCATCTCTCGGACTACCTGGGCAAGTGGGTGCTTCTCTGCTTCTACCCGGGGGATTTCACCTTCGTCTGAGCGACGGAGATATCGGCGGTCGCCGATAGACACGCGGAATTCGAGAAGCTCGGGGTCCAGGTGCTCACCATGAGCATCGACAGCGTGTTCGTCCACAAGATGTGGGTGGATCACGAGATCTCCAAGATGGTCAAGAAGGGGGTCGTTCCCTACCCGATGCTCTCCGACGTGGGGGGCAAGGTGGGGACGGCCTACGGCGTCTTCGACGACGCGGCCGGGGTGGAGACCCGGGGCCGCTTTATCATCGACCCCGACGGGGTGATCCAGGGCTACGAGGTCCTGACCCCGCCCGTGGGCCGCAACGTCTCGGAGAGCATTCGCCAGGTGCAGGCCTTCCAGCATGTCCGCAACAGCGGGGGCACGGAGGCCACGCCCTCGGGCTGGCGCCCCGGCAAGCTTACGCTCAAGCCCGGGCCGGACCTGGTCGGCAACGTCTGGAAGGTCTGGAAGACCGAGATGGAACGGGATTGACGGACAGGAAAATGGAAGGAGCAGCGGAAGAGGCGGGCGGGCAACCCCCGCCTCTTTTTTTGCGCCTTTGTCGCCCGGGAAACGGCTCAGGCACCGAATCGGCCGGCTGTCCGGCCGAAAAGGAATGCCGAAAGGGCAACCGTTCCCAGGCCCAGCACGTTGATGACATCGCCCTCGTCGAGGTACCCGATGGCCCAGCCGCCCGAGAAATTCGACAGCCACACGTAGCCCATCCACAGGGTCGACAGCTCCGCCAGCTCCGAAAACCCCGCCTGCCTTCCCGGCAGGACGAGGACATCCAGCAGCCGTTTACCGGCCCCGATGCCGAGGCACAGGATGAAGGAGATTGCAGACATCTCGACGAAGGTAGCCATGAATCCACCCGCAACGTGCGACCGGGTCACCCAGCCGGAAATTGCAAAGCAATCGGGGTTAAAGGGATCGGTTCGACGGTTAACGCTGAAAACTGCCCTGGAGAATGCACAAATGGAAGTAAATCTGCCCTAAGACTAACAACGACCACTATTTTGTCAAGTCCGAATCAGCCGGCCCCTATTGCCATTCCGGCCCATGCCAAAAAGGCATTGTCACTCTATTAACCCGGAATCATTTGGCTTTTCTGGGCACTGCTCCGGAATGGGATAGTCCCCGTTTCGGGCCCGGTAAGGCCATCCGCGCCCCATCGACATTCAATATCTTGAATTCATTTGATTATTTGCGATTGGCCGCGCGACGGCCCGGTGGTATCGTCCGTGCTCGGGAGGCGGGCAGTGACGAAACGAGTGTCTTCGAGGGACCCGATGCACCTGTCTTCCCGAATAGTCCGGCGCCGCAGCCAGCAGGGCTTCACCCTGATCGAGCTGATCGCGGTCATCGTCATTATCGGGGTCATCAGTGCCGTTGCCGCGCCGAAATTCATGGGCCTCAAGACGGAGGCCGAAAACAGGGCCGCCATGCAGGCCGTTGCGGAGGCGCAAAACAGGCTCACACACCAGTACGCCATCCGGCTGATGAACCCGGAGGCCGACGCAAACGACCTGTCCGGCATCCTTGCTTCCGTCAGCACCGATGCGGGCGATTACAGGCTGAGCTTTGCCGTGGCGGGAAGCGAGGTGGAGATCACCGCAACGGGCGTCCGGGAAAGAGGCGTGTTCGGACAGGCAAAGGGAACATGGAGGAACCGGTGAGCGCGGGATCGATCTCTTTTCCCGGGTCCCCGCCGGCCGATTGTTTCGCATCTGGAGAGGGTATGGAACAGTCAGTCCCCGTGAGTGAACTGAAAGTCGGGATGCAGGTGACCATTCCGGGGTCGTGGTTCAGGCACCCCTTTATCCGAAGCCGCTTCACCCTCAGCTCGCAGCGGGACATCGAGAAGATGAAACACTGGGGGCTCAAGACGGTGAGCGTGGCATCTGCGCGAAACGGCGCTTCCCCGGGCATCGTCGAAGAGGCCTGCGCCGTCGAGCCCGCGGCCGGGGACATCCCCGTCCCGAAACTCCAGGAGACCCTGCACGACCGCGGTGTCGCCCCCGACTGCAGGGCCGCCGCGGTAAAGGCCTGTTCGACGATGGTCATGCAGCGGCTCATGGAGAGCACCCCCGACGAGGAGACGATCCGCGAGGCCAAGGAAGGGTTCTACGAGGTCATCGACTGCATCCTGGAAGTGGACCACCTGAGCCGCTACCTTCTCGCCATCCGCGATTATGACGCGTACACCTACACCCACTCCGTCAACGTGGGCGTCCTGTCCCTTCTGGTCGCCCGGAAATACTTCGGCCGGTCGGACCGCCACGACCTGCGCGAACTGGGAATCGGGTTTTTCCTCCATGACCTTGGAAAGACCCGGATCAACCCCGGGGTGATCACGAAGGAAGGCCTGTTGGACGATGGGGAGCTGACGGAAATGCGCAGGCACCCCCTCTACGGGTTCGACATCCTCAAGGAGACGAACCAGCTGACCACCGAGTGCAAGCTCATCGTGCTCGAGCATCACGAGCGGGAGGACGGGCGGGGCTACCCCTACGGCCTCTACGGGGGCGAGATCCATGTCTATGCGCGGATCTGCGCCCTGGCGGACATGTACGACGCCCTGACCTCGGATCGGCCCTACCGGCAGAAGATGACCCCGTTCCATGCCCTGAATCTCATCAAGGGCAGGCTCGCCGACAGGACCCAGAAGGAGCTCTTCGAGAATCTCGTCACGGTCCTCGGCCAGAACTGACCGCCTCCCCCCTGCATTGCCGTTTCGCGGGCATCCATTCTATCCCTGCGCCAAAATGGCATATCGCATTCAAACTCTTGAAATAATTCAGTGATTATGATTTCCGCGGCCTGAATGGATGCGTTCTGGTGCCGCCGGCCGGGAGGGTCCCGGCCCGTCGATTACAGCTAAGTCATTGATATGGAATGATATTGTTCTTTATGGCCCTCTCGGCATTTCCCGTGCTCCTGGGGTGGTCGCAACGAAATCGCCACATCGACACGGAGGAAGCCATGAAGACATACAAACCGATCATCCTCGTGCTGATCGTTGTAATGCTCGGGTGTTCGGGTTCGGGCAGCCAGCCATCCGTTGCCGTAACGAAGGCAGAGCCGATTGTCCTGAGCAGCGATACCTCCCTTGCCTCGGCGATCGGCGAGGTGCAGGGCCATGCACTGGTCAACATCCCCTTCGGCACGACCGTCGAGGTCCTGGCGGCCGCGATCGTGGTCGCGCCGGGTGCACGGTTCGAGATCTGCGAGGCCGACGGGCGGACGAGGGCGGAGAGCCTGACCGCAAGCTCCCTCATCGTCGTGACGGCCGAGGACGACACGAAGGCCTCCTACACCGTGGCCATCCTGCCCGACCCCGCCATCGTGGCGGAGTGGATCGGCTTCACCGCCGAGAGCCGCCAGTACGTGATCGCCGACGCCCCGGCCGTCGAAGGCTACAGGGGGAACATGAATGCCCTGCTGTTCGACGGCGATCCCGAGACGCTCGAATACGTGATCGCCCCCGACCGCGACGAGCTGACCCTCCGGAAAAACGGCACCGTCGAGGTCCTGTTCCGCGTGGACGGCATCCACCCCTATGCCGGCATCGTGCACAAGGGCGAGCGCAGGGACTTCAGCGACGAGGCCTGGGGTCTGCAGCTGTGGTACCGCGAGGGCTCCCATGCGCGGCTGCTCTTCATGATCACCGGCGACGACGGCAGGTGGATCGGCGTCTATGGCAGCTTCGATCTCGAGCCCGGGCAGTGGTACCACGTCGTCGCAACCTGGGACGAGACGACACTTCGCCTCTACGTCAACGGGGTGCTGGACGACGAGACGGCAAACACGACGGGCGGGGTGCGCGACACGGCCGGCAGCCTGATCATCGGCGCTCAGCTTGCCGAGAAGTACAGCGCGGGGTACGGCAATCTCGGGTGGGACGGCGTCATCGACCGGGTCATCATCCGCAGCGACACGCTGAGCGCCGGGCAGATCCAGGCCCGGTACGACAGCCTGTAAGAAACGCGCATCGAAGCGATCGAGGACATGCTTCCAGCCGGACGAGGGGCGGGGCCGCAACGGGCCCTGCCCTTTTTTTCACGCTCGGCCGACCATGCCAAAGTCTACCTTCCCAATGTGGCCTTCGCACCCAAGGGATCCGGTGTTTCGCATACATAGGTGTTGCGCCGGGCCAAAACGGCAAGGCAAAGCGCTGGGGCAGGAGAAGGGAAGTGTATTTCAACTATTTGTAATCGTTGAACAATTATTGAATTGCGGCCGGCGGCACGCCCGATGCTCCCCTCCGGGGCAAATCAAAAATCCATAAAGGAGGTCATCCTGCAATGAACCGGTTCAGAGTCAAAAGAAAACAAAAGGGGTTCACACTGGTCGAATTGATGATCGTCGTCGCCATCATCGCGATTCTCGCGGCGATCGCGATTCCGCAGTTCACCGAGTACCGCAAGCGGGGATACCGCGCCGAGCTCAACGCCGACCTGAAAAACGCCTTTACGGCGGCACAGGCCTACTTCACGGACTTCCCCTCCGGAACGGTGGATTCGCTGGCGAAGCTCACGAGTTCAGGCTACATGAAGTCCGCCAACGTCTCCTTTGGTACCGGCAACATGACCGTCAACTCGGGCCAGATCTCCCTGACCCACGCCGTGCTGCCTGCAGGAAAGGAGACGGGCACGGTATCCAACAGCGGCCTCATCACCATGCCGCCTTACTGATCGCCTCCAGATAAGCGATCATCGGGTTCAACCCTGTCGGATAAGGAAAGGCGCCCCGCATCGAGGACCGCGGGGCGCCGAATTTTTTGTGAATCCGCCGGTCGAAAGGGTTATCATCGCCACGGGCAGGGAGAGGCCCCGGGACAGAGAAGCCCCGTTGCGGAGCTCCACCCGCCCGCCCTCCTGCCGAAGCGGGGCCTACTGCCCCGAAATGCCCATCATACGGGCAAAATCGCCGTCTTTTCGCTTGACAAAACAGGGGATTTTGTATACGGGAACGAGTGGGTCTATTATAAGGGTTCGTCAGGGTTTATTACGTTTCAAGGAGTGTATATGGCTTAAATCTTTAAAAATTCACGGACAAGGAGGGAGGAAACGTGTATTTCGCAAAAGAAGTTCTCGAGTCGTCCAGCAGGATGCGGCAGCGCTGGGAAGACGAGGTCAGGAAACTCGTCTCCAAGTGGCCCGACCAGAAGCCGGAGGCCCAGTGGTCAACGGTTTCGGACCTTCCCATCAAACGTCTCTACACCCCCGAAGACATCAAGGACATGGATTTCGAGCGGGACATCGGCTACCCCGGGCAGTATCCCTATCTCCGGGGCAACCAGGTCACCGGATACCGCGGCAAGTACTGGACCTTCCGCATGTTTTCAGGGATGGGGGATGCCGCCACAACGAACGCCCGGTGGCATCTGCTCCTGAAGGAAGGCCAGACGGGCCTCAGCACGGCCTTCGACTTCCCCACCCTCATGGGCTATGACACCGACTCCCCGAAGGCCCGCGGCGAGTGCGGCAAGTGCGGCGTCGCCATCGACACCCTCGAGGACTTCCTCGTTCTCACCAAGGGCATCCCCCTCGACAAGATCACGACCTCCATGACGATCAACCCGCCGGCCACGGCCCTCTGGGCCATGTACTGCGCCGCGGCCGAGCTGCAGGGGATCCCGCTGACCAAGATCGGCGGCACGATCCAGAACGACATGCTCAAGGAGTTCATCGCCCAGAAGACCCTGATGTGCCCGCCCGAGCCCTCGGTGAAGCTCATCAGCGACACCGTCGAGTTCGGCACCCTGAAGGTCCCCAAGTGGAACACGATCTCGATCTCGGGCTACCACATCCGCGAGGCGGGCTCCACGGCGGTCCAGGAGCTGGCCTTCACGCTGCGCGACGGCATGGAGTACGTCGAGGACGTGATCCGTCGCAAGAAGCTCGACGTCGACGCCTTCGCCCCAAGGCTCTCCTTCTTCTTCAACTCCCACATCGACTTCTTCGAGGAAATCTGCAAGATGAGGGCGGCCCGCAGGATCTGGGCCAAGGCCATGAAGGAGAGATACAAAGCGAAGGACGAGCGCTCCTGGTGGATGCGCTTCCACACGCAGACGGCGGGCTGCTCGCTCACCGCCCAGCAGCCCTACAACAACGTCGTCCGCACCGCGACGGAGGCCCTGGCGGCCGTTCTCGGC
>Ga0209506_1004314_pt1 | contig 10703 bp, 10 predicted proteins | sample AD_JPNHG2_MetaG_FD_184409 | JGI IMG/M metagenome (GOLD analysis project Ga0209506, IMG submission 184409) | Active sludge microbial communities of municipal wastewater-treating anaerobic digesters from Japan - AD_JPNHG2_MetaG (SPAdes) (version 2) | ecosystem: Engineered > Bioreactor > Anaerobic...
CGTACCGCGCGGGCATCAAAACAATTATCCTGCCTGCCTGGAACAAAAAGGATTTGGAAGACATCCCGCCTACCGTGCAAAAAAGCATCAAGTTCCATTTTGTAGAAGATATGCTGGAAGTCCTGAAGCTGGCGCTGGAAGCTAAGGGTAAGAAAAAGGGCTAGGAACAATTTGCAAGTTTATACAATTCAATTCAGATAGGTTAACTGTTCTATATATCAAATAGTGTAGGCGGTTGTAGGACTGTTAATAGTTCCTTAAAGGTATTAGGACGCAATTGTTCAAATTCTTTTTGAGGCACTTTTAAATATTCCCACTTTTCTTTCGTTAATTCACTTGCGGTTTTACACCAGTTGATGGCCGCATTATCTTTCAATTTTACTTCGATATCTTCTCTGCCTTTTGTTTCAATTATCCAATTAGTATTATCGTTTGCAATAGCAATGAAATCTGGAAAATAATTTCTGATATTCGCCACAGTGTCACTGTATTGTATACAGAAACCGAATTGCTCAGGAAGCTTTGCAAATGCTTTTATATCATCTGCTTTGTCAATGAACTTTGCGAAGTTATATTCAAAATCATTGTCGCAAGGCGTGTAGTTGAAAATCGTTTTCTTTGCTTCAAGTATCTTTTTTGATGTTGGGAATGGGATAGTGGAAGAAAGAAAGCGACTTGCCGTCAGCAGTTGAGGTTCTTTATGCTCAATTACAATTTCACGAAGTGCTCGCTCAAACTCTTTTATTACGACATAGCTTGCTAAATTGCTGCTGATTGCCATAATGACATTATTATCGGCAAGATCAACTTTTTTCCCAAAGGCTTTGTTTTCAAAGAATTCACGAATCTTTGGGGCTAGCACAGCAAATTGCGAAGGAAGTTTAATATTTTCACTGATTCTCCTTGCATAATATCCTATAACTTCTTCAGCCGTTTGTGCCGGTGGAATTTTATATTCACGTTCCAGCAATTTTTCATCTGTTAAAATGTCTCTGCCCTCGTAGATAAAAGTCTTTATTTCTTCAATGTCTTTACCTCTCAGTGGAAGCTGATTTATATTAAAGTTCATGACATCAAGCTCGGAAATTTCTTCGGCAAGGGACTTTTTTCTGCCTAAAATTGGTGAAATATCAGGAATGCCGATGTCAAATTCCTTTTTCTTATCAACTGGTTGTACGGTAAGTATTTTTAGTTTATCTTTTCCAATTTGGAAAGTATCAAATTTTAAATCTTCTAATTTTTCAAGATCTTCAACAAAGTCCATAAAAGCTTTATTGCCGATTATATCAACACGCTCGATATAGCTTCCTGCCATATTGCGAAACATTAAGCGCAAACCCCTGCCAATGGTCTGTTCGGGAAGAATATTTGCTTTTGCAGTGTAAGGCCGCAAACCTACTACCACCGTAACATTTTGCACATCCCAGCCTTCGCGCAACATCAAAACAGAAATTATTGCATTTACGGGGCTTTTATCGGCATCTACATCACGGGCTGTTTTTCTTGCAGCATCGAGGTCTTTTTTACTTACTTCTCCGCTTTTATCTGTATGAATTACAAGAGTTTTATCTCCCTTAAATTCTTTCGGATATTTGGTTCGCAACCAATCGCCAATAGCATCCGCTTCATCTGTGCTATTCATCATAATAAATAAAATTGGCTTTTTCTTTAGTGTATTTAATTGTTCACTGTATTCCTTCCAGCGTTCAATGGCAGCGACTAAATATCCCTTGTATCTTACTTCAGGCAGGTCAGACTTTGCTTCATCTATTCGGGATATTCCTTTAATAGGCCGCTTTACTATTCTGTCCAGTATGGCTTGTTTTAAAGGATAATCAAATACCGTCCACGCAAACAAAGAACCCTTACTATATCTTGGTGTAGCCGAGAAATCTATCTGTGCGGAAACCGTTTTTTCCAAATGAAGATTTCTAATAAATTTATTCCATTCGTTTTCTTCGTCGTGAGTGTGATGCGCTTCATCATTTAGCACCATTAACAAGCCATCTCGTTTTGCAATACGTTTGTCAAAATCGGAAACCTCTGTTTTGTTTGCCGGAGGTATTGAGCCAAGCATATCAGTCATTATATCTGTTTCTTCGGCTGACGACTTTGTGGCGCGTTCATAAAATTGCTGAATGTTAGTGAGGTACAGAGCGCCTTGACTGTTTGTTCTTTCTGTATCACCTCTCACATAATATTCCATTTCCCACCACCAGGCAAAATGCTTGGGAATTAATGGGTCTGCTCGAAATATTATGCCACTTTCAAAATCACTGCGTAAGCGATCAAAAACAATTACGTTCGGCGCGATCACCAAAAAGTTTTTTGCATATTGTGTTTCATCTTCTTTCACGGCGTTAGCAAATTGCCAAACAATTACCATTGCCATTACTTTTGTTTTGCCACTGCCTGTGGCCATTTTTATGCAATAGCGGCCAAAGTCATCATAAGGCGGGAGGCGCAAATCTTTTGTGCTGAACGCAAAATTTTCTAATAAATCTTTACGCGTTCTTATCTTCTTGACTTCGTAAATAAAAATAAGCGTTTCTATAGCTTCGCGTTGGGCTGTATGATAGCGGAATGTTTGACCATTAGGCAGAATATGGTCTGTGTAAAACCAAAAATTTAAAAGCTCTCTTGTAGTTTCTGTGATTCCCTTGTATTTTCCTGCTCGCCACTCTTTTACCGCTTCCCGTATGGCAGGAACACAGGCAGCAGTGCTTAGCCTTTCTTGGATATTGAGCATATCAAGCTGATTAACATCTGCTTTTTTTCGTGCCATAATAATTATACCGTGACTTGAATTGCTTTTGTGGTGTCGTTTCCTAAAATATCAATCACCTTAACAAGGACAGTATATTTTCCTGACTGTTCGTATTTGTTGGTGGCGGTAAGTTCAATTTTCGGATTTTGCTTGGTGCGGTAACTTTGCCACTCGTTATGGAAGGTATCGTCCCGGTAGTTCCAGTCTATCGCCCAGTAATCAATCCATTGACTCCAGTGGGATATTTTCCCTTGAACCTCATTGGGCACATCATCAGGGGGAATGATAAAATTAGCCAAAGTTATCGTTAATTTGTTCTTTTCGTTTTTTGTTTTAACTGAAAGAGAGGCCAGTTCATAGAATTTAATATCGCCTTGTTCCACGGCCTTTTTTTCTAAAACTTCTCTGGGAATTTTTTTAAAAGAAACGTTTACTTTATTTTCTGCGGCAAATTGTTTGGCGGTTTCATTGACATCAAAGGCGAAATCCCAACCTAAAAAATCAATGCCGTTTACTTGAGCAGCCTTTTCTTTGCCTGTTAACTTCCAGAATTCTAAAATGGTTGCTTTAATATCATCTACGGTAATCGGGGCTTCAACATTGCCGACATGCACCATTCTACCGGCTTTTGCGCCGTGCAGCCAGATATAGCCATCCAAAGGTTTTGCATGATAGAGTTCGATGATAAAGTGTTTGTAGGATCTTTCCTGCTGCAAACGGGTTTCTGGTTTATCAAATTCGGCAATCATCCATTGCTGTCGTTCATATTTGCCGAGATTTTGAACTATAAACGGTTTTAAATTATCAATCCCCAGCAGTCTTTTTCTTGTGGTGTGAATGGCAAATCTTCCAAGATCGCAAGTAATCCATCTGCGATTATTTTTTTCTGCAACAATTGCTGTAGTTCCGCTACCAGAAAAGCAATCAAGAATTAAATCACCTTCACTGCTGCTTGCCTTGATAATTCTTGCCAATAGTGCTTCTGGCTTTTGCGTGTCATAAGGTAAGTGCTCATTACTTAATGTAAATACCGCTGAAATATCCCAAACATCATCAACCATACTCATTCTGAAAGTTCCCTTTTCGTCTTTTCCTTGTTTCCTTCCTTCAAATGAGGGCTTAAAATTTGGGCCATAAACATCGGCATAGTATTCTTTTTGCTCTATTGGAGTGAAATTTATTTTGTCAGATTTTGAATAGAAAAAAATCGTATCATGCTTTCGTTGAAATTGGTTTTTAGCAAGATTGCCAGTTCTATAATGCCAAACTATTTCATTACGAAAATTTTCGTATCCAAATATTTCATCCATAACTGCTTTGGCATAATGTCCTGCATGCCAATCCAAATGAACATAAATACTCCCGTCGTCAGCCAATAATTCTTTCAATAGTAAAACTGTTTCATAAAACCATTGTAAATAACTGTCTAATCCTTTACCCCAAGTATCCCGATACGCTTTCTGTTCGATAATGCTTGGTTGTTTTACAAATTGTGTTGTTTCATCTTCTTCTGTTTCGGGGTTATCAGATATTGTTGCTTTAAAAGAAAAATCAGAACCGACATTAAATGGCGGGTCAATATAAATAAGATTTACTTTGCCAGCGAATTCCGGCAATAGACTCGGCAAAACATATTTTTTATCGCCCCAGATAAGGCGGTTGCGCCACTCATTGCCGTACTTCGCATCCGGCTCGGCAATAAGAAAATCAAGTGTTTTTTGCCTTTGCTGTGCACTTTCATTGATCGTTTCAATTGTTTGAAATGGTAACGCGATACGTACTGGCGTAACTTTTTTGCCGTCTTTATATTTACCTTCCCAAACAAGTTCTGTCATGGTTTTCTACCTTTCGGCAATTTAATTAGGGACGCTTTAATCCAGTTATCCCATCTTGATTAAAACTTTCATGTAAATCAATTAATATCTTGCGTGAGCAAATATCGGATTTTAGGTATTGCTTATAAATATTTCTCATTGTGTCTGAATCAAGAGAACCTTTCATTTCTATATTTGCTTCACATTTAATGAATTTATCTTCCGTCAAATTATCATATATACCTTCCTCATAATCGAGGATACAATTTTCTTCAAATATAGAGAATTGGCGGACGTCGAACCTTTTAAGTGTATGATGTGCTCGATTACCACCAGCATTAAAATATTGTAATTGTGTTGTTGTGCAAAAGTAGAGAAAAATAGGATGGGTTATATTGCTGGATCGGCCCAGATAAATAAACCATCTTGGTTTTATTTCGCCTTCTTTTGGATATGGGAAGTCATTCCAGCGAATAACGTCACCAACTTTTAGACGCAATTCTCCAAACCTTTTTGGGTCAAATATACTTCTTCCGGGAAAGTGAGCGCTGATTCAGATTTCTTCAAAACATCATCTGAAAATTCTAAAGAAAAATCGATAAAAGCATTTTTTTCTTTATTCCATGTTTTTACCCAAGCCAATATAGTTTCATGGCTAACATCGCTCATTAATTTAGATGTAACATAATTCTGCGCATAAATTTCAATTAACTCATTCATTAATTTGATTTCTCGCGAACTGAAGTAGTCCAGATTTGGTTTGTTTTTAGGAGTAATAATATAATTATTATCTTCTGCTTGCTTAAATTCAAATAGTTCAGACCAATTATTTTCTGTGCGCTTGCTATATATTTCTACTGGCACGGGTCCTTTTTCCATTGCCCTGTATTTCAAATTCAATGGTGTTTTCCCATATTTCTTTAAATATCCAAATTCGAATAGCGCGAGGTATTTATAGAGAAACGTTTGATAAAGGTAATGCTTTGTTTTTTTGTAATGTTCTGCTGCAAAGAAGCAGATAGCGCTTTCGATTTTTTCTTTTTGATAAGGAATCATGGATAATAACCAGTTTGGTTGATAATTATTATATTGGCTTTTATACCCAATTAAGCCTCATAAAAACGAGATATTCTATGGTTGCGGCTCTATTATGCGGATTTTCCTTTATTTGTCAACAAGAAAGGAAGAAAGGTTGATAGTATAATTTACTTAAGTTCAATTATATTAATCACTTAATTATATTATTTTTTTGAAAATTGTTCTGCCCAAATCCTTTTTTAAGCCGCGGATTGCGAACGATGCGACCACGATGACCTATTAGCATTCGAAAAGGAACACTGCTTCGGTTTTCTTCTGGCTTGCGCCGGGCGGGTAAATGATTTTCGTCTGTTGTCTGATTTCATATCAGGCGCGCTTTTCTTAGATGAACCAGTCTTTATTTCGGAAGTCAATCCAGCAACGTTATGATATTGCAGCTTTTCTCCGAGTATTCTTTTCAGAGCGTGCGCGAGAGCCAGGTCGTCGCCGGTAACAAAGGTAAAAGCGTCGCCGGTTTTTGAGGCGCGCCCCGTTCTGCCGATGCGATGAGTATAAGCATCCGCGGTGGAAGGCATATCGTAATTAATGACATGCGATATCCTTGTTACGTCAATGCCGCGGGCGGCAATATCGGTAGCCACCATGATCTCATAACGGCCGTCACGGAAACCATCCAGCGCCTGTTTACGCTTCTGCTGGGTGAGATTTCCATGCAGTGAAATAACTTTGTGTCCCGATTTATCGAGCTGCATAGCCAAACTTTTTGCCCTTGATTTTGTCCGCGTAAAAACCAGAACCGATTCCATTTCAGTCTTTTCCAGAATATCCTTGAGCAAGGCTGTTTTAATACCCATCTGGACTGGATAAAATCTATGAGCAACCGTCATTACCGGCGCGGTGTGGCCGATTTGGATATTTACGGGATTGCGCAGAAGATCCATGGCCAGGCTTTTTACATCGTCGGGCATGGTCGCGGAAAAAAGTAGGGTTTGACGTTTTTGTGGCAGATGCTTGACGATTTTCCGGACATCCGGCAGAAAGCCCATATCAAACATGTGATCAGCCTCATCGAGCACCAGCACCTCCACATGGGACAAGTCAATGGTGCCGCGTTCGATGTGATCAAGTAAGCGGCCGGGGCAGGCGGAAATAATTTCCACATTACCGCGCAGTCTGTTTATCTGGTTATGAATGCTTACTCCGCCGTAAACAGCCGTGCTACGAAGCTTTGTTTTACGCCCCAGCTGTTTGATTGCCTCGAGGGTTTGCTCGCTAAGCTCGCGTGTCGGAGCTATAATCAGGGCGCGGATACGGCCAAGCGGCTTTTCCATGAAACGCTGTAAGATCGGCAGCACAAAGGCCGCGGTTTTTCCTGTGCCTGTCTGGGCCAGTCCCATAAGATCGCGGCCTTCCATGACCGGGGGGATTGCCTGTAATTGAATCGGTGTCGGCTTTTCGTAACCAAGCATGCGCACACCGGTAAGTATTTTTTCATGTAACTCAAACTTTTGAAAACTCATTTTTGTTCCTTTTTCTTTTGTATTTACCAGCTATCGGTATTTTTGAACCCATCTCAAACCGGTGGAACTGGTAAAAACACAGCATTTCACATGCTTGTTCGCGCCGAAAGTTCCAAGCCGCGAACACGGCATTAAATTTGGATTCTGTTAGATTAGCGGAATTTTCCTGCGCAAGTTTCTGAAAAGAAAGGTGGGAAGGTAAATAACTATCGCTATCAGTTGAGCGCTCTTTTACACGCATAACAGCCTAATAGCAAGGAATATCTTTATGATTTTTGATACGCTTAAAAAATCAGTTAACGTGAGCTGTCATTTATTTAGTTGGCATTAAAACTATCGCACGTCACTTGATAATCAAGATTCCCTTGACATATAAGGTGACTTCTGCGTTACATACACATTATTGATACCTTAATTGACATCAAAATCATTATCTTTATTATTCAATCTGAAAAAAGGTAACATAAAGGAGCGAAATGAAAGAACTCAATATAAGAGGTCTAATAGCAAAAGTGCCTATTATTCAGGGCGGCATGGCGGTAGGTATTTCCAAAAACAGACTGGCTTCTGCCGTGGCCAATGCCGGAGGCATCGGCGTGATCGCCACAGCGGGAATCGCGCATCTGGCAGAAGACGCAATGTCAAATTTTGTTGAAGCCAATAATAGGGTTTTTGCCGAAGAAATAAGAAAAGCTAAAGCTCTTACCAAAGGAATCATCGGCGTGAATATCATGGCGGTGCTTTCCAATTATGCCTCGCTCGCGAAAGTGGCGATTCAAGAAAAAGCGGATATTATTTTTTCCGGCGCCGGGTTGCCTTTAAGCCTCCCATCATTTTTACCCGAAGGAAATATTACCACAAAACTCGTGCCTATCGTCTCATCCGCGAAAGCTTTAATGCTGATCGCGCGCCGCTGGATCGGCAAGTTTAACTATGTTCCGGACGCGGTGGTGATTGAAGGACCGTTGGCTGGCGGTCACTTGGGTTTTAAAAAAGAGGATATTTCCAAAGAAGAGTTTTCCCTGGAAAAACTTGTTCCTGAAGTTGTGGCACAAGCAAAAGAACTGGAAGACAAGCACGGCAAGCCTGTTCCGGTAATTGCCGCCGGTGGTATTTATTCCGGCGCGGACATCAAGAAGTTTATCGACATGGGCGCCTCCGGTGTGCAAATGGCCACGCGCTTTGTGGCGACGCATGAATGTGACGCCTCCGATGAAATAAAAAACGCCTTCGTCAACGCTAAAAAAGAAGACATTGTCATTATTGAAAGCCCCGTGGGAATGCCCGGAAGAGCTATTCGAAATCAATTTCTTGATGATGTGGCGGGCGGCCGTAAAAAACCTTTTAAATGCCCTTTCCATTGCATCATCACCTGCAACATGAAAAACGCGCCTTATTGCATTGCCAATGCTTTATGCAATGCCACCGAAGGCAAGCTTGCGGAAGGTTTTGCCTTTGCCGGCCAGAATGTCTGGAGGGTTGATAAAGTTGTTCATGTGAGCGAACTTATGCAGTCGCTGCAGGATGAGTACGCCGAAGCAAAAAAGAATAATGCGAAAATTCCCGTAAATGTTCTTTCGCGAGAAAATAGATTGTTTAGTTAGCGTTAAAAGTATCGCACGCCTGGAAATTTCCCTGTTCAAAGCCTCGTTTGAACCAGCTTACGCGCTGGGCGGAACTGCCGTGCGTGAACGAGTCAGGCACTACATAACCTTGTGTTCTTTTTTGAATGCGGTCATCGCCTACCGCGCTGGCGGCGTTTATTCCTTCTTCCAGATCGCCTGCTTCCAGAATATCGCGTTTTTTGTTGGCCTGATGCGCCCACATGCCGGCCAGACAATCCGCCTGCAATTCCAGCATCACGTTTAATTTATTTTTGTCGGCTGTGCTGGAGCGCGCCTGAAGCTTAGTTACCTGCTGAATAATTCCAAGTTGAGTCTGCACATGGTGGCCGATTTCATGCGCGATAACGTAAGCCTGAGCAAAATCTCCGGAAGCGCCAAAGCGCGAGTGGAGTTCATTAAAAAATGCTAAATCGAGATAAACCTTTTGATCAGCCGGACAGTAAAATGGACCGGTGGCGGATTGGGCAAAGCCGCAGGCGGAATCAACCGCGCCGGAAAACAAAACAAGCTTCGGTTCCTGGTAGGTGCGTCCCGCGTTATTAAACTGTTCATTCCAGACGTCTTCTGTTTCCGCCAGAACCACTGCAACAAAATTGCGCATATCATCATTGGCGGCAGGCTGAGCGCTTTCTTCAATTGTAGTAGACGACGGCAGGCCCTGACCGACCTGCTGCAACACCATAGTAGGGTCAACGCCTAAAAGCATACTGACGACAACAATGGCCACCAGTCCCAGGCCGCTTATCCCTCCGACTTTCGCGCCGCGCGAAACAGACATCCCACGTCGGTCTTCAACGTTATCGCTTTGCCTTTCACCTCTCCAGCGCATCTTATTGCCTCCTTGTTTTTAGGAAATTATTGTGTGATTCTATGACAACCTTTTAAAACCTGCAATAAATAAATTAAACAAAATAGATGTTGATAAATCGTTGTTATTTCGAGCAGAAATCTTCAATTGCGTTTAGGCACGCCTGCGGCTCGGCCTGTAAAATAAAGTGCGGCGCTGATATTTTTTTAATTTCCACGAAAAGCGCGATTTTTTTAATTTTTTCGGCGCACGAGGCAGGAACCAGCCGATCATTGGTTGCCTGGAGGTAGCAGCAGGGAATTTTTATTTTGGAAAGCCACGCTGTTACGTCGATCTCATTGATAATTTTGAGCCGGTGCTGCATGACGCGCGCGGGAACACGCGCGTGAACTTTTTTCCAAAGTGGTTTTAGTTCATCAATAAGCTTATCATTTCCGATAACAACTTTGAAAAATCTTTTGGGCATCTCCGGCTTGATAAGCATGGGCAGGCGCAAAAAACGCATGAAGCGCCAGACAATTGGGCGCGGCGATTTTGCAAAGGTAGCACAGAGAATTAGAGCCTTGGCTTTGACGCGTCCCGAACCGATCATTTTGATGGCGACCGGGCCGGAAAAAGATTCGGCAATAACAATGGGCGGATCGCCCGCGAGAATCTGCTCCGCCGCGCATTCAACAGTTTCATCAAATGAAAGTAGCTTGTCGGCAGGATAGCGGACGATGGTGATTGTTGCGCTTTCAGGCAAATGCGGCAGCACCGGCTCAAAGGATAAGCCCGTGCCATCCATGCCGGGCATAAAAACCAGATGTTGATCGCGAAAAGATGACATTTTTATTAAATCTAGCGCCTCAATAAATTTATTAATATGGTGATAACGATACTCAGCAATATCATGGAAACGATAGGAATAAATATTTTGCCGCGCTCGGTTTCAATACGAATATCACCCGGCAGTTTGCCGAACCAGTTTAAAAGCCACGGGGCAAAATGATAAACCAGCCCAACAGCGATTAAAATTATTCCCGCTATTATCAGCCAGCGCGCCATGATTCCTCTCGAATAATCGTTATAATTTTTATTAGAAAAGAAAGTTACGGTAAATTGTCAAGAAAACTTTTTAGCCATCAGAAA
>Ga0209506_1004315_pt1 | contig 10702 bp, 8 predicted proteins | sample AD_JPNHG2_MetaG_FD_184409 | JGI IMG/M metagenome (GOLD analysis project Ga0209506, IMG submission 184409) | Active sludge microbial communities of municipal wastewater-treating anaerobic digesters from Japan - AD_JPNHG2_MetaG (SPAdes) (version 2) | ecosystem: Engineered > Bioreactor > Anaerobic >...
AAAAGGCTCGATTTATAGAGGGTGCAAAAAAGAAGGGATTTTCTGAGGCCGACGCGGACCGGATCTTTGAAATTCTTGTCCCCTTTGCAGGGTACGGTTTTAATAAGAGCCACGCTGCGGCCTATTCGGTGGTAGCCTACCGGACCGCCTACCTTAAGGCCAACTTTCCCGCCGAATTCATGGCAGCCAACCTGACCAACGAAATTACCAGCACAGACAAACTCCCCGAATATATTGATGAAGCCCGCAGGATGGGTATTACAATAGAGCCGCCTGACATCAACCGTTCTGAAAAATACTTTACTGTCGTAGAGGGCAAAATCATCTATGGACTCCTCGGCATTAAGGGACTTGGAGATGCCGCTGCGGACGAAATTGTCAGCAAGCGTATCCAAGACGGGCCCTACAGGGACTTAATCGATTTTCTTGACCGGGTAGACATAAAAACGGTTGGGAAAAAGGTCATCGAACTGCTCATAAAAACAGGAGCCTTTGACAAATTAGGGCTAAGCCGCCCCACACTTCTGGCTAACCTGGAACGGGCTGTAGAGTATGCTCAGAACAAAAAGGATGATAAAAAGTTCGGTCAATCCAGCCTGTTTGAAGAATCGGGCGAAAAGGAATACCCCGATTTTGAGTTCGAAGCAGCCCCGGACTGGGATAAACAGGATCAGCTTGCCATAGAAAAGGAACTTATCGGTTTTTATTTTTCGGGCCATCCCATGGATGATTACCGCCAGACCTGGGAACGTTCGGTGAGTCTTGACCTTTCCCATCCGGAACGTTCAAGCCCTGACAAGGAATACATCATTCTGGGGCAGATAAAATCCCTGAGACCCTTCCAGACCAAGAATGGCAAATGGATGGGCTTCTCATCCCTGGCGGACTTTAAGGGCCAGATAGACCTTACCCTCTTTTCAGATGTGTGGGAAAAATTACGGGATAAACTTCATATTGATGAAATTGTCGCCCTGAAAGGCAAGGTAGACCGTTCCAGGGGAGAAAAGATAAGTTTTATTGTGAATGAAATGCTCGATATTCAAAATCTGACAGAAAAATCCTATCGGGAAATTCACATTCGGCTCACATCCGATGCGGCAGAGAAAGAAGAAAACCTGTATCCCCTCCGGGATCACCTCTTTGAGCATTCAGGCCCCTGTTCGGTCTTTATCCACATTCCGGTGCCGGGAGGAGAATCGGTAGTTCGGACCGCCACCCAGATCACCAGCGCCGCTGACCAGTGGGCCCTCGAATCCATCGGGATGCTCCCCGGAGTGGCTGAGGTCTGGCGGGAATAGGAACCGAGCCCGGCAGCCCTCAGGACTCAACCCGGTTTTTTCCGTTCCGTTTAGCCGTATAGAGCTTTGCATCGGCCCTGTTAATAAGGGCTTCGAAGGATTCACCCTTTTCAGCCTCCGCAACACCGGCTGAGACCGTAACAGCCAGATCCTTTGTTTCAAACTGCAACAGGGCCACGGTATTTCGTATTTTTTCTGCCACAACAAGAGCAGCCTTCATATCCGTTTCCGGCAGCAGCACAAGAAATTCTTCACCCCCGTAACGGCCCGCCACATCGGTTTTACGTAGCGATGCCTTGATCGCATGGGCTACCGAAAGAATAACCTCATCGCCAGCACGATGGCCAAAGGTATCATTCACCCGTTTAAAATTATCAATATCAAGCATGATGATAGAAAGGGGCCGCCCATACCGGGCCACCTTGGCGGTTTCCTCTTCGAGCCGTTCAAAGATAAAACGGTGATTATAAAGCCCCGTTAGACCATCGGTAACTGCCATAAGTTCCAGCCGCTTCTTGTACTGATAGGATCGCACATTTATTTTAATACGGGATATTAAGGAGGCTGCATCAAAGGGTTTATGGATATAATCATCAGCACCGGCCATTAAAAGGGTAGCAATTGACTTTTCACCGGTAAACTGGGACATACCAATGATAATTGAATTAGGCTGGCGGACTCGGATATCCATGATGACCTTATCGCCGGTCAGTTCAGGCAGAACCATATCCACAAGGTACAGATCATAGGTTTTGCCACTTTCTAAAAGTTCCCGCGGCGTCACATAAAAATCTACATACCGGAAACCATTCATATCCAGAATACGATGTACCACTTTTAAAATAATTGGCGAATCATCCAGTATAGCAACCCGCATATCCCGCATAAAACGGGATAATTCGTCTTCCGCAGACAGGGTTGCAAAAAAGTGTTTAAAATGGTCTTCGTTTACTTCAGATTTGAGAATATAATCAACCACCCCAAGGCTGAAAAGCCGTTCCCGCAATTCCAGGGAGTCATTGGAGGGAACTACTACTGCGGGGATATCCTTTTTTGATGCCTGGGGCAAATCAAGGATAAGGGATTCCGCATCCCCATCATCAAATTCCATGGCAGTAATAATAAGATCCACCGATTGTTGAGCAATATAAGCTAATGCTTCCTGCTTTGTTGCAACACTATGCACCGAATGTCCGCAGCGGAGAATGATCTCCTGCATTACTTTTCTAAAGAGCTCACTTCTGTCAACATGTAAGATCTGTAACACTTTGTTAACCTCGGCATTAAATATAATCTATTTATATTTGACTGAAAAGAAGGGCCCTCGACTAAGAGACAGCCTTTTAGTATGCTTAATGTGATACATTCTTGTTTGAAGCTAAAGGAGGAACCTATGGGCATACTCATGCGTATATTGGCATCGATCACTACGGTATATATGATCCTTTTGTTTTTGCGGATAATGCTTACCTGGTTTAATAGTCCCTTTACGCTTGGTCGTACAACCGAGTTACTCAGTAGCATTACCGACCCTTATCTGAACTGGTTCCACCGTTTTCCCCAACTGAGAACCGAACTTATGGATTTTTCCCCCGTAGCAGCCCTGGCGGTACTTGCCTTAGTTAATAATATTTTTCTTACCATTGCCGTATATGGCAGAATCACCCTGGGTATTATCCTTTCTATGCTGCTTTCGAGTGTCTGGTCTGCCATTGCCTTTGTGTTAAGTTTTTTCATTGTTATACTGGTAATCCGTTTTATTGCCTACACACTGGGAAGCAATAATGTACATCCTATCTGGCGTGCTATCGATGCGCTTTCCAAACCTATGTTATACCGGGTAAACAGATTGATATTCCGGGATCGGCTCGTCACCTATAAGACCGGTATTTTCACCACAGTCGTAGTTTTACTTGCACTTCGTATCCTGGGAGCGGTCATCATCAGCTTACTATCGAACCTTCTCATCAGGCTTCCCTTTTAAATTGCAGGCTTATCAGGTGCATCGGTGTTTCTTAAGGAGATAAAAACTCCCGTCAGTCATCTTAAAGGCGCCGGGACCCAGACCTGCCAGAGCCTTGCCAGGCTGGGTATCAAAGATATTGCATCCCTTTTAAGCTACTATCCCCGGGACTGGGAAGACCGCAGTCAATTCATCCCCCTCGCCTATTGGAACAGGGGCAAACAGATATATACGGTAGTTACGGTCCTTGCCCATGAATGGTTTGGATACCCAAAGAAAACCCTGAAGGTTCATATAGAAGATGATACCGGCCGGGCTGAACTGATCTGTTTTAACCGTCCCTTTTTAGAAAAGCAGCTCGAAGTTGGAAAACAATATCTTATCTGGGGACAATTCGCATATCGATACGGAAATGTACAGTCTTCGAGTTTTGAATTCGAACCCTATAATGAAACCAAACACACCGCTGATTTTCCTTTTTTACCGGTCTATCCACTCACCGCAGGGCTCTCTCAAAAGATTCTGCGTCGCCTTATATATCAGGCTATTCAGCTGTACGGAAAAAGTCTTGAAGATGAGCTGCCAGAACGGATGCTCACAAAACATTCATTATTACAAAAAGGGCCTGCGCTGAGGGCAATCCATTTTCCTAAAAGCCAGGAAGAGCTTGAAGCAGCTCAAAAACGCATAAAATATGAAGAACTCTTTTATTTAGAATTACTTATTGGCCGGCGCGCCCTGGAACGTAAAGATACATACCGGCGGGAACCTGTACAGGAACAGAATCGGGCCACACTAGAATGGCCTTCCTCCAACCTCCCACAAGGGGTGAAACATAGTGCTGCAAACCTCCGGGAAAGGGTTTTAAGCCCCCTCCAGGAAGCCCTGGCAGCGCGGCTCCCCTTTACACTCACAGAAGGACAGCAACGGGCCATTGCGGATATTAGCCGGGACATGGCAGGGCCCCATCCTATGGCCAGGTTATTGCAGGGCGACGTTGGGTCCGGAAAAACCCTTGTATCGTTTATGGCAGCCCTGAGGGCTATAGAAATGGGGGGACAGGCGGCCCTGTTAGCCCCCACCGAACTCCTGGCCCGCCAGCATGCGGAAAACGCCGCAAAGCTCCTGGAACCCCTGGGACTTTCAGTAGCCTTTTTAACCGGCAACATAAAAGCGGCGGGCCGCAATGCCCTCCTTACCGCATTAAAAACCGGCCAGATACACCTTGTTATCGGAACCCACGCCCTTTTTTCCTCCGATGTAGGATATCACAGGCTCAGACTTGTTATTATTGATGAACAACACCGGTTTGGGGTACTTCAGCGAAGCGCTATTTTGGCTAAGGGTGATAATCCGGATCTATTGATGATGAGCGCTACCCCTATTCCCCGCACCCTGGCATTAACAGTCTTTGGAGACCTGGATGTTTCGGTAATCTCAGACCTGCCTCCGGGAAGAAAACCTGTTAAGACCCATTTAGCCAGACAATCTAATGAAAAAAAAGTATACGACTTTGTTCGCAGGGAATTACAGGCGGGCCACCAGGCCTACTTTGTGTATCCCCTCATCGAAGGTGACTCGGATCGGCCAGACAATGGAACTCTTAAGAATGCAGAAGCCATGGCAAAACGGCTTTCCAGGGAAATTTTCCCCGAATACCGGATCGCCCTGGTCCATTCCCGCCTGGATGAAGAAGAAAAACGTCAGACCATGAATAGATTCCGCAGAGGCGAAATACAAATTCTTGTGGCTACCAGTGTAGTAGAAGTTGGGGTAGATGTGCCCAATGCAACCTGTATGGTGGTCGAACATGCAGAACGGTTTGGACTTTCTGCCCTTCATCAGCTCCGCGGTCGGGTTGGCCGGGGACCTGATCAGGCCTATTGTTTTCTGGTCTATACGGACACCTTAACCGAAGAGGGCAAGCAGCGCCTCCGGGTAATGCTTGAACACAGTGATGGGTTCCGAATTGCGGAGGAGGACCTTAAATTGCGGGGTCCCGGTCAGATTGCCGGCATAGAACAGTCGGGGTACCTGAGTCTGGGCCTTGCAGATCCGGTGCAGGACGCGGCCCTCCTTGAGATTTGCCGACAGGATGCCTTTGCCATTTTAGAAGAAGACCCGGGGCTTCTAAAACCAGAACATATCGCCATCCGCCAGGTGCTGGAACGGGCCGCCCCCTTCTCTCAGGTAGTTTTATAGGGAAGACGCAGCGTAATCCGGCAGCCCCCTTCTGAATCCAAAGGACTTTCAATGAGGAGCTCTGCGTGCAGCTGTGCACAGAGGGCCCGCACCAGGAGCATCCCTGTTTTTTCTATCACATCTGCTTTAAAGCCCGGTCCGTTATCCTGAATCATAAAAAATATAGTATGCTGCTCATCCCTATCTAAAGAAATCCTCAGTACAGCGGGACGATGCAGAGGAATTCCATGGGTATAGGCGTTGGAAATGAGTTCATTAATTATCAGGCCCAGAGGAACAGCCCGTTCCAATTCAATCTCGCAGGGCGCCAGGGATTCCTTTCGGTCAAGATACCCACCGTTATAACCACTCTGGTAATAGGACAGCATTCCCTGTATATATTCATCAAAAGGAAGATGGGTATATTGATTCGCACCAAAGAGCTGCTGATACACCATGGCCATGGATGTGATACGGCCCTGAAGCTGGGTCAAGGCATCTCTGGTCTCATCGCTTTGTACCTGCTGGAGCTGTAAAGAAATCATGCTGATGAGCACCGAAAGGTTATTCTTTACCCGGTGATGGACCTCCTGTATAAGAACATCCTTTTCTTTTAACTCATGTACAAGATTAGTTTCCCGTTTAAGTATCTCATTTTCCATGACACTCAGGCTTTCAGAAAGCTGGTCCAGTTCATGGAAACCCGTAGGCGCAAGCCGGTGAACCGTCCCATCGGCTCTGGCGGTCAGTTCCGCATAGTTTGTTAAAGTATTAAGGCTCTTAGAAAGCTTCCTGATGAACAAGAACATGGATAGATATATAATTGCTGCCATGAACATTGTAATTAATACAAAAAGCTGTTCCGCCGCCTGGGCGGGTTTTAAATATTCATCCTCATAGAGTCCTGCAGCAAGTACCAGATTATGGCTTTTTATATATCTGAGCAGAGCAATTTTATTCCGTTCCCTGGTTTCCTCAGGATTTTTCCAGCTGTAATCATAACGGACTATGTCACTCATGGAGGCATAGTTTTCAGAACCGGCTTTGAGTAATTTTCCCCGCCCTTTTCGGTTACCGCGCTGATTGCCCATAAATAGCCAGTGGTACCCAGACGCACCACCGCTTTTGAAATATTCCGAGAAACCTGCATAAACCTTTCATCATTCGCATAGGCGCGGCGCTCCGCTTCTGAAAGGGAATCCCACTTGAATGCACCCTTTCCGACCCAGTCAGAAGCGTTGAGAACCCAACCCCCATCTGCATTCCGCTGACCAATTTCTCGACCGGAACTATCTGTAATTTTCGATTCTGAAACAAATATATGTATTGTTTCCAGATAGTCTCGTAAAAATTGCTGCAATTCCTCAGCAGAAAAGGCACCAAAGCGAAAGGTAACAATAGGACCATTCAGGAGCCGCTTTAACTGGGCAAAACCAGCGGCATCCGGGATACCAACGGTCAAAGGGCTATACATGGTAAGGAGCTGGGTAGCGCCATTTAATGCAGTTTCAATCTGAGAAAGTCCCAAGGCTCTGGTGGTCGGTCCCCAATACACAAAACGCCAGAGCACAAGGGTTAAAGAGAGGGGTATAAACACTGAAAAAAACATCACCACCAGGATGATGGTAAATATTCCCCTTTTCCGAGTTCTTACTTTGTTCATATGTAATAACTATTACCGAAAAGGGGATATAATGCAACCTTATTTTCTATGTAAAAAGGACACAAAATAGCGGTGGAACCGGTCATCTTCGGTTAATTCAGGGTGAAAGGTAGAGGCAAGCAGATTCTCCTGTCTGCAGGCAACAATCTGTCCCTTATGACGGGCAAGAACCTGAACTCCCGGACCTACCTCGGAAATAACCGGTGCCCGTATGAACACCATGGGGAAGGGCCCGCCTTCCAGGCCGCTGATTGGCTCTGAAACGGTAAAACTATCCAGCTGGCTGCCATAGGCATTCCGATGAACCTCAATATCCATGACCGACAGGTGCCGCCGATGGTCGTTACGGATATTTCTGGCAAGCAATATGGCTCCCATACAGGTTCCCCATACGGGAAAACCCTGCTTTATCCGGGATACCAGAAGATCCCGCAGGGCCTGACCTCTACTGTCATGGGTTAGTATGGTTCCCACCGCAGTACTTTCCCCGCCGGGAATAATAAGGGCATCCGTAGCGTCCAGTTCTTCGGCGGTTCTAACCAGTACAGGTTCCACATCGGGAATGCGCTTGAGCATATCCGCATGCTCAGCCACACCGCCCTGCAGGGCCAATACCCCAATCCGTTTCATTTACCAGCCCCGTTCTGCAAGCCGTTCCTGGGGAGCCAGGTCCCGCAGATCGATACCACTCATGGGTTCACCCAGGCCTGCGGAAACCTCTGCCAGGACATTTGCATCCTGCCAGTAGGTAACAGCTTTAACGATTGCCTTAGCCCGTTTTTCCGGGTCGGAAGATTTAAATATACCGGAACCGACAAAGACCCCATCAGCACCGAGGGCCATCATCAGAGCCGCATCAGCAGGGGTAGCCACACCACCTGCAGCAAAGTTTACTACCGGGAGTTTGCCCTTTTCAGCCACATAGCAGACCAGGTCATAGGGAGCACCCAGCTCTTTAGCTGCAGTCATCAGTTCTTCACGGGGCAGGCCCTGCAGTCTGCGGATACCGTCATTAACGGTTCTTAAATGCCGGACCGCCTCAACCACATTGCCCGTACCGGCTTCGCCCTTGGTGCGGATCATGGCAGCCCCTTCACCGATACGCCGAAGGGCTTCGCCCAGGTCGCGGGCTCCGCAGACAAAGGGAATACGGAAACTTTTTTTATCAATATGGTAGGACTCGTCCGCTGGAGTAAGCACTTCACTTTCATCAATATAATCGATACCAAGAGCCTCTAGAATGCGAGCCTCAATGAAATGACCAATCCGGCATTTAGCCATTACCGGAATACTAACCGCATTCTTAATTTCTGTTATCATAGCAGGATCACTCATCCGGGCTACACCGCCCTGTTTCCGGATATCCGAAGGAACCCGTTCCAGAGCCATAACCGCAACTGCACCTGCGGCTTCCGCTATTTTTGCCTGCTCCACATTCACCACATCCATGATCACACCGCCCTTAAGCATCCGAGCCAGATCACGGTTAATTTCAAATCTATCTTCCATTTAATTCACTCCCTGTATAGAATATCCATCACAAGGCAAGGATGTGTCAATACAGTACCGATACAGTTTACACCATTTTTGGGGGATGTCATGAGATATAGCAACCTTGGTTTAAATGAAGACAGCGAAAACCCCCTCTATCTGCAACTGGCGGACAAACTTCGGCAGGCAATCATCCGCGGTGAAGTTACAGATGGCGAGCGGCTGCCTTCGATCCGAGGGCTTTCTCACGCCCTCCAGGTTAATCCTGCAACGGTGGTTTCGGCGTACCGCATCCTGGAACAGGAAGGTTGGGTCCGTTCCCGGCCAGGAAGCGGTGTCTATGCAAAACATAAAAAAAGCCTTTTTGATATTGGGACAGACCTTTCATATAATCATTTCAAGGATGAAAAGATAGCAGATCTGGCAGCAGGAACCCCCTCGCCGGACCTATTTCCCGTAGGCCAATTCAAAGAAATTGTATTTGAAGTACTGGACCGCGATGGGGGCTGGGCCTTTGAATACCAGCATAGCGCTGGTTGGGAAATCTTTCGGCAGACCCTTTCCCGTTATGCAAAAGAAACAGTCCACATTTCCGCCAATCCCTCCGCGATCTGGGTTGTTTCTGGGGCTCAACAGGGTATAGACCTTACCGCGAAAGCGCTGCTTCACAGCGGAGACCAGGTCATTGTGGAACACCCCACCTATAGAGGAGCCCTGGGAGCCTTCTGGTCCCGCGGTGCGGATACGATTTCAATTGAACTTAATCCTAATGGGATGGATATGGATCTACTGGAAGCCCGTTTAGAACAGACAAGACCGAGGCTCCTTTATCTGCAGAGCCGCTTCCAGACCCCGACCACCTATAGCTGGGGAAAAGATGAATTGTACCGGCTTCTTGAACTGGCTGAACGGTATGATTTTTATATTTTAGAAGATGATCTTTTATCGGATCTCTATTTTGATACAGTCCCGGATCCATTAAATTTAAAATCGGTAGACCAGCAGAATCGGGTCATCTATGTCCGGGGTTTTTCCAAGGTACTTTTACCCGGCTTGCGGCTTGGGATGCTGATTATTCCCCCAAAACTGCAGGGCCTGTACGAACAGGCAAAACAAAGTTCAGATATCGCCACCGATGGCTTCTTACAGCGGGCGGTGGATCTATACCTTCAACGAGACTACCATAAGAACCGGATGGAGGAACTGCGCAGGCAGTATCAGTTACTTTATTTCCAAACCGTCAGAGCCGTAGAACAATATCTGGAACCCCTGGGCTGCAGCTTTTATAGATGCAATGGAGGGCTCCACCTCTGGTTAGGTCTTCCCCGGGGAGTAAAAAGCGCAGAACTTTATACCAAAGCCCTTGAGAGGGGACTACGGATCATGCCCGGCGAAGCCTTTAATGACCCATCCCATATCCGGCTCAGCTTTGCCTGTATAGAACCTGATAACATAGAAGCAGCCATTAACAAACTGGCCCTTTGTCTGCAAGCAAACGCAATTGAATGAGGGGCTCTTTTAAAACGCCCTGATTTTTAAAAGAGCAGCCTGAGAGGTACATGTAGTATTTTTTCTTTAGCCATATTGATAGACATATCCCGAACAAGTAAAGTAGTCTCCTAAGGAGCAACACCATGGCTGTTATTTTACCGAAGGACTATACACCCTTATTAAGCCTGAAACAGACAGAACAGGCAATAAAACTTGTAAAGGACTTTTTCGAACGCAACCTTTCTGCGGAGCTGCAATTATCCCGGGTTACATCCCCCCTCTTTGTCCCCCGAGGTTCGGGTATAAATGATGACTTGAATGGTATTGAACGGCCAGTCCGTTTCCCGGTAAAAAACCTGGGAGACAAGGAAATGGAAGTAGTCCAGTCCCTGGCAAAATGGAAACGGATGGCCCTGGCTGACTACGGATATAAGGCGGGTACAGGTCTTTATACAGACATGAACGCCCTCAGACCCGACGACGACATTGATGCGATCCATTCCATTTATGTAGACCAGTGGGATTGGGAACTGGTAATGAAGGATGGACAGCGGAACCGGACTTTTCTTAAAAAAATTGTAGAGAAGATCTATGAGGTACTCAAGAGGACCGAAT
>Ga0209506_1004319_pt1 | contig 10693 bp, 6 predicted proteins | sample AD_JPNHG2_MetaG_FD_184409 | JGI IMG/M metagenome (GOLD analysis project Ga0209506, IMG submission 184409) | Active sludge microbial communities of municipal wastewater-treating anaerobic digesters from Japan - AD_JPNHG2_MetaG (SPAdes) (version 2) | ecosystem: Engineered > Bioreactor > Anaerobic >...
TCTCGTTCCACGGGCTGCGTTTCGTGCCGTCGTAGCGTTCCCGGGCACCACGGACGATGATCAAGCCTTCCTCGACCTGGCCCTCGTAGATCTTGTGGGCCGCCACCTGATACTCGACGCCGGTCCAGCACTCGTCGCGGTAGAGGATGGGGTCCGGCGGCCGTCCTCCCTTCGGCCACGACCCGCACAGCAAGCCCTTATCGTCGCCGTCGGCGAACTCAAGGAAACGCTGCGTCCCCTCGAAACCGTCAATCTTCCAGAGCCAGTTGTGCTTGAAGACGGCCTTGAGGGCGCTGCGAACCTGCTCGTCAGGCAGGATGTCGCCGAGGTTGAGCACGCGGGCCCACCACTGCCCGACCACCTGATCCGCCCAACACCCCTTGCCGTACCCGAGGTTGATGTTGTCGGCGATCTGAATGTAGTACTCGCCGTCAAAAAGACCGGCGGCCGCGTCCCGACCCTTCTCGAACAACAGCCGGTACTTGTCCGCCGCCGGCTTGTCGCCGCGGAGCCGGGCCATCTCTTCGGCCGCCCGCAGGGCCGCCAGATAGAGCGACGTGACGAACGTGTTGTGTCCGTAGATGTCGCGGTCATACGTGTTGAACTGCGGCTGCTCCATGAGGCCGTCGCCGTCCTTGTCCCACGTCTTGATGGCGTAGTCCATCGCCTTCTTGATCTGCTCCCAGTACTCGTCCAGAAACCGACGGTCGGGCGACTGGAGGTGCTCGCGATAGGCCTTCAGCACCGCCCCGCACTGTCCGTCGGCCACGGGCGGGGCCGTCTTGTGCGGATTGTCGCGGGGAACAGCCACGCGGTGATTCGTGCCGCCGGCCTCGTTCTGGTGAAACTTGAGCTCGGTCCTGCGCATGTCGCGGTCCAGCGCGGGCCACACCTTGGCGAGGGACTGCTCATAGTTCCAGACGTGGTTGCAGTTCATCGGGCAGCACCCGCCGCCACCGGGGCTGCAACCCTCGTATCCGTAGAAAGTCCCGTCCTTGGTCCAGAAACACGTGGGCGAGCGGATGATCGAGACGTTCGCCGCCACCGCGTCGATGAAATACTGCGGCAGCGTGGTATCAAACATGGCATCGCGATAGGCAAGGGTGTGTTTTCGCAGGCCGGCGAGGTTGGCGACCACATATCGGGCCACGTCCAGGGCATCGCGATACCAGTTGTCATACATATTGCCGACGGCCACGCCGTGACGACCGCTCTGCTGATAGCTGTTCTGCGGATAGTACTGGTTGGGAAAGTGCCATGTGAAAATGAAATCCGCCTCGGCGCTGAGGCCCGGCGCAACACCTCTCTCGATGCACAGGGCGCCGTTGAGCGTCTGACCGGCACCGGTAGGGCCGACCGTTGCGGGCGGAATCTTGAAATCCGCCAGCCGACCGGAATCCGACAAGAGGCGGTAGAGCACATCGCGGTCGCTCCAGTCGTGCAATATGGTCGCGTCTTTCTCCGGCGTCGCCAGACACATGGTACCGAACGACGGCGCGTCGGGCTGCCTGCCCACCTGCGGCCGGTAGGTCACATCCGTCAGCGAGGCGATCATCGACAACAGCTTGTCGCGCACGGCCAACTTTTCGACAGGCGATCCTGTGGCGTCGACGTCCATGGGCATCAGCATGACCTTTCCGCGACCGACACCGGCGGGCCGGCTCGTTGCCCTGGGCCGGGCATCGTTCAGCAACGCGTTCCACGCTTCGGCCTCATCGGCCGTGACGGCGCCCGTCGGCAGATTGCTGAAGCGAATATCATCAACCAGGATGTGCCCCCACCCGTCGCCCCGCTCATCCACCAGCTCGATACGAGCCTGGCGGTCGGCGAACTCGGACACGTCCCATTCCTCCCGCTCCAGGTGCTCGCTGTTGCTGCCAGTGGAGCTGCGCACCACCTTGCCGTCGATAACCAGGTTGACACAACACTGGTTGGGGTGCCGCCCACCTCCGATGAGAAACGAAATGTACTTCTCCTGGATAACAAACACCGGCGAAGTGAGCCGGCCCTTGGGCTCGTCGTTGGGGTCGTAGGAATTGACCAGGCCGCTGCCCAGAAAGCCGGTGACCGGCGACTGACCGGGCATCGTGCCGCCCCGCGGTCGCTGGAAGGCTTTGCCGTGGGCCGTCCAGTGACCGAAGCTCGGATCGTCGAAGGATGCAAAGATAGTCTCGCGTCTGCGGACGCCGGCCGTGAGGTTCGGCTGCAACGGGTTCGTCAGGGGATTCTTGCTGCCGGACAGCAGCAGAAATGCGCCGTACTCGCGAACATCCTCAACCACCTGCTTCAGCAGCGAGCCGCCGACCCGCTTGAGATCTCCAACGGCCAGCCAGTACACGGTCTGAATGTTGGGGTTTCTGCCCTGACGCCCCACGCCCGCGAGGGTCAGGCCGCGCACGGGCGAGGTGTCCACCGCCGGCAGGCTCTGATGATCGACAATCAGTTCAACCGGCGGACTGAATTCCGCTGGTCTGCCCGGCTCGGCCTTCATCAACACGCATTCCATCCGCTCATCGCGGATCGGCACGTTCAGATTGCCGCCGTAGCCGGCGTGCGAGACGCCCGCGGAGGCCCCCACGCCTGCGTGCCCAACCGCGTTCTGGAGCGAGCCCAGGAAAGACACCTGAACGGGTTTGTCGCTCTTGTTGACGGCGCGAAGCGTGAAGATCGCACACGGTATCGCCGAATCCTTCTCGTTGAGCGGAATGAGCGGATTGAAGGCCTCCAGTTCGATCTGGACGGGTAATTCCGGTTCGGTGAAGGAGACGCGGCCGAAAGGATACCGGCCGACAAACTGAATGTCCTTAATGCCCTGGAACGGCCCCAACGGCTCCTGCCGCAGCACGCGAACGACCGCAGGCTTGCCCTCCTGCTGGACCCTCACGGCGAAGAACGAGTCGTCCACCAAGCTGTTCTTCTGAATGTTGTTAAAGATCTGCCAGTTGACCAGTCGGCCGGAACCGTGCAGCCAAATGGTTCCGGTGCCGATACCCCCGAGGGGAAAGATGATCTTTTCGAGATGCTTGCCCGTGTAGGTGATGGTCTTTCCGGGCTGCAGAAGCTGATCGAACCACTCCTTGCCCGGCGGCACCTTGCATTGAGGCGGTATGCGTCCGGGCTCGGCTTGGGCCGACGTGCCGAGGGCCAACAAAACGGCCGTACCCGCCCCGATCTTGAGGACATCGCGTCTGGAGACACTCGACCGGCAACCCCAGTCACGACCGCACTGGCTCATGGACATTCCTCCCCAACAGGAAACCGCACATAGACTCGACCGGTCAAGGCGGCATGGTAGAAGAGGGTGCGAGAGCCTGCCAGCCCATGTGTTGGTGAAGAGATGGCTGAGGCTGGAACGTGGGCATTGATCGACTTTAAGTCATTCTGATAGAATGACTTACATTCCCAGTAGCCCGCGCCTGGCAAGATTGCCTCCTTTATCCATTCTACCCACTTTTGGCTTCGTTCAGCGCAATGGCCAGTTGATCGGCCGCAGTGCCAAGAACAGGAGAGGTAAGGAAGAAGGCTTTTGCTTGTGTTGGGTTCGTTTGGACGACCAGAGCTTTCGGCTCTTGGCTGGGGGCCTGACAACCTGTGATAGGCGGTCTTCAATTGCCAAAGATCCGGGGACAGCGGGGACAGGAAAAGATGACAGCGGAAGGATGAATCAAAACCGGGCTTGTCAGGGCTGTACGGTGATGAGTAAACGATCAAATCCTTCCGCCATGTGTCCTGCCATCCTGTCGCCTGGTCCATGCGCATCGCGGGCAGAGTATCTCCGCTGATCCCGTTGAGGGCATAACAACCGGTCCGTTCCGGGCGGAGCGAGAGGACCGGAACAGGGAACTTTGCGAAATGGCCGCTGCCCAGCTCCGTGGTGCTGAGCCGGAACTTGCCCGCGGTCGGAGCCGTGGCGGCGGCGACTACAGCAGCGGGGCGTCCCCGGGCCTTTTTCTTCAAACGGGTGTCTCGGGATGTTCCGACGATTGGCGTTTCCTGCCCAAAGCAGCGCTGCCATGCCGCAGCACGCGTGCCGCCACGGAGTCTCATCAGTTCTTGCGGCCGGTTCGGTCCCCCACCTTTGTCACGGCGAGCATTCAGTGTCCTGACAGTAAGCAGGCGAAGCCGACTTCGACGTGCCCGGAGGAGTCATGATACGTGGGCGGTGAATTGCAGATTCCAGATTTCAGATTGGAGATTTGAGATTCCGGACTTGAGATTTGAGGGGTTGGTACAGCCCGCGAGTCATTTTTCGCGGCGATGGCGGGTAACGAGGATGTGAGCCAGGCGGGTGGGTTCGGGGAGGCGATAGCAGGTCACGCAGGACATGACGACCGAAACGGCATCCTGTAGCGTAACGCGGTGCCCCACGCTCACGTAAACCGGGTTGATGCCGTCGCGGGTGCGAAGCACGACGCCAACCGTCTCATCGTGGTCGAGCAACGGGACGGTACTGCCCGCCTTGGCCGCCGGGACCCCGTGCTCGCCACAAAGCCGGCTCTTGGCGCAGCCGACCGACGGGCAGTCTGTCAGCAAGCCGACATGCGAAGCCAGCCCCATCCGCCGCGGGTGAGCCAGGCCCTGAGCATCGAACATGAAAACGTCCGGCCGGAGGGTCAGCTTGCGGACGGCGGCAAGAACGGCCGGCGCTTCGCGGAAACTCAACAGGCCCGGCACGTAGGGAAAGGTTGCCGGTCGCCATGCCAGGCGCTCTTCCACGACCTCCCCCGCCTCGACGTCCCAGACCACGACGCCGGCCAAACACCGCCGCCCATCGGCACTGAAAGCCACATCCGCCCCGGCCACCAGACGAGGCATCTTCCGCAGCGGCTCAATGCGGATCCGGCCCGCCAGCCGCTGTTGAAGAGAGATCGCTCGCCGAGGGGTCATCGACCAGCGATGAATTGGCGGCGGAAGCTTCATGGTCTATGACTTTGATCTGACTGAGTCTTCTACTGCTCGTCCCGATCACTCTCTGACACCCAGCGAAGCCAGTTTCGCAGGAACGTAGCCTGTTCCACCCTTTCCCAACGACTGTCTGCCCCTGACAGCCGGGCCTGCACATCAAGAAGTAACCGCGGGGTCGCCCATCGCTCCCAGAAAGCCTTAGCCAGTCTGATGTGCTCGGTCGCAGGCGGCGTATCGGCCGGCACCGGCCAATCGAGAACGACTCCCACCGCCTCGGCCATCGGCCGGGCCACGCGGCCGAATTCCGCCACCGCAACTCTTCGAGCCCCGACATCGGGGTCCGAGGCCGCTTCCAACAAGACACTTCCGCCTTCGATCATGCCACGTTGCAGCAGTGCGACGGCCGACTCGACCCGCCTGCCAGGATCCGCCGCCATAAGGCCGGATTTGAGTCGATCGAGTTCAGCGGGATCCTCAGCCGGCACCGCGCCTTCGCGACTGGAAACGCTCCGGTTCGCGTACTCGTACGTCGTCGCGACGATCACAATCTGCGCCGCGGCAATGACCAGGCACAAAACCGTCAGAAGCACGCTTACCGTGCGCCTGGATCGAACCGACAGTGATGGTTGCTCGCTCACCGCACACCCTCGAAGAACGCGACGGCCGTTGACCCAAAGCGTATCCCGAAGCCCCGAAAGCCGAGTGGCCGGAAGCGGGCCCGCTTCGGGGTACGCTCCAAGTCAAAGGCGACCCTTGGCCGGACCGATAAGACCCGAAGCGGCCTGTCAACAGACCACGAGATCACCCCCGCCGCCGCGGCGGCCAAAGGCCTATCAAGAAACCGCGAAAGCCGACCGGCCGGAAGCCTGTCCCACACAGATTCTCGGATAGGTTCAGAGCCCACGTTTTCTCTTGACGCGCGAGCATTATATACCGGACCGCCAGCCCCACAACGCCCCTGCATTTACGCGAGACTTCATGTGATTGTTGGTCAGGGTCCCGCCGCTTCTCTCTGCCGCGGCAGCCCCGCTGCCAGGTCGCACAGGGAAAACACTTTCAAAGAACGGCGAATGCTTAAGCCTCGCCGCCTGCAAGTCGATTACCTGTCACGAGGGGAAAGCGGCTCCTTATTGCTTATCACGCCTTGGTGCCGCAGCGCCGGCTCAAGGAGGGGAACATGCCGCCAAGCCGGCTGATCCAGAGCTTGATCCTACTGGCGATCACCACCGCACCCGCCAAGGGCCAACTCGCCAACCTCGGGCTGTTCGGCGGCGAGGTCAAGGATATCGCCGCATGCAGCAAAGACGGCGCAACGGAGCTGTTCATTGCGGTTGCCGGGCGTCATGTCGTTTACCGGTGCGGAGCCGCCTGCTGGGAACCTGTGATGAAAGGCCCTTGCACCGATATTCAGATTGAAGCCGATCGCACCCCAGGCAGCGCCGGCCTTCTCTGGGCGGTCAGAGATGGCAGTTTGTTGACCCACGAACCCGATGCACCATGGGACCAGGACGGCTGGGTGCAGAACAAGAGCGTGATTCGGGCAACCACGCTCTTTGGAGACCCCAGCGGCATGTATATCGGCGGGGACGGTACTGTGTACCGCACTACCGACGGCGGTCGGATGCTCGCCCCGCTGGCCGCGTTCTCGAATGAGCAGGTCCGGTCCATTGCCGTATATGACAAGACTCTGTTCTACGTCGTGAGCGGCAAATCGCTGTATCGGTGCCTCGACGACGGCAATGGCTTTGTGGCCGGCAACATCCAGGTGGTTCATGACGGAACGCTTGCTGACGAAATCCTTGCCGTTGCCATCGACCCAAGAGACCCACGGAATGCCACCACCGCAAGCCGATTCTTCGTCGTTTGCGGCGGCAAGACATCCAGCCTTTACCGTACGGAAGACGCGGGGGCCACCTGGAGAAGAATGCCCGTCAAAGCACCCTCCTCCCAGGTCCTGGGACTTGCCTTTGTGACCTTCCACGACCGGCCGCGAATCATCGCCGGCTCACAATACTCGGACGACTTCGGCCAAACCTGGGGCAACCTGCCCGAGACAACAATTGCGACGTCGCTCGGGTACGTCAATGCGTACCCCACCGGCAGCGTGGCAACCCCGGACCCCGCGAACCCGAATCTCGTTTACTTCTCGACCACCTTGGCAGTTGGGCAGTGGGACATGACCACGGCGCGGGCGGGCGAGATCCACAACGCCGCCGGCATCGACGGCGTGTCGGTCGTTGACGTCGCACAAATAGCGGATGATCCCCTGACCTACGGCGTCGTCTGGGCAGCTACCAGTCAAGGTCTGGCCAAAACCATGGCTTACCCGGATGTGTTCGACGGCGAATGGCTCTTCCCCGTTCGACCGCAGGGGCAGACCGCTGCCCTGACAAAGGTGACGATGCATCCCGGGGATCTGGAAGTGGTGTTCGCGGGCGACAACGCCGGCACGATTTACAGGACCACGAGTGGCGGCAGGCATCCGGAACACTGGGCTGCGGTCTTCAGCACACGAAACGTTCCCTTCAGCAATCGCTACTCTTCGCCTGAAGGCGTTGCCGTTACGGCAATCACGATCGTCGGCAAGGATTCGACCCTCGTGTACGCCGCCACAGCCGTCGGCGGCGGCAAATACGAGGGAACGGTGTATCGCAGCCTCAACAACGGCAGCTCATGGGACGATGATTTCGCGGCCGTTGCCGGCCAAGAGCTCAACATGCCCGTCAACGACTTGGCGCTCCTGGACGGCATGGTCTGGGCGGCGGTGGGCCACCCCCAGGATCCGCGAGGGGATGCCAAAGGACTGTACACGCGGCTTTCGATCACCGGCGTCGCCGAATGGCGGAAGCTGCTTACGGGGACGAGTCTGGACTCGCAGGCGGTCCTTGCGATCGACGGCGTACAGGTCGGCGACGTCCGAGTGCTCTACGCCGCCACAGAGCATGGTATGTTCTGCGGCCGGCTCGACAAAACGGCGTCGTCCGCTTGGTCTTGGAAAGGTATCAGCCCGAACGGTGCGCGTCGCTATGCCGCTCTTGCAGCCGACCCGGGCAATCCCAGCCGCATTCTGGTGGGCCATGATGATTTGCTCTGGGCCTCTTTCGATGGTGGTGCGACCTGGGGGCTGGCTCCCTCGCATCCTCTAACACCGCATGATCGAGTGCTGACGTTGTCGTACGAGGATCTGCTTATCGGAACGAATTACGGGCTATTCGCAGCATCTGATGAGGCGTTTGACCCGGCGGGCCGGATTCGCACCTCGGCTGCTCCGCGCCGACCTGCCACACAACCTTCAGGGATAACCGCAAACCTGCCGCCGGTGAGCCCTCAGCCGCAGCCGGACATTCTGCCCTTCAGGCTGCCCGGCGTCTTCGGACTTGGAGTGGCCGACACGATCGGAATCTGGCTGCCCCTGTTGGCCTGGCTGGCCATCGCCCGGCACAACCGACGCCGATGATCCTCCCGCCTGCCGCGCAGAATAGAACCAGCCCGCCACGTCCGTCAGGGTCTTCCTCACGGACGCAACGGGCTGGTTGATGGTGCCGACGAACCGCGGCGTCTGGTTGCTGCGCCCCATGTCCGTCAGCGACGCCGTCCGTTTCCGTCGCCCTTCGCGTCAGGCGGCAAGACTGTCCTCAAGGGTCATTCGGATTTTCTTGAGCGCCTTGTTCTGGATCTGACGCACGCGCTCCTTGGTGACGCCGATCAATTGTCCGACCTGCTCGAGCGTCTTTGGACGAACGCTCCCATCCTGGCCGCTCGTCAGGGCGAAACGTTCCCGAATGACCGTCTGCTCCATCTCGTTCAGCGCGGCCCGATTCTCGCTCAAGATGTCGCGAATCTCCTGGACGCACAGCGATGCCGTATCGTCCCGTTTCCGGTCATGATAGTCGCTTTTCTCGAGGAACGGATCGAATTCGGTCGGGAATTGCCCGCGATACCGGGCGGCCTTCATGGCCACCCTGGAGAAACTCTTCAGAATCGCCCGACATGCGTAAGTGCTGAACTTGAACCCGCGGGAGCAATCGAACTTGTCGATGCTGCGCAGCAAGGCAAAATTGCCTTCGCTGACCAGTTCGTTGTAGTCCAGGGACGCCAAACGGGTCCGTTTGGCCATCGCCAGAACCAGCGGCATGTTCACTCCGGCAATGATCTCCCGAGCGTCCATGGCCCGATGCGCCCAGGCCAGGAGTTCGCACAGTTCGGTCCAAGACAACGGCCGGTTCACCGCAGCAGCCATCAAACGGGCCACCCTGGCCCGCGAATAGTTGAATCGCTGGAAGAGCAGAATCTCCTGAGCGGAGCTGAGGGTCAGACCATCCGCAGCTCGCTTCATCAGATCCTGGGGGCTCGCGTCCTTGAACCGCGTCTGCCCGGGCAGCAGGGTCTGTTTCTTCCCAAACAACGTTCTCTCCACGTTGGACTTCGCGAAAAGGGGATGATCCATGTAGCCGACAAAGTCGGCGGCGTTCTCGTGCAGCATCCTGAGGACCGCCTGATCCGTCGCGCTCAGGCGAGCCATGTCGGCCTCGGATGGCAGCACGAATCTCACGGCAGCCGGCCCCGCTTCAACTGCCCGGGTTGTGACTGTCTTTGTCCCTGCCATGACCCGACTCCCTCTGATCGTGGAAACTGACCACCAGCCGCGCGCCTTCAAGGGCATCCAACCCTTGATACGTCCGATTACCTCGCCCGGATCGCGCAAGCCGTCACAAACGATCCACGGTCCAATCGTTTTCCGGTATTCACTTTCAGGCTGCTCGCAAAGGTCCGAAAGACCACGCCTTCCGCCCTTCGCGCTACCTGGGGAGAGCCAGTGCGGGGGAGTCAACTGTCATAATAACTATACAACAAAAAAACCGCGGGGGAAAGAAGTCAAGCCGATTTTCGCACGTTTTTCGGGTGTTTTTGGGATCGCCCTCGAGCCGCCAGTCTTGTCGCCCAAAGACCGCTATTATCGCCAACAGGAAGAGTCACACCCTATAAGCCAGCGTGTCAGCAGGTCCGAGATAGAGCTTGACCGGGGCGGGTTCCAGCGGTCAGCGGACTTACTGGCGCCCCAAGTGCGCAGCGGAGGCTTCGGGGTCTTACCTGGTGCCTCTTTGAGATGCAGTGCTCAACGTGCACAATTCAAGCCCCCATTGAGCCGGATGAGATAACGACGATTCCCATTGTGCACGGCGTCAGAGTCGACCGGGTCGGCCCGTTTTCTCGTCGCGCACCGCCAGAGGCAAGAGAGCCGGAGCATGATTGAATCAGGCTGGATCACCGCCTGCGACAAAGCTGAACCTGATGTTGAGGAGACTGCCCGCTCACGCAAGCGTGTCTTAGAGCCGGCGCTGTGAGGAGCAACCAGACCCGGCCGGATTGTGTTGCCTTCATTCTCGCCGCTGAGCAGGGACAATCGCCTCCACTCAACCGCCGAGACGTTCTCTCGCCTCGATCGAAAAGAGGAAGACCAGTCGCCGCATGAAGGCGGCCATGCCACGATCCCGGACGGCATCGACCAGTACCGCCGCTACGACTAAGCCGGCACCAACCTCGGCGTCGGACCAGTTGCAGAAGTCAATTTCGGGCAATTCAGCCTCGACATACTGTCCGCTCCGCTCTCGGACTCGGCGTCGCATTTCGCGCACGATCACGCCATCGAGCCATCGGCAAAACTTCTTCGCCCGCCGGTTGTCCCGCTTGAGGAGTCGGTGAAGACTCCGCAACGCGCGGGGGCTGAGATTCGGGGGATAGACACCAACCAGAACGCAGTCCATACCGTTGCCTCCGCATCGCCTGC
>Ga0209506_1004328_pt1 | contig 10672 bp, 7 predicted proteins | sample AD_JPNHG2_MetaG_FD_184409 | JGI IMG/M metagenome (GOLD analysis project Ga0209506, IMG submission 184409) | Active sludge microbial communities of municipal wastewater-treating anaerobic digesters from Japan - AD_JPNHG2_MetaG (SPAdes) (version 2) | ecosystem: Engineered > Bioreactor > Anaerobic >...
CTAGCACCAAGATTAGTTAATCTATTTCTGATTGCCTGTATGTTTTGGGAATATCTATACCACATTTTGGTTGGTTATTTCTTTAATCTTTTATGTATTCTGTACTAAATTTATATTTCCCTGATATATTTTCTTTCTATACAGTTTCTAGATTCGTTTCCAATTGCACTGTTTGCCTAGCATATCATCAACCACTCATCCTATTGTGGTATAGATAGTTAACAAAGATTAACGCGACTTCAAAATAATTATATGTTTATCGCCTTATATATTTAGATAACCATGGGCTTTGTTTTACAGCCTCTTGCTCGATATCTGAATAATTGTGTATTTCAGGATTTACATATTTAAGTGCAAATCCATTTTGTCTTACAGCTTCTAGCGCAATATCTGGATAATTGAGAGTTGAAGGATGAACATATCCCAGCGCAAATCCATTTCGTTTTACAGCCTCCAGCGCAATGTCTGTGTAATTGTGGATTGTAGTAGAAACATATCCCAACGCCAACGGATTTGTCTTTACAGCTTCTAGTGCAAGATCTGGATAATCAGGCGTTTCTGGGTTAACATAGCCTATCGCATAAGCGTTATTCTTTATTGCCAGTAGTGCTATTTGAGTATAATTTGGTGTTTCTGGATCGACGTATTTCAATGCATTCCAGTTATTTTCTATAGCCTTTCGTGCAATTTTAGAATAATCAGGTGTTTTAGAATTTACATATTCCAACGCAAATGGATTTTGTTTTATTTTTTCTGTAATAATTTCTAGATAATTAGGAGCTCTTGGGTCGATGTATTTTAACAACGGCAAATGTTGTCTTAAAGCCAATTGAGCAATTTGTAAATAATTTGGCAAGCGATAATCAATATATTTTATTAATTCTGGACGAAATCTAATTGCTTCTAGTGCAGTATATGGGTTATTTAATAAATTTATATCAACTTTGTTTGAGCTATAATATTGTTCTTTGGCTTTGTAATTCTCGTACCATTCATCTACTTTTTGTTGTAATTCTGGAGAAGGTACCGAATTACTGTTGCCTCTTGTTTGGACTATGTTATTGCCTTTATCTAATTCAATTGTAACATGCGGCTTGCCGCTTGGATTTCTTAATGAAAATATTTTAGAATCACCGTGTTGTACTTCGTCCCAATACGATCCAACACAATGATTCATTTTATTCCCTTCAACCATCAGATTATTTTTATTATCCAACTCCACTACATACCAGCCATCATCAAATTTATAAACAACCCTGTAATCTGTTATATTCCCATATTCGTCTCTCTCCAGTGGAGTATATATTTTCCCTTCTCCTTTACCTGTAATTACTTTATGCCATTCGTCTGATAATTGTATAGCTCTTTTTAGGTTATATGAATTAATATCAAATTTCTTATTTTCTTCTGACATACTTCTATACCAATCAAATATGAAGTCAAATACTTCTGTATTGATTGGTGTTTGAGAATGCAATGATTTTCTAATTTGTGTTTCTACCCAATCTTTATATGCTGGATATTCGTTATATTTTTGCAGTATATTCTTATATTCTTCTGGCATTTCAAAATGACGTTTAGGCTTATATTGGGATTTTAATTCATCAACTGTAATAGATGGATTCTTTTGTACTAATCCAATATGCCCACTGATATCTTCTGTGGGAAGATTAACAATGTAATCTATTACTTCTTGACTAGCACCAAGATTAGTTAATCTATTTCTGATTGCTTGTATGTTTTGGGCTATTCTATACCACATTTTGATTGGTTATTTCTTTTACTTTTTTCATAAATTCTGGGTTTGATTTGTATTCGTCTGGAATATCGTTTATTTGTATAATTTTTTGCTTTATTGCTTCCAGTATAATTTTTGGTTTAATATCCTCGTCTATGATAAAACGCAAAATATTTTTGTTTTTTCTCATAGCATCTAATACTATTGTTTCATAGTCCGGTACATCTGTTGGGAAAATATCCATTACGGTTTTTGGATTTAGTTTTATAGCCTCAATAACCATTTCTTGGTATCTGCTTACGTTTGTTGGTATATATGCCAATACATCTGGCATTTCTTTAATTGCAGTTAGCGCTATTTTGAAATAATATGGTGTGTTTATTGGAATATACCGAATGTTTGTTGGGTCGCGTTTTACCAAAGACATTGCAATATTAGAATATCCTGGTATATTTGTTGGTATCAGTTGTATATTCCGTGGATTTTGTTCTACTGCAAACAATACCATCTTTGAATATTCTGGAGTGTTTGGTGGAATATACTGAATTGTGCATGGCTCTTTTTTAACTTCATTAAATGCAATTTGCGGATATTCTTTTAAGCTTGTGTCAACATATTGTAACAAGTATGGCATTGCGTCCAGTGCTAAATTTACTAAATTTAAATATTGTGACTTTGGTATTGTGGATGGTATATATTGGAAGGCGTTTGGGTTTTGGCGCATTGCCTCAATTGCTATATTATAATATTTTGGGGTGTTAATATTAATATGTTTAATTGATAACCCATTTTGTTTTACGGCTTCTAGTGCGATTTTTGTATATTCAGGCATATTATTATCTACATATTGTATTGCTTCTCCGTTTTGTTTTACTGCATTATATATAATATTTTTATATTTAAGTTGTATATGCTTGGGCACATATTTTAATACTAAACCATTTTGTTTTATAGCCATATTTAATATATCTAAATAATATGCTGATGTTGATGGCAAATCACCGATAATTTCTCCGTTGCTGTATATTATTGCATAATTGGCAATTTCCATATAATTTGGTAAGTCTGGATTTATGTATTTAAACAATGAAGGATTTAGTTTTATTGCCTCTGCTGCTATTTTTGGATCTTTTAATTGATTTATATCAAAATCGCTTGATTTATAATATTTTTCTTTATTTTTATAATATTGATACCATTCATCAATTCTTTTTTGGAATTTTTCAGGTATATTCTTCCCACTTTTTGTTTCCATTTGCACAATATCATTATTCCTGTTTAGTTCAATTGTTGCTTTTGGTTTGTTGTATGGATCTCTTAAAGAAAATACCCTTGACGCTCCAGTTTTGACTCTGCCCCAATAGCCGGCTATACAATTGTGCATTTTATTGCCTTCTGTAATCAAATCTTTATCATTATTTAATTCTTGTATTGTCCATCCATCATCCCATGCATATACAACCCTATCATCAATTATGTTTCCGTTTTTATCTCTTAACAACGGAGTATATGTATTACTTCTATGTTTTTCTCTCTTTTCTACAAACCATTTATTTGCCAATTCGTATGCGGTTTGAAAATTATACGAACTGATTTCAAGTCTATTGTTTAATTCTAAATTTTCTACATACCACAAATCTATAATATCAAACATTTGTGGGTCGATTTTGGAATGGCTATGAAGTAATTTCCTGATTTGTTTTTCAGCCCAGCTCGCATATGGTTTGTATAGTTCGTATCTTCTTATTAACGATCTATATTCTTCTGGCATTTCAAAATGTCGTTTGGGCTTATATTGTGATTTTAATTCCTCTACTGTAACAGATGGATTCTTCTGTACTAATCCAATATGTCCGCTGATATCTTCTGTAGGAAGATTAACAATGTAATCTATTACTTCTTGACTAGCACCAAGATTAGTTAATCTATTTTTTATTGCCTGTATATTTTGGGCTATTCTATACCACATTTTGATTAATATTAATAGTCAGTACGTCAGTACGTCAGTACCAACCTATAACTTTTATCCCGCCGTTTGTTTCTACTTCCTCTGGATTGCTTTCATATGATTGAATTGCCCCAATATCAGCGTGTGTTATAGTGGGAGAAGCCATAAATGTTTTTGGATATGCGTTCCCAGACAGCATCGCGCCTCCGCCGTCTAAGTTGTTTAATCTAAAATCTTCATTCTGAGAATCAACAAATGGATTTTCTGTTAATTCATAATTATCAACGCATAGCATTGGAGAGAATATCGTAGAATCGAATTCACTATTATATATTCCATTATTGGAAACTCTAGTCATATTTTTTACAGTTATAGTATCTATAACTTTCGCACAATCGCAGAATATATTGTTGTTTATAGTTGGGAATAAATTGCCTTTTATGTAATAATTACTTTCGGTTACGTTATTTTCATCAAGCAAAATAGCCGACTCGGATACTGATACGAAATCATTATTGTCAATAGAAATATAAGACATCGCATTATATGCTATATTAATAGCGCTTCCATTAATGTTATTAAATATACAATTTTGTATATCTATTTTCATCCCAGAATCTACATCAATACACTTCCCAGAACAATTATTAAAATAACAGCTTATTACATAAGTATACGAAGGGGCGACATACATACATGTTCCGCTTATATTTCTGAATCTACATCCATATAACCAAACTGTGCTTCCATAATTTTCGATGGCGGTGTCACTAAATCCGTCGAATATACAATCTACAAATGTTACATGCAGATTATAATTATTTCCACAATCTATACATATCCCATATGAAGAACTTATATTTTCTCCTACGCTGAATTTTATTCTTTTAAACATTACTCCTTCTACATCTGATATAACATAACTATAATCATCATTTAATCTTAATTCGGCATATCCATTGTTTCTATCTCCGTTTTGATATCCTATATATTCTGCTGTATGTTCAGAATTATAACGATTGCCAGTCATATCAATATTGTTTAGATCCCATATATCTGGATTTGTTGTATCTCCTCCATTTATATATACTTTTTCCGCATTGTATATAGAATATGCGGTTTCTATATCGGTTATGCTACCGCCAAGCACTGCGTTTCCTCCAGATATTCCATAATCTCCCATAACATAATTAAGTTTTGCTTTTCCATCAGAAAAAACATCAACTATTTCTGCTCTTCCATATATACTCCAATCCCCAGATATAAAATTAATTGTATTTCCAATATCATCGTTCGTAAAAGGTCGTTCATTAGAACTAACAATATTGCTTATAGTATTAGATGCCGGAGGAGTTACTGTAGACAGCGAGCTATATGATATAGAGCTGCCGTATGTATATGCCTGTCCTTTCCGTCCTATTCCGACAAATTTGTATGTTGTATCATTTCTGATAAATACAACATAATATTCACATCCTTCAGGTAACGATAATGACAACGAAGGATTGATTATAAGAGTCTTATTATTATTGCTATCATCTATATATAGTGTAGTCTCTGGAGATAGTTGGCTTAAATGATGTATGTTCGCGTAAGCCGTATACTTAAAGTTTATGTCATCGTTTGATGGATTCAAATAACAATATGCATAAGAAACATAATATGTACCATTGGGGAATGCTATCCCTGATGGAGGTGGCTCCACCATAGAGATTTCTGGCGCTACTAACGGATCGCTCTCGTATCCTACAACACTTAAATCTGTATATGTGTGCGTATATTTGTCTGCAAAAGTATAATCTTTTCCAGCATTGTGTCTTTGTGGATTAAAACATCCACTGTTATTATTGTTGCCGCTTTTTTCTACTTGCGCCACCCATGTCCAATTAAAATTTATCATGTTTTAAAATTTCCTATCTTATATTCATTCCAGGCACAAAATGCTGATATACTCCTATGTCTTTCTTATCATGTACTATAGGAGCGAAACTTACAAGCTGATTTACAGATTGTATTAACGGCGCGACTCTGTCTGTTAGTGTAAAATCATATTCTAATTCATTAACAAAAGGAGACCCGTCTAAAAAAATATTGTTTTCTGTATTTATAAATGTTTCTGGATCATATGTATGATTAGTATTAAACGCACAATTATATATTTTTGTTGTACTTACTTTCTGGAGTACAGAAGCAATAGTATATTCATGTGCGCTAATGGCGTTTAGTCCAGTATTATTAAATATGCAATATCCGATCCTGCCAATAACATTGTTAATGTTCCATGGCCAATAATAGTCTTGATTAAATTGTATTGCGCTACCAAGACAATTGTGGAATACACATCTTTCTATATTAATTGCTTCAACACAGTCTATTAAAATAGATGCTCCGTCAGTTACCTCGTTTCCAACCCATCCATTTTCATAAAATATACAATTTTTTATATTAATATCTTCCCCATTGCTAACAACTATCGGGACCCCATTATTATGATGGAACGTACATCCGTTTACATATAGGTTCGAATTTCCAGAATATAACGCAGTGGCATATTCAAAATCAGGATCAAAATTTATGGTAGGATCAACGTATTTTCCGGTTGGGTCGCAATGATCAAATTCGCAATTGTTGCATATTAAAATTACCGAATGAGATATTCCTACTTCATTAAATCTAGTAAATCTACAATTCTCAACTATTATGTTAGTGTACCATGTATTTCCACTCGCATATAATCCAGTATTTTTGTTATATGAAGGATAATTTCCATCGAGCATAATATTTTTTATAATATATGTGTATCCTATTATGTTGGTTAGACCATCTGTACCCGTGGCAAACATAGAACCGGTTGTTCCATTATAATTTGCAATAACAGTTGCCATCCCAATGTTGTCTCCATGCGTGCTTGTGTATCCTATTATGCTAACTGGAAACCTTGGGTCCGGTCCGCCTTTTAATTTTATGCCCGTTAATATGTTATATTCTGTATTGTTATGTATCCAAATCGTTCCTCCCCTAGCCACATAATCTCCAGTGTAATCCCACCTATATAATATATAATCATGTCCGCAAACAGGCAGAGAGTTGTTGGCTGCATCAATTGTTTTTAATGCCCCACCAACAGTTCCTATTCCATTTGATGTTCCAACTCCAGCAAGCGCTTCAGTGATTGTGGCAATTCCACCATCACACGATACTATGCACGCCCTCCCAGATATCCATCCGCTTCCAGAAATATTTATTATATTTCCATTAAGCGCTTTTTCAAATCCATATATATCAGATTGTATTTTGTTGCTTGCATTATTTGTTATAGAATCAATAGTATCTCCAGAATATTTTAACCATACTGCTTTTTTGTCAGTAGTATGATACATTGCATTAAACTTATATCCAACATCTGCGCTTTTTCTTATATATGTTATTATAAATGCGGTTTCTGGTGGAATAGACAAAGTAGATATATCCATCGCTATTACATTGTTGTACATTCCACCGGCTAATGTAATAGGAGATGATTCTGGTGATAGCGCGCTGTGTTTGCCATTTGTTCCAATGCCATATGCGTAAGCGACGTAATATGTGCCGGCGTTTAACCCTGGATATGTTTGATAATTAGTGTCTACATATGCTTCTGGAGGAGAAACTGGGTCGTCCATATACCCCACCACAGCCAGGTCATTGTAATAAAATGTTTGTTGTTGCGCGCCATAACTGTAATCTGTTCCTGGGGAAGGTACAGTGGGGTTAAAGCCTCCACCGTTTGTGTCGTCTCCATTTATTCCATCAACCTCAAACTCAAACGATGCCATCAATTCACGTTGTTGCATGATATATATCTACACCTACCTTGCTGTATATTTATTGATATGTGGCGCGCATTCCTTATTGTGAATAACTAATACTGGAACGAGATAGCGGCGTTTGTTTTTGGGAATATTTGTTTAAAATTTTTTTATAAGTAGTAAAATGGTATTGTATTTTCGGAAAATTTTTCGAAATTTTTGGGGATAATTTCTAGTATAGATTGAATGTGCTTTTTTGGATTCGGGTGTGTATTTCCGAAAAATTTTTCGAAATTTTTTGTGAGCAAAATTTCAATATGGATTGAATGTGCTTTTTTGGATTCGGGTGTTTTGTGTTATATTTTTGCATTTTTACTATGCTGTATTTCCGGAAAATTTTTCGAAATTTTTGTGAACAATTTCCAGTATAGATTGAATGTGCTTTTTTGGATTCAGGTGTTTTGTGTTATATTTTTGTATTTTTACTATGCTGTATTTCCGGAAAATTTTTCGAAATTTTTGTGAGTAAAATTTCAATATTTTGGATTCATGTATTTTGTGCTGTATTTTTGTATTTTTGTTGTACTGTATTTTTGGAAAATTTTTCGAAATTTTTGTGAGTAAAATTTCAATATTTTGGATTCATGTATTTTGTGCTGTATTTTTGTATTTTTGTTGTACTGTATTTTTGGAAAATTTTTCGAAATTTTTGTGAGCAATTTTGGTGGGTTTTGGTATGCCATAATTGTGGGTTATTGGCGTGGTGCGCGGTGGGTCCTTCGAATTTGAGGACTCCAAAAAGTGGAATCTTATGGAACCAGAAATTTTCGAGGGGGGAGGGGGGTTGGGGCTGCGATTTTTTTAAAAAAATATTATGTAATTAGAAGTTTAGCAAACAACAAAGTAGACTTGTAACGGATTAGAGGGTCGGGGGAAAAATCCCCCGACCCTCTGGTAACACGTCCATAGTTGCCTCCAATACAATACGTAACACATGACTTTTTAAGATGAACTAGTTAGAAGTTTAGTAAACAACAAAGTAAACTTGGTAATCCCATTTTCGTGCTCCCCGCTATATTATGCGGGGAGCACGAAAATGGGATTATAGCATTCTAATGTACTTGCCAATATCTACAGACACGGGCGGGTGTATATAGCTATCAATCCCCAGCGCCTTCAGAAACGGATGCGATGGCACCGCTTCTGGGAAAGATAACTGAGTATAGCAATTCGACGTTACCCAATCACTTCCCAACAATACCGATAAAAACGATTCAAACATCCCATTGGGATGCAGAATTTTCCCGATCACACCCCCGCCCAACGGTGGGCAATCTGCCCACACGAAAACTCTCGGGGAGGGGTAATCTTCCCCGTATATATCGAGCCATATAGGTGTGGCTCTTTCGTCAATGAGCCACCCCAGCTCGGCGCCTCCCACTATACTCTGCATAAAAGTTGTTGGATCCATTACGTATCCCGTGTTGCATGTGATCTCCGCACCGTTATACAACATTCCTGTTTCTCCTTTTCTTCCCGCCTTTGGCGGGATTGCTCATAACATATACATAATCCATGACTTTTTAAGATGAACTAGTTAGAGGTTTAGTAAACAACAAAGTAGACTTGTAATGGATTAGAGGGGCGGGGGATTTCTCCCCCGCCCCTCTAATAACACCTAGTTATATTCGATATGAATATCAGGCCGCCACCATGGCGGCTTCTTATGCCGCTCCCGCAGAGCGGCATAAACTGCATTCCTCACCGACGATATCTGCGGTACGGTTTTTGCCGCTTCTACCGCGGCATTAATGGCGAGTGTTTTGTCTTCGTCATCCACATCACCAAAAAACAGAGAAATATTCCCCAACATGAGTTGGGACGCCATTATGTCACTAGCCTTCGCCAGTACCACATCGCCGCAATCTTCGCGGCGATATATCCCCAAGTTCTGTACGCGGTGCAACGCATACGTACCGGAGCCCTCCCAGTCCAGCACTTCCTTCATTTCGCCCTCCTTAGCTTACGTATAATGCCCGTAAGCGGGCAGAATTGTATTACTCTAATATACGTAATCTATGACTTTTTAAGATGAACTAGTTAGGAGTTTAGTAAACAACAAAGTAAACTTGTAATGGATTAGAGGGTCGGGGGATTTCTCCCCCGACCCTCTGGTAACACATCCATGGTTACCTCCAATACAATACGCAACACATGACTTTTTAAGATGAACTAGTTAGAAGTTTAGTAAACAACAAAGTAGACTTGTACTCTGATTTATCTGCCCCCGCTTAAATAATTATCAAGCGGGGGCAGATAATATGGCTATTGTGGAGATTCTTCGGGAACGAACGTGGCTTCTATCAGGGGGTACCATCCAGCGACAACATTCTTGTAGCTATGCCAATTATATCCCCATACCATGCGTCTTGTCCCCTCTAACACCCTTTGTAGGAATGAAACACGTTCGCCATCAGAAATGGCATAAATTTCGCTGGTTTTATATGTGTGCGGTTTGTCAAGCCATCCAATTCTTACTATTCCTTTGCATTGTGTTTTGATTGTCCATGGGTCGAGCATAGTGCATGGGATATCAGGGTCATCATTGACACTTACCCACGCTGGACCTATAGGATTCAGTGTTGGTAAGTCTGCATTCCATTTGTACTCAATCGGCTTAGTCGGATGCGCAAGCGCAAATTTCGCTGCTTCATACAGCGGCATTGGGTCGTCTGTAACCGTCAACGCTACGTACATCTTTTTCTCCTTCTGCTGGTGTACAAGGCCCACCAGCGGGCAGAATTGTACTACTCTAATATACTCTATCCATGACCTTTTAAGATGAACTGGCTAGAAGCTTAGCAAACAACAACGCAGACTTGGATATTCAAAACCTATATTTGATTATCTAAACCATATAATATTATATTCTTCTTACGTGATTACTTAAACACAAAACACATATATTAATTTATTGTACAATCTAAACTTAAAGATATTTTTTGTATACTCAAAACATTAATTAAAACACTCATACAATTAAACTTTTTATATTTACTTAAGAAGTATGCACCACTTAAACATACTTCTATTTATATATTACTCGAATTTATATTTTTCGATATTCTTATTATCGAATATTAAAAATAATAAACAATAGATTATAATAATTCAATACTTTCGATTTTTTAAGATGAA
>Ga0209506_1004330_pt1 | contig 10669 bp, 9 predicted proteins | sample AD_JPNHG2_MetaG_FD_184409 | JGI IMG/M metagenome (GOLD analysis project Ga0209506, IMG submission 184409) | Active sludge microbial communities of municipal wastewater-treating anaerobic digesters from Japan - AD_JPNHG2_MetaG (SPAdes) (version 2) | ecosystem: Engineered > Bioreactor > Anaerobic >...
TTATATGGATAATACTGTCAAGAATCGATATTTCACAATAAAAAAACTGATCATTTCAAAAAAGGAGGTAGATTTCTTTGAATAAGAAGATTTTGAGTTTTATATTTGGATCATTGTTAGTTTTTAGTTTATTTGGTGCAATTGAGTTTAGGGAAGTAGCTGCTGCTACATTTACTGTGACGCAATACGGTCCAGGGTATCCTACATATATTGGTGTTAAAGGATATGGCGACTTTTCAACTGGGGGGGTAAATAATCCCCCTGATGATATTATCATGAGAGTGGATATAGTACTCACCATGGCTACGGGAGACAATTATGGAACTTTGACAGTAACACCACCGGCAACATATACACTAAAACCTGCTGGATCCCATATTGTCGGAACAGATTATCCTTCAGGTTTTAGTGTCGCTGGAGGGGGATCACCAGCAGGATCTGCTTTAGTTTTTACCCCTGATGGAATTTCTCCTTCTACCACTAATATCAATTTTACATTTAGATTTAGAATTGATGAAACTACTTCACCAGATGGACAAACAGACACTTGGAATGTTGCTACTGCAGGAGGAACATACACAGCAAATAGAACCTTTACAACTAAAAGAGATGATAGCCCACCATTAATTACTTTAAAATATACTGGGATTACAGCTCCAAAAATAGAAGCCAATACTTCTAATGATATTTTTGGTAAAGGCACAATGAATGTTAGAATGTATACAAATGAATTAATTTATAACGCACCAACCTTAAGTATAAGGCAATCAGGTGTTGTTACCCCAACTTCCCTAACAATGTCCTATCAAGGAGGTTCTTTACCTTCTTCTAATTGGGCATCCTCTACTTACACTATAACAAATACTACAAACGATGGGGTAGCTAATGTTTTAGTTTCTGTTTATGACATCGCTGGCAATCAAGCAGATAGCTCTAGAATTATTGCGGCAAATCTTGTTAATAATTCAGATGGACCAACTTTCAATGTAGATACTTTATGTAATGCGCCTTCGTTAAATTTACCTTTAGATGGAAATGTTTCAAATACATCTAATCCATTAAAATTCACATGGAATGCTATATCTGAACAATCTAATCAACATGTTACCTATACACTTCAATGGGCTAAAAATACTTCATTTACTACAGATTTAACAACATTATCTGCACAATGTAATGAATCATCAAAGACATGGAAAAATGGAACCGCAATTCCACCATGGTTAATTACTTCGCCATCTTTGAGATCTTATAATGCATCAGCAATTGATGTTGGCACATGGTATTGGAGAGTCAAAGCAATGGATGCATTAGGAAATGAAAGTGTATGGTCATCATACCGTTCATTCTCGAGGACAGGGATTGGAAGTACTGCCCCTTCGTTTACATTAAGATATATTATTACTCCAAAAATAGATTACAATACTACACCTGATGTTGTTGGAAGTGGAACAATGCAGATAAAAATATACTCTTCAGATACATTACAAGCAGCCCCAAAAGTTCAAGTAAAACCACACAATCAATCAACTTGGACAACTTTGTCTGTAACTCCTTCAGGACAATCTTCAGTATATACAGCTACATATTCAATTCCTACATCAAGTAACAATAATGGATTTGCACAAGTAACAGTTCAAGGTACAAGTTTAGGTGGCACAACAGGATCTGAAATCCGGCCTGCTAGATGGAGTAATTCCCGAATAGCCCCAAATTACATACCTCAAGAAGATGATTCTGATGGGCCATCATTTTATATAGATACTGCAACAGATGCGCCAAGTTTATATAAACCTGATAATGGATATGTAATACCTGAAAATAGAAACGAAGCTAATTTCACATTTTACAAGATATCTGATATTTCTGCAGAAAGGCCTGCAGACCCAGGACAGAATAACTGCTTAACTTATCATATTCAGTATTCAACATCTCCAACTTTTTCCACAAATGTTATTACACAATTGGTAGATATCGACGAAGCTAACGTCACTAAGTATTTCTGTGAACCATTAAAGAGAACTACAACATATAATAAATGGGATTTAGTATGGCCGGGGCGACCTTTTATTAATTTGAGAAGACACAGGTCACAGGCATTATCTAATGGTACTTGGTACTGGAGAGTTTGGGCAACTGATAAACTAGGAAATCAAAGCCCATATTCCGAAACTAGAAGTTTCCTTGTATCGGCAACCGTTCCTAACTTATTTTCACCTACAGATCTTTCACTATTAATAACAAATGATCCGGTCTTAAGATGGTATAAAGTACCCTCAGCATTATTCTATAATATACGTTTATCAAGAGGGGATACCAATTTTTTAGATTATACTCTATACCCAGATAAAATAGCAGTTAACAATTTTTCAAATTCAAGTGACTGGGATACTACAAATGGCAATATCATGGATTACAATGTTTCGGTATCAACTCCGCCAACACCTGCAATAGGACGTTTAGAAGATGGAGTATGGTTCTGGAAAGTTGCATCAAGTTTGGATACAAATGCATATTCCGAAACTTGGAGATTTACTGTAGATACAACAGGGCCACCTGCACCAAATTTAATTACTTTGACAAATGGTCAAGTCAGTCAGAATAAAAGGCCAACATTCTCATGGAGTTCTGTTTCAGATACAAATGATCTGTCTAATCCTGTTAGATACTATATTCAAATATCAGGTAACGCAAGTTTTCCAAATGCACCAGGGCCTGCTAATGTATCCTTTAGCGGAACTACCCCTTGGCCTGGTTCCTCTACTTTTAGTCCATCATGGACAGACAAAACATATCAAAGAGGGCCTCTTACTACACCAAGTTTCGTTCCAACACAAGACTTCCCTGAAACTTTCTTAAATGAACCGAGTCATGCATTTTACTGGAGGGTATATGCTGTTGATTCATCAGGTAATCGCGGAACAAACTCCATAACAAGAAATTTCCGCGTTAGCACTTCCCCACCTTTATTATGGGGGGATCTACCAGCTGGAGGGAATGTAATATGTGAGCTTCCATGGCCTACAGCTTGTAGAAATGTTAATGAAACAAACAGAGATCAACTTGCACTTGGACTTAGGTCACCTTCAAACGGATTTACAACAAACACAAGAAATCCCTCACTTGAATGGAGGCATTCAAGATGTGATTGTGTTGTTAGAGAAATATCAAGCTATATCATAGAATACTCTACAGACATAACATTCCCGCCTGATAAGACAACTGATATAGCAGGGGTATTCCAGGTATTGGGTATTAATCCAGATAACAACTTATTACTTAATATGGGATACACTATCCAAACACCACTCTACAACGGAACATACTTCTGGAGGGTGTGTGCAGTTGATACAGCAGGCAACAGGACACAGTTCACTGCCCCATGGAGCTTTACAGTTAATGTTCCAGATAATGAACAGCCGCCACAATGCTCTGCAACTCAGCCATGTCCAAGCGGATACACATGCCAAGCTGGGGTATGTGTACCAGTCGTGATGGCCCCAGGTGATCTAACAATCACAGTACATACAACAACAGGCACTGCAATCTCCGGTGCAACAGTCACAGTCGATGGCACAGCTAAAACTACCGATGCAGAAGGCAAGGTAGTATTTGCTGCACTTTCCGGAGGATCACACACCATAAACAATGTCACAGCAAGCGGATACAACGACCATGGAACAAGCACAGTAACTGTAAACGGAGCCACAGCCCAAACAATAACTATGACAACTCCAGGTACCGAAGGGTATGTCTGGGGGACAGTATACTTTGATCAGATAGGCTCACCTGCACCAAACATCTTAATAGATATATTCAATCAGTCCACAGATGTTAAAATAGATAGTAGGCTTACAAACAGCGAAGGAAAGTTCCAGTCTTCACCGCTACCTTCAACAGGAACATACTACATCAAGATACCAGCCTATGAAAAGGAGTTAAGGGACTTACAGCCCACTTCACTTACAACTGGGGAAAAGATAGTAATCCTTGAAACAAAGGGAACAATCACAGGGATAGTCCAGGATGACGCTGGCCAGATAGTCTCATCTGCCACAGTAGTCTTAAAGAAGTACCCTGGAGAAGAGTTTGTCGACACAAAGACAACAAACTCTATAGGCCAGTTCTCATTTGATGCGCTCCCTGGAACCTATGTGGTCACAATTTCAAAGGCAGGATACGATGCATACACATCCTCATCATTTAGCGTCCAGTCCAGACAGACCGTCAATCTTCAAACAGTCCTTGGGAACATTATTCTAAACTCAATTAGAGGCACCCTGACAGTATCAGTTAAGGATGACAAAGGTGCTGTAGTTAACACCGCCACAGTCACAGTGAGATCAAGCACCGGTGTTGTTGCAAAATCATTTACAACATCAGGCGGCACTGGGTCAGCTCAGCTTGCACCAGGCTCTTATAGAGTGTCTGCAGTTGCAAGCGGATTTGCAGAAAGCCTTCAACAGACAACAAACATCAATTCAAATCAGACCTCTTCACTAACAATAACATTGGCCCCTGCAACAGGCTCAATTAGGGTCGTTGCAAAGGATCCAAGCGGCGCACCGCTTTCTGGAGCAAGCGTATACATTGACGGCGCACTTGCCGGGATAACTGATTCAAACGGAGAGCTACTTGCAACTGGTTTAAAACTAGGGACACACACAGTCCGCATCACAAAAGGAGGATTCACAACAGTTGAGGAGCAGGTAACAGCAGGGGAAACAGCCGTCGTAGTTGACACATCACTTAAGAAAAACAATCTGGTCTTGTTCCTTGCCATAGGCCTTGGATTACTGATACTTGCAGGAGCATTATACTTCTTCAAATTCGGAAAGAAGGGCACCGGACCAAAGGGACGCCCCGCACCAAAAGGATTATCTCTGCCACAAAGGCCAGGCGCACCAAGGCTAAGGCCCCACAGGCACAAAGGCGGGCTGCCACCGTCCTCAATCAAAGTAAAGAAAAAGAATCTTTAATTTTTAATCTTTTTCTTCTTTTCTTATTTAACCGTTAATTTTTTAAAATCCAATTAAAACGAGTTATCGGAAGTGATAACTGTGAAAAAATTTCTAGCTATACTATTGATTCTGGCATTTCTTCTTTCCGGCTGTATCGGTCAGGGAGCTGATCAAAGACCAGAGAAAGTTTCAACTTTAGTAAAAGAAGCTTCTGCTCTGATCCAAGAGAAAGGTGAAGACGCATTTCCCCAGATCAGGGAAAAAGGGAAGTTCTATACGGACGACACGTATGTCTTTGTCTGGAAGGTCGAAGGTTGTAAGATTACAAGAGTAGTTTTCCCGCCAGATTTAGCGCAAGAAGGAACAGATGTATCTGACTTTAAGGATGACAACAACGTTTCTATTACAAACATGTTTATCTCTATAGCAAATAGCGAAAAAGGAGAAGGGTGGTCTGGGCAATACCTTAGGACAAATCCAGCGGACAATAAGATTGAGAAGAAAGTTACATACATAAAGAAAGTTGTTTACAAAGACACAACATATGTAATAGGTGCATGGTACTATATAAATTAATTTTTTATTATTATTCCCATTTTTTGCCTGCCCCTTTAATTATGGACTTTTGGATAGTAATATTTATATAATAGTATTTTTATTATATTGTGATATATTAAAAATACCAATTTTAGTATATCGATATATCGTAGGTGCCCAAAAATGGTAGAAATATATGATTTACTCCCACAAAATCCCTGGTGGGAAGATAAAAAACTCATTGAAAATGATGAGAAGTTAACAAATTTAAATTCTGCCCGTTATATTTGGATTCCAAGATTTAAGTCTCATATAGATATCGAAAAGGATAGTGTTTATTCGCTTAGGGGTCCAAGGCAAGTTGGGAAGACCACTCTTCTAAAAATAATGATTAGAGAACAGCTAAAGAAAAGAAATCCTGTTGATATTTGTTATTTTACATGTGACCTCATGAGATCAAATATTGAACTAAAAGACACAATTGAAGCTTATCTTAAATGGGCATTGAGACAGTCTAAAGATAGAAAAATAATTATGATTGATGAGATATCAAGAGTTGAGAATTGGGAGCTTTCAATAAAATTCATAGTTGATACCTATGGGCTTATGGAAAAAACCTTTGTCCTAACAGGTTCATCTTCTTGGGATTTAAAACATAGCATAGAGAGGCTGCCCGGCAGAAAGGGTGAGATGAAGAATGGTAACATCAACAAGATTCTTCTCCCCATGAAATTTTCTGAATATGTTGAACTAAAGTCCAAAAGTCTTGGACAGAAATTTAGGGATATGGGGCTTTTTGATAACTCAATAAGAATAGATGCTCTATATGATATCTTAGAGGGGGATGCAGGAAAATGGATTAACCCCTTAATTCCTCAAATGAATTCCTTAGAAGATATAATGGAAGATTATCTCCTTGATGGAGGCATTATGACCGCTGTGAACTCCATCGCCTCCACAGGCGCAATTCCAAATAGCATTTATGAGCTTTATCTTCAATTTTTTTTCGGGGATCTTACTAAACTTGGGAGAGACGAAGGTTTAGCTAAGCGGATTATTTCTGCAATCATTAAGCATGAGGGCAAACCTATAGGGTGGCTTAAAATTTCAAGAGAAGCAGACGTTTCAAGCACGGTGACAGTCAATCAATACTGTGAGTTGCTTCAGACTTTATTTGCAGTCAATATTTACCCTGCAGTGGATTTCGATAAAAAAACAGCCAAACATAGATCTGAGAAAAAAATACAGATTCCAAATCCTTTCTTTTTCCATGCTTTTAGAGGATTCTTAGTGAACCCTGGTGGTAACTATTATAAAATGGCCAAAACATACCTTTTGTCTCCTGAAAATAAATCTATTTTGACAGAAAGTTTATGTGGTGACCATCTTGCTAGGCTAGCATATAATTATTCCCCTACAGATCTATTTGATGTATCAAATTCTCTCTTCTATTACAGAACAAACAAAGGGGAATCTGTAGATTATGTTGTGAGGCTCGGAGAAGAACTTATACCTGTTGAGGTAAAATATCAATCAAAAATTGGTAGCAACGACTTTAAGAATCTAAGAAGATTTGATAAAGGGTTACTTGTCACAAAAAACTATTTAGACCTTGAGAATAAATATAGGGCGATACCGCTTAGTTTATTCTTAATGTTAATATGAACTATAAATAGAAGGTATTTATGTAAGAACTGTTAAGGTATAAAAGAATGGGATTGCATTGAAGTTGAAGGAGAGCTAGTGCATGTATAGTTATAGATCTTATAGAAGGTGCATGTGCTTTACGGAACGGATAAGGGCCTGACTGAAATTCAAGAAGTGATAAGGGAAAAAAATAAAGATCACATACCAAAGACAAAGAGGCCATTATGGTGCCTTCTTACCAAACTTTAAAGGAGTTGCAAAGGATAGATGTTATACTTCACAATGTCTGTTTTTGGCATACTGTGAAGCTGATTAGATGAATAAAATCTTACTAAAAAGACATTTAACTATAGGATAACTTTTCCTTACTAGTGGTCAATATGGCATATAACATCCAAGAAGAAATTGAATCATTAGTTAGGGAGGCAGCATTTTTTGTCCATGCGCAAGGAGAGGATGCATTTCCCTTGTTTAGAACAGAAGGCAGGTTCTTTTATAGAGACATCTATGTGTTTGTCTGGGTGGTGAGGGGTAATAGGGTTATAAGGCTTGTATTCCCTCCTGACAATATGGGAGAAGATATAGAAATCACCGATATGACAGATTCAAGCGGCACTAACATCACTGAGATGATAATGAAGATAGCAAACAGCCGTAAAGGGGAAGGGTGGTCAGAACCCTACCAGTGGAAAAAACCAAGAGAAAACATAGATTCAAGAAAGATATCCTTTGTCAAGAGCGTCATAAACAAGGGCAGGATGTATGTCGTTGGCGCAGGGTATTATCTGACATAGCAATGCTTAGCTGTTTTTACAAAACAGATTGGCCTAAAAAAAATAGCACAAAATCCCTTAATCATATGGCTCAAGATGAATGGTGACTATGGTCTCAGGCCCAAGCAGTTTTCTTATCTCTTCCTCAACGTTATAGGATATGTCGTGGGCGTCTTTGACTGTCATTGACTTATCCACTAGGATATGCAAGCTCATGGAATAGTAGTTTCCAATGCGCCTGATCCTAAGCGTGTGATAATCCTTGACGCCCTTAACTTTTGACACCGTGTCAAAAATCTCGTTTTTTAACTTGTCATCCACTGAAGTTTCAATCAATTCGCTGACGCTATCCTTTAGTATGTCTATGGCGACTTTTAATATCAACACACTTACAAATATTGCTGCCAGCGGGTCAAGGATCCTCCATTTCTCACCTAAAAATATTGCCCCCCCAATACCGATCATTGTACCTATTGAAGAGAGGGCATCTGATCTGTGATGCCAAGCGTTAGCAATAATCAAAGGGCTTTCTATCTCTTTTCCTACCTTTAACGTGTACCGGTAAAGCAGCTCTTTTGAAGTTATAGATAGTATGGCTGCAATTAGTGCAATCGGTGCAGGTCTTGGGATTATATCCCCTCTAAAAAAGCATAGCAGTTCCTCCACGCTGGATGAGGCTATAAAAAAAACAACAACTAAAAGCATCGAACCCACAATAGCAGTTGAAAGAGTTTCTATCTTTCCATGACCATAGTTATGTGTTTCATCTACTGGATTTTTTATGTAGCTAAAACAAAGAATGACGACAACATCTGAGGCAAGGTCTGAAAAGGAGTGTGCAGCATCTGCTACCATTGCAGCACTTTGTCCAATGATTCCGGCTATGAGCTTAAAAACAGTTAAGAAAATATTTACAATTAGGCCGTTATAGGTGACTTTGACGCCTTTGTTTGCCCTGTCTTTGCTTTCTTCTGCCTTACCCATACTTCTTTAATACCCTGCCATTATTAAATATTTTTGCTTTAATCATAATGCTGCTACAGCTCAAAATAATATTTATTCCAATAAAATGATTGTTTAACATTTTAGCTTCTGTTAAAAGAATCCGGCATTTATATGGGGAAATGACTAAAATAAGTTAGGCGAAAGGTTTAAAAAGAATAACATCCACATAATAGCAACAACAATGGCGACTAATTATGAAAAAGAAAGCAATTATTTTGATAGGAATACTTATTGTATCTTCAATATTTATGATAAGTGCAGGCGCAAACTACAGCCAAACGATAGAGCAGAATCAATGTCCTGGTGGTTACGATCAATACTATGCAGATGACACGTTCTTCGTATTTACAGACGTTCCTAGAAGACCTATTGGTGACGGGATCTTGACTGTCAAAATAAAAGGAGATTACAATGGACATGAGTATGAAAGAGTGGGCGTTGTGGTGGAAGGAAACTTTTTAGGATTCGTGCCTGAAAGTGGATATTATGATGACTGCCTATGTGAATTCCTTACAAGAGAGTTCACAGTTACACAACAACAGCTTCGTGAGTGGACAATGGATGGAAAAATAGAGATTACTTTGGTACAGGGGTATGGATATGCTGGGCAACACGACGTGAACTGTTTCTGTGGTCCAGAAGGGTATTGCTCCGATTCTTGCGGCGGTCAAGTGTGTGGAAATATAAACATCGTGACACTTGAATACAGAGGAGTTAACAACTCACTTCCAATGGATTGGATCATAAAGAAGTTTGGGCTTGGCAACAAAGAATAAATTTATTTATTTTTATCTTTTCTTAAAATTAAGGCCAGCAGAGAATCCTAGGATTAAATATTTAAATTTGACGATGAATTGATTATTATGGAAAGTAAGCTAGAAAAAATAATAATCGAAAAATTAAACTCGATAGAAAAAGATCTTACTTATATCAAACAGCACATGATGGAAAAGGAAGATGTTTTGAGCGAGGAAGAGTTCAACGCTTACATTAGAAGTTTTGATAAGGAAAATCTTATTTCATTAAAGGATGCAAAAAAGCAGCTTGGGATATGAATGCCCCGTACTATTCTATTAGAAAAGCACGCACTTTAAGTTTCTTGAAAAGTTGGATAAGGATACCGCCTGCCGCATTATAGAAAAACTTGAGAGGCTTGAAAACGATTCTATCCCTCCTGATGCTAGAAAACTCATAAGCTTGAAGCAGAGCTCATACAGGATAAGGGCGGGGGATTACAGGATTTTATATAGAATTGAAAAAGACAGCATAGTTGTATTCTCCATAAACAAGAGAAGTGTAGTCTATAAAAGATAAAGGATACAAGCTAATTTTAGGGCCAATTTTAGAGTAATTTATTTTCCTCTTAACTACTTGAATTCCCCTGGCCCTAAAAATACAAAATACTATTTTGCTCTAGGACTTGCATAATATATCTGGCCCTAAAATTAGGACCATATAAAAAAATATAATTTGTCTATAATCCTATTAAATCCATAAAGTTTTATATATAAAAATGCATTATATTGTTGGCTGGGTGAGGACTTGCAAGTTGTGGAGATTTTTGATAAAAAGCTGCACAATCTAGAAGTGCGGATAAATAAGCTAGAGGGCATAATGATCGATGCGTTAAGATCAAACAATATCTTTGCCATGGATCCTGAATTAAAAGAAATATGGGACAATGAAGAAGATGACCTCTGGGACAACATTTAGGCAAAGAGAAATAGTGCTTGGCCTGTTTCCTTT
>Ga0209506_1004332_pt1 | contig 10663 bp, 10 predicted proteins | sample AD_JPNHG2_MetaG_FD_184409 | JGI IMG/M metagenome (GOLD analysis project Ga0209506, IMG submission 184409) | Active sludge microbial communities of municipal wastewater-treating anaerobic digesters from Japan - AD_JPNHG2_MetaG (SPAdes) (version 2) | ecosystem: Engineered > Bioreactor > Anaerobic...
TAGAGCATTAATTTCCAGTGGTAGCGGCAAAGTCGCAGTATCATCTGTAACAAGCACAGAACTTGGTTATCTAAGCGGTGTTACAAGTGCAATACAAACACAAATCAACGGTAAGCAACCAGCAATTACAGGTACTGCAAACCGAGTGCTCAAAGTTCAGTCGGATGGTACAGGGATTGGGGAAAGCATTATCACTGATGATGGATCAACTTTGAAAATCACAACTTCAGATTTTAACGTATTACAACTATACAGGAAGAACACAGGGACTACTGCTGCCGGATTAACATTTAATACACGTAATGCTGATAACGTTGAAAAGCAGGCCGTGAAAATAATGGGTGGTTTATCAAGTGGTGTAGTAGGCAGTGAAAAGGGGTATTGCTACATTGATGTAATAAATGGCGCTGCTTATGATAGGATGTTATCGATTGATAATACAGGTGTATCAGTGGCTGGAAACGCCCTTGTAAATGGCAAAACATCTACCAACAAACTCAACAGTGGAAGACCAAATAATCATATTCAGACGCAAACAGATATGATAATTAATCTTGATAGCTACACATCGAATTTTTTTATTGTGACAAACACCAGAGCTGACAATAGCGCAATCGGGTTAAGGTTTACCAATGCAGATGCAGGAGACCACGTTTTTATTTACAATCCCGGAATCAACAGCAAATACATCTGCTTAAATACGACATTCTGCTCAAACCCTCTTGCTGGTACACCGTTAGGCATATACAAAACAGCTCATCTATATTGTGTAGGAATTGACGCTTATGGATACCCTGTGTTTACAAGGTGGGACTCAGGTGATTTTCTATTTGAGGATATAGAATTATGATGGTAAAACAAATAATACTTGGAGCAGTACCGGACCATTTAAAGCACTGTGTTACATCTGTAAAACAGTGGTGTATTAATCGAAATGTGCAATACGAAAGTATAACTGAGGTACCGGAAAAATACGGTACTCCTCCGGAGGATAAGAAGCAGAAATATCTCTGGTATCGCAATGTGTCAGAACATATTAAAATTGACATTCTATCGACAGAGCCGAGAGTATTAGTAGTTGATTGGGATTGTTATTTTTACCCAGATTTCACTTTAGACGAAACAGAACCGCATGTGTACCATTTGCCGCTTGAGTGTATGGTATACAACGGTGATGATTTACAGAGTTTTTGCAGAGTTAGAGAGTTAATGCCTGTTGATGTAAAGGGTGGTCGATTGGATTTAATGACTGCACTCATCCTTTTTCAGCAGAAAAGGGGCAAAAGTTTTCCGGTTTTTGATCGCTCTAAGGCTATTCATTTTTGTAATTTTCAGCTTCTGGCTATGACTCAAACAAAAGACCTACAATAATTGATGCGGCTGGGACAAATCTTGCCATATATCAATACGATGGAAGTCCTTGGACTAATGGTCAGAGTGTAGAGTATAGAGGAAGAGTTGAGTATTACACTGATTAACATGAACTTTAACGCGTTTAAAACAGTATTCCAAATAGCAATCGGAACAATTCCCGAAGAGATTCGGGGTTATATGTCTACGGTCCAGCAATGGGCCGAAAATAATGGTTATGATTATAAAGTAATCACCGAACAGCCAAAAGAGCTTAAAGACCTTTCTCTACGTATTGCAAGCGATTGGATGAGGATTAAAATCTTGTTAGAAAACCCTTATCATTTATATATAGATTGGGATGTTGAGTTAATCGGAGATGTGAAGTTAGGAGAAACACCTATTCTAACACCGTATTTTGAACATTTCATTTATAATGGTAGTAACACTAATCTGTTTAAAGAAGTTTATAAAAATATGGTAGATAGAAAAATAAAATCTGGTAATGGTTGGAAAGACGAAGAAGGAATAATATTTAAATCTTTCAGAAATATCAATATTAACAAAGAATGGTTTGTTAATTCTGATGGTTTATATATACATAAATGGAATAGTAAGGAGTAAAAAATGGAAGACGAAAAAAGTATGGTGATTAATTGGGAAAGTGTTCTTATTGAAATGGATATTATGTTTGGTAAATTTAAACGGGAAATATCGAATGTAATTAAACCGTTTTATGATGCAGCAGTTCAAGCACAACAACAAGTGGAACAGATTAAAAAAGAACTGGAAGATATTAAAAAATCTTTAGAGGATAAATAATGGCTGTTGTATATCATTGGGATTTCGGTGATGGTTCATCGAGTACAGAAGAAGTACCAACACATGAATATATATATCCTGGTAGGTATACAGTCACTTTAACTGTATGGGATGACATTGACGATAAAAGAAATTCAATAACCAAAGTTCTCTATATTTACGTTTATTCTGTAGAACAGATACCAAGAAAAACTAATAAATGTTTTGGTTTTTTTGTCAACGCTAACGTTGAAACAAATGAGGATTAAATGGCTCTTAGTGACAGGAGTATTAAATTGGGAATAAAATATGACCAGGGTATAGATTTTACAGAATACACAGGGTATTGGCCTATGCCTGAGACTTGTGGTGGAGTAGTTAAAATACTTGATAATAACAACAATGTTAGAATACTCGTGTTGGATTTTAGAGATGGTAGATTATATGATATTGCTATGAGAGAGGGTCCTGGTGGTTCTTATGTTACTAATGAGTTTAAAGATAAAGTATCAGTTGATGGAACTGGTGGATTCGATATAGAACCCGAAGTTAGATTTAAAGAAGATAGTGGAGAGTATGAAAAGTTTGTAGTTGAACATGATACAAGTAGATTTTATGTTCGTCCATACGATGAAAATAACAGAGACATGATTGGATATGATTCTAATGGATATCCACAGGATATAGAATTTACAGCAGAAATATACGCTGATGGAGTACCTGATATCAGCACAGCCTCTGCTAAAAAGATACCAGTTACAGGTGAAATAGTTTATGATAAAAAAGTAGAAGGTCATAGACTTCAGACTGTTTTTAAAGCAGACAAATCCGGTTTTAAACTGGTTGGTAGGCAGCAGGATTATATTGTTAAGGATATCAATGAAACTCCTGATACAAGAGTATTAAATGAAGGTTTATGTCAACAGGTGTTGTCTAATGTATATAGAAGAATAACTCGCAGTAATCCAGTTATTGATAGAATAACAAAGTATACAATTGACGGGAGTGTAACAACAGGTCCTGACGGAGGACAGACTGCTATATTATTAACAGAAACAGTATCTTTATTTACACTACCAGCAATCACTACAACCACTGATTTTTATGTGTTCATGTGGATAAATAAAACTACATTGAGTGGAGATGCTTTGTTTTCCACACCAGATGCAGATCTAAATGTTGTTGTTAGTGAATATGAGATCAATGACTATGTTTTATGTTATGGTGAATGGCAATTAGATAGTGGGTTTAGTGGGGAACTACTTATCATAAATATTGATGAGAATACTTCATTGTTCGATTTTAGGATGGTAAAAAAGAGTACACTCACTACTATAGATGATGTTCTTGAATATATGTATAAAGATGGAAGTAAAAACAACTTTGATAACATTTGTCCGGTGGTGTTTTAATGTATAAGTTAAATAAACCAGTATTTAAGATATATTCTGATACAATAATTAAGAATGTTCAAGACCATTTATCGTCTGTATGGGATGAGCTTATTAGGATATTACAATGGAATAAAAAAGAACATGACGATATAAAAAAAGAATTAATGGATGAGATCATCCTGTTGAAAAGAAGAATAACAAATCTCGAAAATAATCCTTGACTTCTATAATTTTATTCTACATATTATATGTATACTGTGAGGAAAAATGGCTTCTATATTTCAAAAAGCGTTTGAACGGTTTAAACAAAATGCAGCAAGTGGTAATTCTGCTTATACGACTACATTAAAGACTCCCGTTGTTAAAGCACCAGAAGAATCAGCAACATTAAGTGTTTCGGCTACTCCAAATTCTGCTTATACGAATACGACTACATTAAAGAATCCCGTTGTTAAAGCACCAGAAGAATCAGCAACATTAAGTGTTTCGGCTACTCCAACATCACAATCTTCCACATCAAGAACTCTTACAAACAGTAATTCCATTGATGATATTATCAAACAGATAAACGACACAAACACATCTGTTGATACATCAGCTCAACAAAACTTTGACATTAATAAGTATCTTGGTGGTGTTAAACAGGGATTACAAAACCTGAATAATGGTCAGATACAATCTGGTGATGTCAGTAAATTTACTAACATGCGTACATCAGAAGCTCAGAAAAAATATGAGGATGCAACTGGTCGCGGACTGGATAAATTAGAGCAGTTCACAGATCCTAATTCTGATGTATATAAGACGATGTTTAATAGAGCTTTGGATAGGTTTGATGCTACGGCAGCAGCTACCAATATGTCTCAGTCGATGAGAATAGCAAACAACAACAATTTATCAGATAGTGCTAAACGTGTTGCTGGTGCTGAACTCAACAGAGTCACACAGTCTAACAGAGCAGCATTGGCAGGAGATCTGACAGAGCAGATTAACAAACAGATGTTTGATGCTGCTAAAGAGTTTACTACGCAGTCAATAAACGCTGCTGATTACGAAGAGGGTAAGTTTAAAACTGATGCCGACTTAGCTATGAGAGAAATGACAAACAGAATATCACTTCTTCAATTACAAGGAGATCTTAGTATTACAGAAGCTAATTTAGCTTACCAACAAATAACCGATGGTGTTGATAATCAGTGGAAGAATATATCAGCACAATTAGAAAAAGCTGCACTGTTATTAGATAGCGAAGATTTTAAATTGAAAGCAGACGAAGCAAGAACTGCTGCATTTGATTTTTGGGCTGAACGTAGCGTTAATAGGATTATAGAGTTGAAGAAATTAAATGGTGGGACTGTTACACTTGATCAAGTTAAGAATGATTCTCTTACAATGTCGTATCTAATGAAAGAGATGGAGAAGATCGGGTATGAGGGTAATATTGATGATTATATTCAGTCGCGTATAGATTTATCTAAAACACAGCTTCAGATAGATCAGGAAGCAATAAACGCTTTAAAACAGTCATATATGAACATTGGAATGGATGAGACAACAGCTATTGGTTTTGCTAATCTGTACAGAGGTATGCAATTAGGAGCCGTACAGAATGGGGATGGTTCGTGGTACGTGCCTGGAGCTGACGGTAAACCTTTAATTACATTTAAAGATAATAAACCAATATTCGAAGATGCTAATAAAGATGATAGTGGTGCTGATATCCCAACAGAAGTAGGTAAGACATACACACTTGAAGGTAAACTCTATCAAGTCGGTGAAGATGGTAAGGGTGTAGAAATAGGTAATGGCGCTTACTATGCAGAAGGAGATCTTGTTTATATTAATAATAACGGGGTTCCTACTAAAGTATCAACACCTACAGAATTATGGGGTGTTGATGCTACATCCATATTGGAAGCTGCTCCTGATAGTAAAGTAGCTGCTGATATCTTACAGAAACGTAAAGATGAAGTTCTTGCAGCTATTAAAGCTGATGGATTTAAACCAGAAACTATTATCAACAATCCTGAAAAGATGAAGATAGTAAAAGAGAATGCGGTAGAATACACATCTGGTGTAAATAAACCAAGTGGAATAGCTAGACCATACACATTTCAAAACGTTCCTGATTTGGGAGTACCTTTTAACTTCGATGGAAAAATATACGTTAGAATATCTGATGTGGGTGATCAGAAAAAAGAATATCAACATTTTCAAGTTTATGATTTACAGTCAGGTCAGAAATATTGGATCGACGCTTCACGTAGCGGTGTTAAATTGGGTGGTAAGATAGGATAATTATGGAAAAGGGAACTGGTGTAGGAATACAGAACAATTTGAATAAGGAGTTCTCTTTATTAGGATCTAATCGAGGATTATTGCAAAATAATAGTTCTTATTTTGATTCTAATATACGGAATCCTTTAGATTCAAAACCAACATCACTAAGTAATCCTGGTGGTGGGTGGTTGGAAAATAACAGTCCTTATATGGATAGTAAGAACTGGGGTATTGATGGTCCTGATAATTATGTCAATGGGATGAACTCTGCTAAAGCTGGTATGATCTCTCAGGCAGCTAGTGCAACAGGAAGTTTAACCGGAGCTATCGTTGGTGGGATATTACAGAAAAAAGATAATGAGAATGTTCGTAATGAGGCTAGAGAGTTAGCTAATATAACAAGAGAAGATACTCTTAAACAGCAGAATATAGAGTTATCTTTTCGTAAGAAACAGATCGAGCAGGAAGAACAACAAATGCAGTTGCAGCAGATGGCAGAAACTATCAATCAGAGATTCTCTATATGGCGGAATAAGTTTCAGAGAGAACTACAGAATATCAATAAAGCCAGACAAGCTGCCGTTGAGTTCAAACAGAAATATATGCAGTTGGACGAAGAGAAAAGACAGCAGATAGTTCGGGGGATGGTCTAAATGGTTGTTAGGAATAAAGTTAATCGTGGATCTAACAGATATGTGGTGGTCGGTCCTCGTAGAGCTTTCATACAGGCTATAGTAGCTATAGCAAGTGCATTAACATCAGTAGGGATAGGTATAGGTAAAGGTGTTGCTAGTAAACGTGAGAATGAGAGAGAACGCAAAGAAGCTCGTAGATTAGCTGAGATACAAAGACGTGATATTTTGAAGTTCCAGGGTGAACAAAATAAACTCACCGAAAGACAATTGGAGAACAATCAGAACTCTATTAATTTTAATAGATCTTTGTTAGGTGTTCAGGTTAATGAACAGAATAAACAGAAACAGTTCACTGAAGATACAGCTAACCAGAGTATCCTTGAACAGACAGCAGATCAGAACCTTGATCCGTTGAAGATTAACAGACGGAGGTTCTTATAATGAGTGGTTTTTACGGGTATAATCCTGGGGATTTCAGAACAGATTTTTCATGGCTAGGTGATATTGGTGCTGCTGTTGGTAAAGCAGCTAACGCTTTTCCTGAGTTGTGGGATCTAAACCAACAGATTAAAGAGAATCGTTTTTTCAAGCAGAAAGCCTACACTGAGATGCTGGAATGGATCGACTGGTTAGATGATACTAAGGTGACTAACATTGCTTCATCGATGGGATTACAATATGATCCTAATGATCCTCAACAGGCTAGAAACCTCCTCAAACAGCGTATAATAGATCCTTCCAAACTAAGTGATAAACTATCTAACGAAGATTATGTTAAGCGTTTAGCTATAGACTCTGTAGCCCCTATTGTAGAAGCTGCTAAGGCTAAAGCTAACGGGGTATTAACAGAGGGTGATCTGTTTGCTGGATTCAAGTCAGGTGTTACCAGAGAGGCGTTTAAAAACAGCACGACTACTGGTAAAGCTATGATGGCTTTGGATCTTGATGAACAACAGTACGCCATTGATCGAAAGAGAGGCGTTGAAAGATCTCAGGTAGTTACAGATGCACTTGATTCAATAAAGACTGTTTACGATCCTAAAAAAACTCCATTTGAAAATAGAATAAAAATGAGAGATGCGGCATTAAAATATGCCAAATCTTATGAAATGGATGATACACAAAGAAAAATTCTGCTTGATGAAGTAGATAAAGAATATAGATATTTACAAGAACAGGCTAATTTTGAAGATGAACAGAGATTAAAAAGAGAAAAAGAACGTAATGACAGACTCGAAGCTGAAAGAAAAGCTCTGCAAGCCAAACGAGATAAAACAGATCCTCTTGTAGATCAAAGTGATATTAATAACCTTTATAAAGATTATGAAGCACGGATTAAGCAAATCGATAACAGAATATTAATGTTGAGAGATGATCTCGCTACTAACAATGTTAAAGATAAGAAAGCTACCGAAAACCTAATAAAGAGTCTTGAGAGTGAGAGAGATTACTTGTCTTCTTACTTACAGGACAAACAACAGTTGGAAAGTGGGTTTCAAAAAGCTACTGGATTAGGGGGTGAAGACTCAAGACAATCAGTTTTAAATAGAGAAGCTTTTAGGGTTCGACAGGAAGGTAACCTGAGAAGAAATAAATTGATGATTGATAACAGTAGAGATAAGGTAAATGCTGCGAATAAAAAATTTTCCACCAATCCAAAAAAACTCCACGAAGCATTAGATAATGATATTAGGCAGGAAAGAGATCTTTATCAAGTTGTTGAAGTGCTGAAGGACGGGAAACCTACAGGGATATATAAGATATCACTTAAAAGAAACTATAAAGGATTACAGAAGTATTTTGACAACCCCAATGCTAACGTGACTGTAGAGGATATGATAGGTAAAGATGTCTATCGGTCTAAAATGGAATCTTTCGGTGGTGTTAGTGGAGAAGAAAAAGATGATGGTGTTGACTGGGCGAAAGTTAGAAAAGCAAAAGAAGTTCTTGCAATGCCAGACTCGCCAGATAAACCGGATTTACCGAGAATGAAAGAAAATGCGAAAAAATATCTCGACTCCGTGTATAAGTCATTAGGAGTACAATACTAATGGCATCTTACGAAGAGCTACTTGCTGAGTTTGGTGGAAACGATGAAGAGGTTAGTTTAGAGTCTCAAGCACCAGTATCTAGTGCTGATTGGGATTCAGTTATAACCGAAACAGCACAGAATTACCCAAATATACCCGAACAACTCGTTAGATCTCTAATACAGAGAGAGTCTTCTGGTGATCCTTACGCTGAGATAGATACCGGAACTAAGTGGGGCAAAGCTCGTGGATTGGGTCAGTTTATAGACGAGACAGCTAAAAGGTATATACCTGATTGGAAAGACCCATCTGATTCTTACGATCCAGTAAAGAATATCAAGGGAATATACGCTTATTTGGATGATCTTGTTAAGAAAACGGGCAGTTTAGAAAAAGCTCTTATCAAGTATCATGGCGGTAGTACTGATATATTAGGCACTAAATCTGAAGACTATGCCAAACAAATTCTGTCTAAAGTAAAAGACGACACCTCCTTTAAACCCAAATCAAGTAGTTATGAAGATTTATTAGCAGAATTTGGTGGTGTAACTGAACAAGTAACAGAACAACCCACCGAACAAGTAGTTAGTAGAGGCGATGTCGGTAGTCAAAACTTTTTTGAAAAAATATTAACTGGAGCAAAGGTTGGAGCTAAGAGAGCTGCTTCTGATATAGCGACAGCTATAGGCACTAACATAGAAGGTTCAGTCTCTCCTTTTGCGGATGCTAAATTTCATAAAGATATAATGAATCGTGGTAAAGAAATAGAAAAGTTTTTCACTGATGCCATAGATAACAAGATGCACCAAGAGGATATTGAGTGGTACTATAACAATCTATCAAAAGATGATATTGATGCTTATGATTATTATCAGAAACAGAAAGTACGAGAAGAAGGAGCTAAAAAAGAAGCATCCGGTTATTATAAATACGCTGAAAACATAGATAAAACCATATCTGATACCGATAAAACCATAGTTGATGAGGCTACACAGAGAATTAATAGCGTTAAAAATGTTACTGATAGATTAAAACGTGGTGATATTATAGGACTGGCCTCAGATATAGTAGTATCTGGAGCGGGTCAAGCATCCAATATGTTACTTAGTTTGATGCCTTTAGGTAATGTTGCTAGAGAACAAGGATCATTCGCTTCAGAATTACGAAAAGAGGGTATTGATGACCCCCAATTAATACAAAAATATAGCGTGATTAACGCAATACCGTCTGGAGCAGTAGAACAGTTTACCGACAAACTCTTACTCGAACCTATAACAAAAGCTATTAAATCAGCTGGTGCTAATAAACAATTAACAAAACAAGTAAGTAAAAAACTAACTGTTAAATTACTAACTAAGGAGATTGCAAAATTTTTAGGTGGGGCAGCAAGTGAGGGTTTAGAAGAAGTTATACAAGGTGATATAGCAAACGCAACTAAAATAGCTGCATTAATAGAATACACTGAGAGTTTAACCTCTTCTAAAGATAAAGAAAAAGCTCAACTTATTATTAATAAAACTGTCGATTTAGCTAAAAGATCATGGGGGGATCGAGCCGACGAATTTATTGGTGGGTGGCTAACTGGTATAGGAATGAGCGGTCCTATAAAGATTGGTGGTAAAGCCGTAAAAACTCTCACAAAGAAAAAAAAGTCAGATCCGACAACTGAACAACAACAATCACAGCAGGATTTACAAGCTGTTGATGAACAGGGTAATCCTGTCAATACAATGACAGAACCAGCTCAACAGTTGATGGAACAGGATGAGATAGTTGACGAGTCTCCTTACATCGAGAGTTTCGATATGACAGAGGATGATCTACTTTCGAGATATGAATATGATAAAGAAGGTAGAAATCTATTAAGATCTGCTGTTACTACAGATCCAAAAATGGATGAAGAAACAAGATCCAGACTTTTATCAGAGATGGATTCTATAGATAACACAACAGAAGAGGTTATAGATGAAGAAGAAAGTCAAGAAACCGAAACCCTGTTAAACGAACAGGAACCAGCCGTAGAGCCTCAATCCTCACAGGAGGCTGCTACACCTATCCCTACTACAGAAACCGCCCCTAATGCTGATCTACCAAGCGTAGAAACAGCTACGGAACAGCCTCAACCCCAAGAGGTTATTCCAGCCAGTATAGAAGAGGAACAGGTGTTACAACC
>Ga0209506_1004338_pt1 | contig 10658 bp, 5 predicted proteins | sample AD_JPNHG2_MetaG_FD_184409 | JGI IMG/M metagenome (GOLD analysis project Ga0209506, IMG submission 184409) | Active sludge microbial communities of municipal wastewater-treating anaerobic digesters from Japan - AD_JPNHG2_MetaG (SPAdes) (version 2) | ecosystem: Engineered > Bioreactor > Anaerobic >...
TGCTTTTTTGTACACTCCTAATTCAGTTTCTCAATCACAAAGTCAATCCCCTATTATTAGTTTAAGTACTCCAAGCACAAATACTGGTGTTCAAGTTTGGGTAGGGAAAGGAGCAGTTAATACTTCATATTTTCGATTTGGTACAACAAGAGGAAGTACAAGTAGTGGAGACATCAAATGGTCTACTACAGAATATTCTGATGTAAGCGCCACCTATTTTATTGTTCTTAAATATGATTTAGATAACAAAGTTTCGTATATATACATCAATCCAATTGTTGGATCTCCATCAGAACCAACTGCTGATGCAAGTGATGCAACTTCAACAAGCAGTACAAAAACTTCATTACAAACTTTACAATTTAAAGTACATGGTGCTAGTAAAGAAATATATAATTTGGGTAACGTTAGAATTTGTTCAACTTGGTCAGAAGCAGTAGCAGCGCAATCAACAGCCAACCCACTTCCTGCCCCATCGGTTGGTACTCCTTCCGATGCCACAGCTAATGGGTTTACGGCTAATTGGTCGCCGGTTGAAAACGCAATAGGATATGATGTAAAAGTTTATTTGGGGCCTAATTTAATTAGCACCATTATTGTTAGCGGGCAGTCTACTTCAAGTGTTGAGATAACGGGCTTAATGTCAGGAATGACTTACACTTATCAAGTTGTTGCCAAAGGAGACGGTGTAGCTTATAGCGATTCTGATCCTTCAGCTTCTTCTTCTGAAATTACAACCCTCGATCCTTATGCCACCGATGCTATTCATACCGATTTCGATGATGGCACATGGGGAGAAATTGCAAGTAGTACCCCGTCTTCAGGTTCTTATCCAACCTATTCGGTAAATGGATTTAATCTAACGGCTGCTACCTTGTGTGTAGGTTCAATGAGAGGAATCAAAGGAGAATCGCATGTCAATAGGATCGCAATCGATAAATTGGCTAATGGTGGGAATGTAGCTCTTCCAACGGTCAATGCTTTCAAACAAATTGAAATTCACGCTACGGCTGGTACTGCAGGAAACGGCTTCCAGTTAAAAGAATTCAATCCAAGTACCAATTCTTGGTCAGCCATTGGCTCTACTTACGTTTATGATGCCAATTCAAAAGCTGCAGGCGTCGATTCCATTTATATCATCTCTTTGGAAAGGACATCACAGACCAAGCTCAGGATTGACAATCCTACCAACGGTGCAATTTATATTTGGCAAATCATTACTCGTAATACAAATCCTGCCTTGTTGGCTAAACCGGTTGTTTCGTATGCATCCAATGTTACCTCATCAGGAGCTACAATTAATTGGACACCGGTAGAAAATGCGACAGGCTATAAAATTTATGTTTATCAAGGATCAACGTTAATTGAAGGAGCGCCATTCAGTGTTAGTGGGCAAACCATTAACAGTTTTGATATAACCAATTTGTCTGCATCCACAGCATATTCTTACAAGGTTCAAGCCATCGGGGATGGGGATATAAATTATTCTGATTCATTCCTTTCTTCTGCTATTGAATTTACAACGTTGATTACTGGAATGGATAATTTAAAAAATAATCCGAATATCACTGTAGTAAATAAAAAAATTGTTTGTCCCGAAACGGGCGATATACGTATTTTCAATATGCAGGGAGGCTTGATAGAATCGGTAAGAAATGTCAAAACTGTTCAGACTGACCTGCCTTCAGGAATTTATATTGTTAAATTCAACAATCAAAATGGTGAAACCAAATTCCAAAAAATCGCTATTCAATAACTTATTAACCAAGCAATCATGTCTGCATGAAAAAATGCAGATATGAAACTTGGAACATAAAGCTTATGAAAAAAACGGTCAGTGTATTTCTCTTTATTCTATTTGGTGTTTTCATATTGAATGCCACAGAATATCAATTTCAGGAAGGATTTTCTCTATCCACACCTTCAGGTTGGATTCGGCAGTGTAATTCTACCAGTTCGCTTAATCATACCGGATTAACTTTTTCCGGTATGTATGCAGCCAAGTTTGATACTACAGGCTCGGGAAGATACAATAAAAATCTGATTAGTCCTGAAGTTTCGGGTGCTGATACGCTTTCATTTTATGTTTCGAAGAATGCAAATGCTACTTATATGACTTTGTACGTAGGAAAAGTAATAGGTAATGACACCACTATTCTTCAGACCTATGATTCTTTCACTTTTCCAAATAAATCGGCTACACCCGGTTTTTCAAAAATAACTTTACCAATCAATGATGCCGGAACATTTAAGATTATATTTTATGCTACCGCTTCTACAGATCCAAATTATGTAAATGCCGGCTGGTTTGTGGTCGACGACATTGAACTTACGAAATATACCGGTGAAGTAATTCCTCCAGTTGATCCGACTGTGGATAAAATTCTGACCGAATTTGGAGATGGAACTTGGGGCATTGTTACAACAACTCCGTACACTTCAGGGAGTTATCCAAGTTCGACCATAAAAGGCTTTAATTTGGTGAAAGCATACCTGTATACTGGTTCGGTAACTTGCGCTACGGGAGACAAACATGTGAATCGTATTTTGCTGGATAAAAGTTCACAAGGTGCAGCCGTTGAATTTCCTACCTTAAACACAGTCGGAGAATTGGAAATTCATGCGGCCACTGGAACAGATGCCATGAGTTTTCGACTGGAGGAACAAGTGAATAGTCAATGGCAAGTAATAGGTATTTACACTACGCGTAAATCGCCTGACAGCATTTATGTCATTCCGCTTTTGAGAAACAGTGCTACCAAACTGAGAATAGCTAATAATACAGGTAGCGGATTGTATATTTATAAAATTATATCCCGAACTTATCAGGAAGCTACAGAATTGACCTTACGCAGTTCTTCTCCTGTCGAAGGTGAAGTAGTTTATTCCAATCTGAAGAAGAATATAATTCTGACTTTCAATAAAAATGTACATATTGGTATGGGAACTATTCTATTAAATGGCGTTTCAATTCCTTTGGAATATTGCCAAATCGTTGACAACGTAGTTACCATTCCTGTCACATTTACTACCACACCTGGAGTTAATAAAGATTATACGTTGATTATATCGACGGGTTTATTTGTTGAAGTGGGAAATGCTGCAAATCAATCGAAAACTATTACAATACATTTTCAAACTTTGAAATCAGTGGCTTATCCTTCCAACTATAATGGATTGACCGATGTTGTTTATAAAAACGTAAACAGCGAAAATACCCGTATGGATATCTATTATCCGTTAAATCCTCAAGCACCCGTTCCGGTTGTAATAAATATGCATGGAGGCGGATGGAATCACGGGTACAAAGAAGATCAGGGAGGTTTTAATCTCTATTTCAATAGGAGTTACGCAGTAGCCAATGTAGAGTATCGAATGACGGGCGAAGCAACTGCACCTGCGGCAGTGGAAGATGTTCGCGGAGCGATGATGTATTTATTGAATCATGCAAAGGAATTGAATATCGACCCAATGAAAATTATATTTCAGGGTGGTTCCGCCGGCGGTCATTTAGCCTTGATAAGCGGTTACCTTGAAAACAATCCGTTATACGATAACGATTGTGTGCTTCATGGAGGAAATTATAAAATAATGGCTGTAATCGATAAATATGGACCCGCCGATTTGAATAATTTCATGTTTTATACTTCGTTGGTCAATTGGTTAGGCCCGCATTCCACGGATCAAAATTTTATCAATTCCATTTCGCCGATTAATTATGTGAATGCAAACACACCGCCGACTTACATTATTCACGGTGATGCCGATCCTACGGTTCCTTACAGTCAGTCGGTTACATTGCATAACGCTTTGGATGCAGCGGGAGTAAAGAATCAGTTTACAACAGTTCCGGGTGGAGGCCATGGAGGTTTTCCGGATGCTTACCATACTCAAATGGAAAATGAGATTAAGGCATTTCTAACTGAAGTTGAAAATAATCAAACAAATGGAGTGAAAAATATTGACGGAAACAAAAATACTGTTTTTTCTATTTCAGGCAGAAATTTATCTATTCTTATTGAAGCAAAAACATTGACAAATGTATATGATTATAGTGGAAAAAATATTATAAAAACAAACGATAAAAATATTGTTTTACCTGATAAAGATATTTACATTATAGCTGTTGAAACAGAAAAAGATAAATTTGTTTCAAAAATAATAATACGATGAAAAAGTACATTTCTTGTTTGATAGGATTGCCGATTTTGCTTTCAGTGTCGAATTTACAGGCTCAGCCGAGAATTTGGAATTTGAATCAAATAAACAGTGCTAAAAATACCAATTCGGAAGTTGTGAAAGCAGTTATAAAGGAAGCCGACAAACATCTGACTACAACGATTGCTACTGTAATGGATAAACCATTAACTCCGGCAAGTGGAGACAAACATGACTATATGAGCCTGGGACGTTATTGGTGGCCTAATCCCGACACAAAAGACGGATTGCCATACATTCGTAAAGACGGCGTTTCCAATCCTGAAATAGAAAAACTCGATCGAACTTCGCTTTCCAAAATGGCTCGAAGTGTCATGATTCTTTCGCTTGCCTATCATCTTACGAATAATGATGAATATGCCCAAAAAGCAGTGGAGAATTTAAAAAAATGGTTTCTCGATAAAAAAACAAGAATGAATCCGAACATGGAATTTGGGCAAACCATTCCGGGACGCAACAATGGAAAGGGGCGCGGAGAAGGTGTCTTGGACAGTTATTCATTTGTCGAAATGCTCGATGCGGTTGAATTGCTGAAATCTTCCAAAAAGTTTCCGAAGGAAGATCAAACAGCTTTGAAAGATTGGTTTTCGTCGTACTTGAACTGGATGTTGACTTCCGAAATCGGTCAGGAAGAATATAATGCCAAAAACAATCATGGAACTGCTTTTGACGTGCAAGTAGTGAGATATGCTTTATTTACAGAAAATAACGAAGTTGCGGACAAATTTGTAAAAACTTTTCCGGAAAGAAGGATTTTCTCCCAAATAGAGCCCAATGGTGCACAACCCTTAGAATTACAACGAACAAAAGCATTTGGTTATTCGGTATATAATCTGACCCATTTTATGGATATGGCTTTCATAGCAAAATCCATGAATCAAGATATTTTTCATGCTATTTCTAACGATGGAAGAAGTATCACAAAGGCAATAGAATTTTTGCTCCCTTATTTAGGAAAATCTCCTACTGAATTTCCCTATCAGCAAATTGAAGAGTGGGATAAAGTTCAAATAGACTTTTGCTGGGTATTGAAAAGAGTCGATATTCCGATGGGAACAGATAATTATAAAAATTTTTATTCTAAATATTTGCCGGATAATGGAAAAGACTTGAATTTTTTGATTTATTAAATAATAATGTTTCACTTTTAAATTTATTCATTATGAAAAAGTTAATTTTACTACTTTCGCTCTGTGTTGCCATTTTTACGGCAAATGCACAAATCTTTACGGAGTATTTTCAAACTGCACCTATTGGTGGTAATTTGGAAGGGTATAATGATTGGCATGTTTCTCCTAAATCTTCAGAAGCTTACGGTGTGAGTCCCAAAATTGCTGAGGGGGCTTTGTTTTACACCGGTTATGCAGGTTCTAATATTGGTAATGTAGCAGTATTGGATTCTGCAGTGGGTGCAACAAGCGCTACACAAAGAATCTCTACAAAAATTGTAAAATTTGGGAGCGATACTTTGAAAGCTGTAGTTGGAGAAAAAATCTACACGGCATTTTTGGTCAATATTTCCAGCCACAGCTATCGCTCTTACCGCGATTTTTTTACTTATGAAGGTTCAAAAACTTCCAGTATGACACGTGGAAGAGTTTTTGCAAAAGTAAGTGCAGATGGCTCAGAACTTTTTGTAGCTGTTACAAAGAATTCTTCTACTGCTGCTGATTATGTAGAGTCTACTTCTATTCCGGGATTAACTTTGTATCCCGATGTTAATCATTTATTTGTTTTAGTTTATGAAACAATCGCAGGTGATAGCAATGACAAAATTACGCTGTACATCAATCCGGATTTAACAAAATCGGAAGCCGAACAAACCAACAAGTTGGTTGCTATAGATACTCAAACAGATTATAGTGCCACTGCCGGTTTGGGAATCAATCTGCGCCAGCGAGGAATTAGTGCTCAAATTGGTGGCATACGGGTTGGAAAATCATGGGATAAAGTTCTTGTGGAAGGCGCCAATGCTGTCAATACACCCAAAAATAGTAGCGCTGCCATTTGGACCAGCGGTAAAAATATTCTGACCAACACAAGAGGAACAATAAAAATATTCAATCTTGCCGGAGCAGAATTAATTTCAGCCCAAACGGATGGGTGCTTGACGACCAACCTGTCAAAAGGTTTATATATCGCTCAGTTTAACGGTATTGATGGACATACAGCTGTATCAAAAATTTCTTTGAATTGAGTTTAATTCAATGATATTTAATTTATTTTTCATTGCTTAAGCATTCTATCAGGGAAAACAGAAAAAAACAATCTGTTTTCCCTACTTAAAAAAATTTTATGATTTTAACTTCATCGAACCCAAGCGGCAGACTATTTTTACTAATAACTTTCTTTATGAGTTTTACCATCGTAAATGCTCGACAAACGACGGTTACTTCAGCTTCGGAAATCAACAATGGCAGTTGGTCGGCGGGAGACACGATTGTTATGAAAAACGGCACATGGACCAATCAATCCATATCTTTCAGAGGTACCGGGAATGAATCGCAACCAATTGTACTGATGGCAGAAACTCCTGGTAACGTAATTTTGAATGGAACTTCAAAACTCCAATTTTCCGGTAAATACATAGTTGTCAGCGGACTTTATTTCAAAGATGGAAACTTGAGTGGTTCGGATGTTATTTCATTCAGAACCTCTTCTTCTCAACTTGCCGAAAATTGCAGACTAACGAATACAGCCATAGAAAATTATAATCCTTTAGACAGTACCGTTGACAGCAAATGGGTTTCTATTTATGGAAAAAACAATAAAGTGGATCATTGTTCATTTGTAAATAAGACCAATTCCGGAACTTTAATGGTAGTTTGGCTTACCAGTGGAATAACAGTGAATCATGAAATTTCAGAGAATTATTTTGGGTATCGAAATGCCAATCTCGATGCGAATGGCAACGAACTGAACGGACAGGAAATCATTCGCATAGGCGATAGCTCTACCTCAATGACAATCGCCGCAGTAACAGTCAAGAATAATTTTTTTGAACATTGTAATGGCGAAATTGAAACGATTTCGAATAAATCGTGCGGAAATACGTATTATAACAATCTTTTTTACGAATGCAAAGGTATGCTTACATTACGTCATGGGAATGGATGTACCGTGAAAGGAAATTACTTTTTTGGCAATGGAATTTCTAATACCGGAGGGGTAAGAATTATTGGAGAAAATCACAACGTTTATAATAATTATTTTGAAAATTTGCGTGGTACAAATTATCGGGCAGCACTTTGCATTGTTCGTGGAAAAGAAAATTCGGCACTGAACGAATATTTTCAAGTAAAAAATGCAACCGTAGTTTTCAATACTTTCGTCAACTGCTCACAGGCTTTCAGAATCAATTACAACAGCAGCTCATCACTGACTATGCCTCCAATCGGAACGGTCATTGCCAACAACCACGTTTATAATACCTCTTCATCGTATTACAACGTAAGCATTGATTTGACAAATGCAACTGGAATGGATGTAACTTGGTCAAACAATTTGATGAATATTGGACGATACACAAATTTTACTTATGACGAAAATCAAGTAATAACAGGTAAAGATGCAAAAATGATTCCTGTAAGTACTCCTATTCCCATGTATGAGCCATCAATAGGTTCGGAATTGGTAAATTATGTAACGGCCGATTACCCAGAAATCATCAACGATATAAGAGGCAGAGAAAGAAACAGCACCGCAAAATTGCCGGGTGCAAGCGAAATAAATGGTACAGTTTCTTCATCCATGCCAGTTAAAACTTTAGTAGGTGCTTCTTTTTATAATAACCCAAACACCGGTATAAAAAATACCAATACTTCATTCAAGCCATTTACATGGCTTATCCAACAACATCAGATAATTTTCAATAGTTTTGAGACTGGAAATCTATATTTGGTCGATATGTCGGGAAAAGTACTGTTAAATTGGTTGGTTCCACTTAACACACAACTTATTACCAAAACCTTAGAAAAAGGGATTTACTTGATGGTGTTTAAAACTCCGAACAAACAATACACCGAAAAAATTATTTTTTGAAGAAGTAAAACACAAGAGGAATTAAAATATTTAAAAAAATTTGGATACTGCAATTAAAACAGTAATTTTGTCGACACTAATTGGTCGACCAATCTATTTCGTTATGAAAAAAAACAACAAAACAGCTAAAAAAATTTTTTCTTCATTGATATTCATTGGTCTATCTGCTTTAATATCAGCTTCGGGTCAACATCCGAATCTGCTGCTGACTAAGCAGGGAGTAAAAGAAATACAAGCATCACTGGGAAAATATGCCAACTTTGACAAGTCGGTAAACGAATTAAAAGCGATCGCCGATAAAGCATTGAATTCCGAAATTATTGTTCCGTTGCCATTGAATGAAGGTGGTGGATATACACACGAAAAGCACAAGAATAATTACTATGAAATGAATGCAGCCGGAACGATGTACCAAATTTCGGGTAAAAGCGAATATGCTGAATTTGTTCGGAAAATGCTGATGAAATATGCAGAATTATATCCTACTTTAGGATTGCATCCATCCAAAAGATCAGAAACACCGGGTAAAATATTCTGGCAATTGCTGAACGATTGTGTCTGGCTATTCCATACTGCTCTCGCTTACGATTGCATTTACGATTATCTAAATTCCTCTCAAAAGACAAACCTTGAAAAAAATCTCTTTCGCCCTATGGCAGAATTTATCTCGAACGGGAGTCCGGCCAACAATGAGGTTTTCAACAAAATGCACAACCACGGCACATGGGCTACAGCTTCGGTAGGTATGATCGGATATGTTATGGGTGATAAAAATCTGGTTGAAAAAGCCCTTTATGGTTCTAACAAAGACAATAAATCAGGATTTATACGTCAGTTGGATGTATTATTCTCTCCAGATGGCTATTATACAGAAGGACCTTATTATCAACGTTATGCTATTTGGCCATTTATGGTTTTTGCTCAAGTGATTGAAAACAATCAGCCCGAATTGAAAATTTTCAGTTATAGAGACAGTGTTTTGTTAAAAGCAACCAATACTTTGATTCAATGTGCTTATAATGGAAATATTTTCTATTTGAACGATGCTTTAAAAAAGAATTATAAAACACAAGAAATAGTGTACGCAGTTGATATTGCCTATAAAAATAATCCAAAAAATACTTTTCTACTTGATATTGCACAACAGCAAAAATCATTCATCATATCGGATGCGGGCATTGCTACAGCAAAGTCGCTGAATATTGTGAAATATGAACCTTTCCAGTTTCGCTCAGTTCTTTTGCGAGATGGAGCTAATGGCGATGAAGGAGCATTAGGCATTATCAGAGCAGGGAAAAAAGATAAAACACAAATGTGTCTTACCTTCAAAGCAACTTCTCATGGATTATCACATGGTCATTACGATAAACTGTCCATTTCTATGTATGATGGAGGAAATTTCGTTTTAACCGATTATGGCGCTGTCCGCTTTCTCAATATAGAACCGAAAAGCGGTGGAAATTATGCAAAAGAAAATCATTCCTGGGCTGCACAAACCATTGCCCATAATACCGTAACAGTTGATGAAACAAGTAATTTTAATGGCAATATTAAAGTTTCCTCCCTTCATCATTCCGATATTCAATATTATGACTTTTCAAGTAATCAAATACAAATCATTTCCGGCTGCGAAGACAATGCCTATAAAAATGTGAAAATGCAGCGAACTGTAGCTGTAATCGAGAACAAAACATTTTCGTATCCAATTGTCATAGATATTTTTAGAATCATCTCCGACTCTACACATACACTTGATTTCCCTTTTTACTATAGAGGTCAAATGATTTCTACCAATATTCAATATCAAAAATTTACTGCTCAATTAAATCCATTGGGAACGAAAAATGGTTATCAACATCTTTGGGTTGAGGCAATCGGGAAAAACGAAAAACCGGTTACTCAGTTTACGTGGGTTGAAGGAAATAGATTTTATACGATTACGACATTAGGTAATTCAAACACAGAATATCTGATTACACGTACAGGAGCTGGTGACCCAAATTTTAATCTCAGAAATGAAACTGCATTTATGATGCGCCAACCTATGGTAAAAAAACACACATTTGTCTCAGTAGTTGAGCCACATGGGTTTTATGATGAAAACAAGGAAATTACAGAAAATTTTGAAACCTCAATAAAAAATGTTGAACTTTATGCTGATAATGACGAATATTCGGCAGTAAAAATATCAACTGTTGAAAACAATACATTTCTTCTGATTGCGCTGAATAAAGATTTTAATAAAGACAGGGAGCATTCAATAAAAATAGATAACCAAACAGTTGAATTCAGAGGCAATTATTACTTCACAGAATTAACAAAATAAATTACACAGATATGAAAACAAGAAGTTTAAATTTTTTACATGCGTCGCAAATTAAACCGGAAATCACTGGTGA
>Ga0209506_1004342_pt1 | contig 10653 bp, 8 predicted proteins | sample AD_JPNHG2_MetaG_FD_184409 | JGI IMG/M metagenome (GOLD analysis project Ga0209506, IMG submission 184409) | Active sludge microbial communities of municipal wastewater-treating anaerobic digesters from Japan - AD_JPNHG2_MetaG (SPAdes) (version 2) | ecosystem: Engineered > Bioreactor > Anaerobic >...
CCCGATCCGCCCTTGCCTGTCGTCGGAATTGTAACTGATCCGCGTCTGAGGGCAAGTCACAACACGAAGACCTTGCGGCCCTTCGGCGAGACATTGTAACTGATCCGCGTCTGAGGGCAAGTCACAACGCATCGGTGCCGATGGATGTCCAGTTCCGATTGTAACTGATCCGCGTCTGAGGGCAAGTCACAACAGAGCCGAGACAGCACTGGTCCCCGCACCATTGTAACTGATCCGCGTCTGAGGGCAAGTCACAACTGACCAAAGTACACGGCTATCTCGCCTGGTATTGTAACTGATCCGCGTCTGAGGGCAAGTCACAACCGCCCCGCCCGGCCAGCCCGGCCAGCCCGGATTGTAACTGATCCGCGTCTGAGGGCAAGTCACAACTGAGGCTAACGATCCTGGTCACCCTCGCGTATTGTAACTGATCCGCGTCTGAGGGCAAGTCACAACCCGTGGAGATCGGGACCATATTCCATCGCCATTGTAACTGATCCGCGTCTGAGGGCAAGTCACAACTGATACATCTGCGCGCCGCGACATCCGGGCATTGTAACTGATCCGCGTCTGAGGGCAAGTCACAACATTTGAGCCGAGAGGCGTTTTCAACTTGGCATTGTAACTGATCCGCGTCTGAGGGCAAGTCACAACCTCCCTCCAGGACACCCGCCGCAGCCTGAAATTGTAACTGATCCGCGTCTGAGGGCAAGTCACAACATAACCGTACCATCTCCCCCATATACCAAATTGTAACTGATCCGCGTCTGAGGGCAAGTCACAACGTACCCCTTGCCGTGATACGCATAATCGGAATTGTAACTGATCCGCGTCTGAGGGCAAGTCACAACAGGCTACATACTTGGGCCAGCTGGGGGGTAATTGTAACTGATCCGCGTCTGAGGGCAAGTCACAACACTCCCCACACTATCGGCCTGCCCAATTTCATTGTAACTGATCCGCGTCTGAGGGCAAGTCACAACGCCGTAGGCTCCAGCAAATCGGCATCACAGATTGTAACTGATCCGCGTCTGAGGGCAAGTCACAACGCACGATCGGCGCTGCTGCTGTCTTGCTTTATTGTAACTGATCCGCGTCTGAGGGCAAGTCACAACTCGCGAAGCTGGGAGTCGTTGTGGCCTGAGATTGTAACTGATCCGCGTCTGAGGGCAAGTCACAACCCCGATCTCCGCCCTTTGATACACAGACCTATTGTAACTGATCCGCGTCTGAGGGCAAGTCACAACTGCAAATCCACCCGATCGTAGTCGTGGACGATTGTAACTGATCCGCGTCTGAGGGCAAGTCACAACGTAGTACACGCCACCCAGCGCGCCACGGAATTGTAACTGATCCGCGTCTGAGGGCAAGTCACAACGCCAGCGGCTGGGCCGTGGCCACGAAGACGATTGTAACTGATCCGCGTCTGAGGGCAAGTCACAACCATCATCGAATACGGCCTCCAAAAAGGCTAATTGTAACTGATCCGCGTCTGAGGGCAAGTCACAACTGCGATGGTCCCCAGCGCATTGACTGTTTCATTGTAACTGATCCGCGTCTGAGGGCAAGTCACAACCGTCCCTCGTCTGGTCCGCCTTGGGTGACGATTGTAACTGATCCGCGTCTGAGGGCAAGTCACAACCAAGCAGCATCATCCCCTTGGTACACCGGAATTGTAACTGATCCGCGTCTGAGGGCAAGTCACAACCGAAGCTATTTCCCGACGTGATACGTCGCAATTGTAACTGATCCGCGTCTGAGGGCAAGTCACAACTGCCGACTTCCCTTGCCCATCCACGACACGATTGTAACTGATCCGCGTCTGAGGGCAAGTCACAACGGGCAGGTGAATCGTCCGATTCGCCCCGCAATTGTAACTGATCCGCGTCTGAGGGCAAGTCACAACGCATGGCTCCAACAGCAGAAGTTCGACATCATTGTAACTGATCCGCGTCTGAGGGCAAGTCACAACACTACCATCGAGTTCCCTCATCAGTTCCGCATTGTAACTGATCCGCGTCTGAGGGCAAGTCACAACACAGCAAGCCACTTAAACGCCCATGCCAGGATTGTAACTGATCCGCGTCTGAGGGCAAGTCACAACCAGAGGCCCCACACCGCCATCGCCCCCGTTATTGTAACTGATCCGCGTCTGAGGGCAAGTCACAACAATCCGCCGCCCCTCGAACGCACGGGACCGATTGTAACTGATCCGCGTCTGAGGGCAAGTCACAACCCTGGTCGAGCTTCGTCGTCCGTTACCAGATTGTAACTGATCCGCGTCTGAGGGCAAGTCACAACCGCTGGACAGACCGGTCCTGCCCGTTCTGATTGTAACTGATCCGCGTCTGAGGGCAAGTCACAACCATGGTCGAGCTTCGTCGTCCGTTACCAGGATTGTAACTGATCCGCGTCTGAGGGCAAGTCACAACGCGACATGACGCCGGACGGAGAGATTGATCATTGTAACTGATCCGCGTCTGAGGGCAAGTCACAACAGTTGCGCCGGCGACGGCGCGAGGCTGCGGCAGCGGTGTCGGCCGGGGGCGAAAAAATTCCGGCGGCGAATCGGATTTTTTGTTGACGGGACGGATCTATTCGTTCACTATATGAGCAACAACATAGCGTTACGTTTTAAGGGTGAAGTGTTCAGTTGGAGGTTGACGGATCACGGTTCACGAATCACGGATCACGAGAGACGAGCGACGAGACACGAATTGCGGAGGTTATGATGGGCAAGCGGTGTTGTGCGAATTGTGTGTATGCGACGCGACCGACGAGCCGGTGGCTGCGGGTGATTCTGACGCGGTTTCCGGGTCTGTGGCTGTGCTTCAACCACGTGGCGTCGCCGGGGGTGATGACGGAGGTCTGCGCGGGCGGGGTCTGTCGGAACTTCCGGGCTCGGCGGTGGCCCAAGGGCCGGCGGGAAGCGCCGCCGGAACCGCCGAGCGACGACGTCCGCTACATCCCCCTGACGCGGGGCAGCTACGCGATCGTGGACGCCGACGATTTCGAGACGCTCAGCAAACACAAATGGACACTGCTGCGCAACGGCAAGGTCGAATACGCGTGCCGGCGGGAGAAGGGCAGGCACATCGCGATGCACCGCGTCATCATGAACGCCCCGGACGACATGGTGGTCGATCACATCGACGGCAACGGGCTGAACAACCGCAGGAGCAATCTGCGGATCTGCACGAAGGCGCAGAACAAGTACAACAGCCGGCCCCGCGGCGGCACGTCGCAGTATGTGGGCGTGATGTACCACAAGCGGAGTCGCAAATACCAGGCCGCGATCGGCTTCCACGGCCATACGATTCACATCGGCGAGTTTGACGACCCGGTGGCGGCGGCCAAGGCGCGGGACCGCAAGGCGCTGGAGCTCCAGGGCGAGTTCGCGTACCTGAACTTCCCCGAGCTGCGTCAGACGGCCAGACGGATCGTCTCGCTGGCCGGGCGGATCACCCTGCGCAGCCGGGCGGTCGGGACGCTGTCGCGACGGCGCACCACGGCGGCCTGACGTCTGCGCCAGGTGGGCTGGGCGTGGCGGAAAGAAATTTTCGATTCCGGCGCATTTTTGCGTCCACATTCCGCGTTTTTCACACGCCCAACGGGTAGCCAAGGGGCGCGCGCATCTCTGTTGGGGAGCGTTTTCATTCCCACCCCCTTGGCCATTTCTCTTTGTCCAGTGCGCCCTTGGGGCAGGGCATTGGGCCGCCACGCCCGCTGTGGAGCAGAGGCGAATGATGATTCGCCCCTGCAGAGGTCCGGCGGTTTCCACGAATCTGCGGGTATCGTCTAAGGCGCCGGTTCCGTCTGTTCCGTGCGCCGGGATTCTTCTTGGCAGAGTCGCCAGAGGTTTCGCAGGTTACGGTCGTGCAGGCCGTAGAGCCAGTGGCCCGGCGGCGGCTCCGGGAACGCGGGGAACTCCTTTCGCTGGGCCAGACGCTCGGCGGCCTGCTCGATGGGCAGTCCTCCCCGCTGCGCCGCGCGGACTCCGGCCAGCATCTTCTGGTAGTAGTCGCGGACGGGGACGAGGTCCTTTCTTTGCAGGGGCCGGCTGTGCGACGGGAGGACCCGGCGGACCGCCCGATTCGGATCGAGGAACTCGTCGAGCACCGCGATCGAACGTTGCACGTCTTCGATCTGCGACTGGTCGCCGATTTCGGGCAGTTGGCCCCGCTGATAGGCGATCGCACCGGTGAACAGCAGACCCTCCTGCGGCATGTAGACCAGGGTGTCGGAGTTGCTGTGTCCCTTGCCGAAGAAGATCAGCTCCAGCGTGACGTCGCCGAGGTCCAGCGTGTGCCGGTCGGCGAACGTCACCGTGGGTGTGAGCACCTCGTAGCCTTCCTCCAGGTCCTCGATGTACAGTTCCCAGAAGCGGATCTCGCCATATATCAGCCGGGCCTTGACGCGGTTGCCTCCGAGCTGACGCACGTTGGTTCGCAGGGTTGCGACGAGCTGGGCGGCCTCGTCGATGGCCTGGCGTTTGCGCTGCGGGTCTGTCTGGGTGTCGATCCGCCACTGAATCTCGGCCGCGAGATTCTCGTGGGCGACGACGGGGACGTCCCGGAAGGCGCCGTTGCCGCCGGCGTGGTGCCCGTGCGTGTTGATGATGTACGCCCAGTCCGTGCGTCCGAATGCCCGCTCGAAGCGCTCCTTGATCGGTGCCGTGGTCCGTGGTGACATCTCCGTGTCGATGAGCACCAGGCCCTTCTGCGACCGGATCCCAACGAGATGACACAGGCGGTCGGGCCCGATCCAGTGGGCCAGCAGCACGCGGTCGCTGAGCCGTTCGAGGCGGACGCACTCGTCCGCGTCACTCCCTGCACCGGCCAGGAGCAACGGCAGCAGCAGGCCGACAGAGAGGGTTTTGACCATTCTGGACCTCCAAGCAGGTTTCCAACAGGTGCCCCCGGTGCATCGCACCAGACACGCTGTTCCGATAGACGGGCAGCATCGGCCGGCGTTACAGGAAACCGTTCGCCGTGCGCCCGCAAGGGCACGGAGTCTGACATCACCTGCTTTGGTGTCGCGCGGTCCGAACTCGGACATGGGGATGGCGTATGCAGACGGGAACGGCTAACATGGTGTGAGGCCCGATAGGGCCCCATGATGCGATACGACCGGATTCTGGACAACTGGCGAAAGGACGTATTGATGAAAACGCAGATCGGCATAATCCTGTTGTCTTTGGCGGTTCTGGCAGGTTGCGGCAAGAAGGACGACGGCACGCAGGCGAACCAGAACCAAGAGCAAACCCCTTCGGCGTCCGGCGTATCGACGCCGCAGACGGTCGCAGAGTCAGGGTTGCAGACGGCTGGGGCGGTGATGGCCGCCGTGCCCACCAAGCTCGGGGACGCCGCCTACCCGCTGACCGGACTGACGTGGGTCAAGGGTTCTCCCGTGACGATCGCGCCCGGCAAGGTGTATGTCGTGGAGTTCTGGGCGACGTGGTGCCCGCCGTGCCGCAAGAGCATTCCCCATTTGACCGAACTGGCGAAGAAGTACGCCGATCGCGTGGTGTTCGTCGGCGTCTCGAATGAGGACGTCGCCACCGTCAAGCCCTTCGTGGCCGACCAGGGCGACCAGATGGCCTACAACGTGGCGGTCGATACCGCGGGCAAGGTGGTCGATGGCTACATGGCGGCCTTCGGCCAGGGCGGCATTCCCACCGCCTTCGTCGTCGATGCCGCCGGCAAAGTCGTCTGGCTCGGCCATCCCATGGACAATCTGGACGAGGTGCTCGACAAGGTCCTGGCCGGCACATATGCCATTCCAGGCTGATCGTTTCGAGGCGAGCGGCTTTGCGGGGGATTCTTCGACCCGACGAATGCCGTGCTCTGCGGCACAATCCATCCGTGTGATGTCCCTTGCCCACGGAAGGCTGTAATTTCCCCCAACGGTCCAAGTGATTTGCTGGTGCAGAAACCGATTATCTACTTGTGGGGATGCCCGTTTAATACCGATAGTGTAATAGGATGCCTTTTGTGAGGAAGGCCGGCGGGAGGAGGTGGGTCACGGGCCCGGAGGATTGCGGCCTGCGTGACCACCAGGTGAATGTTGGATATCGGACCTTGCCGGGAGCGTGGGAGACGTTCTGGGGGTCCGCGTCACGAGTATGGGGATGGCACGGTCATGAATGGGAGGCGAGCGGTAGTCGTTGCTCTGGTTGTCACGCTGTGGCTGGTCGCCTCGGGAGAGGCGCCGGCGGCCGAGACCGAGCAGGGGATCGCACCGCAAAAGAAGCTGGTGCTGCGTGTCCTGGGACCGGACGGCATTTCGCTGGCCGGCGCGAAGGTCGGCACGGGACTGAACCTCTTCGAGGAGAGTCGGGACCACCCTCCGCAGACGATCCTGATGTGGTTGCGCGGTCAGAAACGCACGTGGCCGTACTACAGCGACGCGCAGGGACAGATCACGCTGACCGGCGACGACGCGGAGCACCGCAACTTCTACGCGCTCTATGAATCGCGTGGGTGGGTCGGCTACAAACAGGTGCTCGAAGGCAGCGCGGGCGGCCGCGTAGACATCCGCCTGGAGCCGGCCTGCCGTGTGCACGGGCAGTTGACCAGTCGTGGGCTCGAGCGGCTGGGCTATCCGCTGTCAAAGACGGTGGCCTTCCTGTACGACTCGCGCGAGCGGTTGCTGATGTACTTTGTCTCCGAGCAGGGGCGGTACGAGTTTCTGCTGCCCAGCGGTCGGTACGAGCTGGAATGCGTCGGCGAAGGCCCGGCCGGTATCGAGACGCAACGCCTCCGCTGGCCGGTGCAGATCGAGCCCGATCAGCGCGAGCTGGGCGGCGGCGAGATCGACCTGCCGCCGACGAAGCTGGCTGAACTGTACGGGCAGCCGGCGCCGTCCCTGAAAGGGATCGTCGAATGGAGAGGGCAGCCGCCGCTCGACCTGCCGCGCCTCCGCGGGAACGTCGTGGTCCTGGTCTTCTGGGGCAGTTGGAGCCGGCCCTGTCTACAGACGATGCCGCAACTGATGGAACTGCACGACATGTACGCTGAGCAGGGGGTCGTCATCATCGGCGTGCACGACAACTCCGTCACGACGGTGGCGGATTTGGACGCCAGGCTGATCGAAGCCCATCGACTCTACTGGGGCCGTCGGGACCTGCCGTTCCCCGTCGGCATCGACCGGGGCCAGAACTGGGGTGACGTGCACGACGCCTACGGCATCGACCACTGGCCGTCCACCGTTGTGATCGATCCCAACGGCAATGTCGCCGGCAAGTTCAGTCCCTGGGGCGCCCTCCAGGCCGAGCTGCCACGCCTTCTCGGCCAGTAGCGTGGGCCTCCGCCCACAAACTGCCTTGGTCACCTCGCCATCGACGTCCTTGGCGATCCGCCGGCCGGAGGGGTCGTAGGTGTAGGTGATCTGCTGCCAGCCCACCTCCCCGCTGATCCGGTCCTGAAGCACACCGTGCGCATAGAACGGCAGCCAGTCGTAATTCGCCTCGGACGAGACCTTCCACCAGAACGCCACCGTCCCCGGCCTATCCTGCATCACCCGCCGCCCCAAAATGTTCGTCATCTATCTACCCAAAATAGATGGTTGTCGCTATTTAACCACATACCGATAGCTTGCACCTGGACCGTCCCTAGTCCCCGAAGGCCTATAGGGTGCTAAGGTTCATCACCAGCATTCCGCAATTTCCACTGGAATCGCTCCTTGAAATCCTGATAGCACGTTTCGCAAATCCAGTAGTAGTCGCCATCTGTTGCATAGCCCTCGTTGAGATCATTCTCTAACTCAGAGATCGTGGCGTTGCACAATTCACAATGGTCATGCTCCCAGGAATCGCTGTATTTCGAGTATTTCTTCTTCGTCAGCCAGACACCCGTCAAGTAGCTCTCCTGGTTTCTTCCGATTCTCCAGTCGTCCATCGTGCCGCTCCAGTTCTATTTCGGTTCCATGCTGCCATCTGGGTAGATTCGCCACATGTCGGGTGGGCCTCGGCCCACCAGCCGTTTTGGTCACCGCGCCATCGACGACTCCTCCACCCGGCGGACTTACCAGCTTGGCGATCCGCCGGCCGGAGGGGTCGTAGGTGTAGGTGATCTGCTGCCAGCCCACCTCCCCACTGATCCGGTCCTGAAGCACCCCGTGCGCATAGAACGGCAGCCAGTCGTAATTTGCCTCGGACGAGACCTTCCACCAGAACGTGACCGTCCCCAGCCCCTCCTGCATCACCCGCCTGTGCATGATACTCGTCATCTATCTATCTCGGCGCTACTTCCAGCGGAAGGCGCGGAGTTCTTCTTCGGTGCGGATGAACTTCACGGTGCCGTCGTTGAGCAGGACACAGCCGCCCTTGGGGTCGTGGTTGTCGAACGTGAACAGCTCCGGCCCGCCGTGCTGGTTCCACCCCGCCTTCGTCTCAAACAGCAGCACCGTGTCGCCCGGTGAATCCGGCTCGCAATCCGGGTTCATCGCATAGTGACATCTGCCGTCACCTGCACTGGGGCACCTGAAAGGCCTTACGCTGCGCCCGGTTCCGTCTGGGTCCCATGTCTGGTAGGGGCGGACCAAGCTATCACACCATCTCTCCGCCATCGGATAGGCAGCGGGCTTCGTCTCGGACTGAGGCGGTGTCGCTACGCCGGGAGGCGTGTTCGCCGAACGCAGGCGGCACCAGAGGTTTTGTAGATTGTGTCCACAACTCACGCGCAGATCGAGCGACTGGACACCTGGCAGAGCAGCCCTGAGACTCGGAAGGCCATTGCGACAGCGAAAGACTTCCCCTCTTTCGCTCATGACAGATGCACTTTGGTCGATTACGACGGACGCAACACGGTCACCGTCGCGAGAACAGACAACGGTGGCGGTGGCATCCTCGCAAATGAACGCAGCATCCTGCGCCGCACGGAAATTCTCTGCCAGGGCCTTCAAGCTCAGGGAGTCAGTGATTGCAGCACTTGTGAGAGACCGCAGGCGTTCTTGTTCCGCCTCGCTCAAAAGGGCTTGGTCGTCCGCGCATGGAAATAGGAAGGGCAGGGCCGACGGCTTGAAGTCGATGTCCAAACGGGTGCCCAAGGCAATGTCTTCACGTCTGGGTCGCTCGTACTCATCCAGATAGGGAATATGCATATCTTTAATCTCTATGCGTAGCACCTGCTCATCCTCGACAAACTGGTACGGGATAAGCACCTGTTGATTCCGCTGCACGCTTTCGTTTATGAGATTCAGATATGCCTTTGGAAGAACCGCACCCGGCAGGTCCTTGTCGTAGTAGCCCACTTCAAGAAGAAAACGAGTTGCGTGCTTCAGTGGTCCGGAAGGGACACCACCAGTGAGGATGCGATGAGAACGCACGGGCAGCGTCAGTGACAAGAGTTCGCTGCGATGCTCACCATTGCGCAGGAGAACATACCGGCCTGTTGGCGGGACTCCACATCCCTCCATGTGGATCCCCAGACGTCTGCGGACTATGATCGCATCCTCATCTGGACGCATGAAGGCCTCGAAATCGGGGCTGCCCAAGCTCATGCTCTCGCATATCCATATATCGCGCCCAGTAGTATTGGCAAGCTCAAATCGCAAGTTGAGCATATTCGCTCTAACGTCGAGGATAGGACGGGCGATGGCAACGCGATCGACGGTATTGAGTTCGTCACTATGGCCTACTTTCTCCTGCCCGTACACGGCCAGTATGAAAGGCGTGTTCCCAACTAGGCTCGCTATTATGACTGTACCAATGCGCATCGAGTATCCCTTGATCATGGTAGACTCTATGGTATCGGCTTCCATATGAACTCCCAATTAAACTTTGCCCAGGCTTGCTCGGCATTCGTCGCGCCCGCAACATCTCCTACCCACGGCTGATACCCAGGCCTTGGCCAAGTCTCTTGCTCAGTCGGGTCCAACTTGAACAAGGAGCAACGTATGCAGTTCTCCGTGCGGACCGCTTCCCCTTCACGTGTTTGTTGATCCTCCTCTCCGAAAGGACAGCCGGCGGCATCCGCGTAGGCATGCGTTAATTCATGAGCTAACAAGGCGAGTGCGTTGCACTGATTCCAGTTTGCGTTACAGCCCTCGTTTTCGAGATATACGCTATCTACCGTCCATCTCCACTCCACGAGATTCGTCCCAGGGGTATACCAATTCCTGTATGATCTCGTAAAAACCACGGTGAAAGGCGTCTTACCATCTTTCTCTTTGGCGTTTTCCATTGTTTGATACATGCTAGCCATCGAGCCGTCCAGAAACTCAAGGGCTTTTAACCTCCAGAACCACCACTTCCGCTCGCGGTCGAACTTGCTGGTGGCTTCTGTCAGCTTCCAGCCCAACTCGTTTCTTTCCCAGCCTGAACCAAACTCCGCTATCCGACCGAGATAGGCCTCGTCTATGAACTCATCAATATCTGCCCATACCCCAATCTCACGGTATTCGCCGGTATACGTCTCCCACACGAGCTTCATCCCCTCTCCATCGTCCGAAGCTGTGAAGTGATACCATAGTCCTGTGGGATCACTGCGACACATGGGGTTGTTGCCGCAGTAGGCATACCAGTTCATGCCGTCGGCGTAGCCGATGGGGTCGGTTTGGAGGAAGCGGCCGATGGTGGGGTTGTAGTAGCGGGCGCGGTAGTAGTAGAGGCCGGTCTCGGTGTCGAATTCCCGGCCGGTGAACAGGAAGCGG
>Ga0209506_1004343_pt1 | contig 10652 bp, 8 predicted proteins | sample AD_JPNHG2_MetaG_FD_184409 | JGI IMG/M metagenome (GOLD analysis project Ga0209506, IMG submission 184409) | Active sludge microbial communities of municipal wastewater-treating anaerobic digesters from Japan - AD_JPNHG2_MetaG (SPAdes) (version 2) | ecosystem: Engineered > Bioreactor > Anaerobic >...
ACAAGAAATCGTGGTCCCATCGTCTAGTGGTTAGGACGCTGGCCTCTCACGCCGGAAACCGGGGTTCAAGTCCCCGTGGGACTACCAATAATAGAATCAGGGGGTTAGAAAGGAATTTCTGCCCCTTTTTTCTTTGGTCTATCTTCAATTCCCAACATTATTCCCAACACAATCAAATCATTTCCTTCTGAGAAATATGACAAGGACTTTTGCCGTTTTTTAGAGGGTGTCATGGCTATACGTATAGGCAGCTTCTCGTCGCCACGCATGTTATTGACATCCTGATCCCCTAGTAGATACAATAAAAGCATCAAAAAAATTTCATTGGAGAATAATCATGACTGAATGGATTTCTGGACAGAAACTTATAGAAAACTGGGAAATTCAGGAAGATACGCTGCTTGAATATGTAAAAATGGGTCTTCAACCATACTATAAGCAGTGGTACGGGCCGAAGCCGCCTCCCGACGTTGCCGAAAGGATCAAAATGAAGAATGCCGAAAGGGAAGCATGGAAGAATATAATTTCTGATTCAGAGACCCCAGTCACTGTTCAAGGTGACCTTGAGTATGACCCCATAACGGGCAGCTTATCTTGTGATGAAAGTACTTTTGTGCCTACCAAAAAGTTTAATTTTGACATGGAGAAGAATACAATAGAAGAGATCGAGAATGAAATCGATGAATTAACGAAGCAATGCTCTTGGAAAGATTATGAACTGCCGTTAGATCCGCAGGAAGCGATCAGAGTCATTAACGATCTGCTAGAATCAGTCTATGCGACAGATGAAGTGGAAGCTTTTGAAAAAGAACATCAAATATCAAAGAAACCCAGAGCAGCACTTGATGCAAGTGATGATCGCCCTCTACGTCCCGAAGATAGAGGGGAATATGTTTTTTGGCAAGAGAAAAAGGGACTGTGGTTTGTTAAATACGGGGAATATGAAGATCATGTCGAACATATGGATGGAATGAAATATATCGCGATGATATTGGAAAGAGCACCTAGGCCATTTTATCCGGAGACAATTATGTGTGCCAAATCGGCTACTCAAGAAGGGTTAAACAACGATGATGGCGACCAAGACACTGATAATGCGTCACCAAGTGATGATGAACCCAACAATGACGATGAAAACACTGATAATGAGGCACCAGATGATGATGAACTCAGCAATGACGATAAAAACGTAGATGTCTTTAAAGCGGACAACCTGACGGTAAAGAAGGACATTGATACAGAAAAAACTTCTACTAAAGAAATAAAGGATATACAAAATGGTATTAGTGCATGGCTTAAAAGAATCAAAGGAAAAGACGGAGACGACAAAATTCATGAAGAGAAAAAGCTTCAACATTATATAAAAGAAGCCAGAGAAAAAAAATCATTAAAAATCACTATTAACAAAAAGAACGGTCGGGTCTATGTAACCCCCATAGCGTCTATAAAAGTAACGAGGGCAAGAGATAATTGCAGAGTCCTAATAAAGAATGCGATTGATAAAATGTCTAAATGCGTTAAGCTGTCAGGACTTATTAAACATTTTAAAGAAGATAAGCAGCTGTCGTTCAAGCGTTCTGAGTTTAGATACAGAAATGAGAATATTAAATGGGTAGTGAACTACCTTGATTAATCGGCATGAGCTTCTGTAAACCATGAATCGGTGCAACCCGGCAATTATTTGATCTGATCGCCAGGATGCATCAGGATCCAACCCAAGCAATCGCCCATTATGGGGAAGAGGCAATAACAGCTATCTTCCCCATTTTTTATCTCACTCCGCAGCACGATACCGACACATCTCTCATCTGTCTTCTGCCGAAAATCCAGACGGATACCGTGAGTTCTACCAGCTTCATCAGTTTTGAGACCAACAGTTATCCTGTCCGTTTCTTCAAGATATCTTATGAGCTTCATCGCTCAGTGAAAGATTCTCATTTCCGGGACACGAGGGACACGTTTTTAACGGATAATTAAAAAAAATTCATTTATGGCTAATCCCCATCGAAGCATTTTCCGCACCATTTTCACCGACGTGGAAGATAGTATCTTCACAAGCTCCAGTATCTCATCCCCCTATACCTTCACACCACGCCCTCTATATACAATAAACCTTTAATCTAAACCTTTCCGACTCACCACAGCAACCTTCCCATTCTGTAATTTCATATTTCCACTCACTATTGTCCCAACGTTTGTAAAAAATGAATATTTATTGTCCTAACTATTTGATTTTTCATAGTCTAATTTTTGAAAAAATTTGAAATCGATAAATCAAAACAACTCTGAAAACCTTTGCTATTTGGGATTTCAGAGGGTGTTCCTCAATAATGTTGGGACACCAGTGATTTCCACTATATAAACCTGAAAACGTAGGTGATTGCCGTCCGAGTGATGGTAACTCTGGAAATCATCCTTTCCCACATGGGAACGATACTTTCCCTCTGTATCTATTAGGATGGTTTGCGATTAGTTGCCCCTGCAATGACAGTAGATGTTGGAATATCGGCTTCCCCTTTGGGAATGAACGATTCCCGTTATGAATAATGAGAACGAGAATTGCGTCACGATAACTCTCCAGATTTCTGGGAATTTGAAATTACCACTCGGGAAGAAAATCTTCCAGCTAGAATCTTTAGGAAGACTGATGTTGTCAGCATTGCTTAATCAGTTTCCAGGGAATTTAGCCTTCCCAAATGGGAATGACCGGTTCCCGCTATAGATACTAGAACGCATCAACAGGGGGCTAGTATGACTTTGGAAAAGTATTATCTCACCGAAAAGGAAGCAGCGGCTATGTCTCGGAAAGCACTCTCGACCCTTCGAAATGATCGGTTTCACAGGCGTGGCCTGCCATACATAAAGGTCGGGCGCTCCGTTCGGTACGATTTGGATGATATCATTTTGTACATGGAGGTCCATAAAATCGTTCCCAATGGGAGATAGGGCAGGGATGAATGCAGGAAAAGAGGCACTCGGAGACATTACAGGTGCAGCAAGGGACTCGGGGAATCATTCTTTCCCAGATGGGAAAATCTGATTCCCGCTACAAGTAATGAGAACAAAATCCCAGTTCGAGAGTCGCATCCAAGGCTTTATACGAAGCATTCACGGCATGGTCGGAAGATAACTGCGACAGTGTGCCGAAGCAGAAGGCCTTAGGAATCTTGCTAAGGACAGCTAACTTCAGACCGTCAAAGTCCGACGGGATTCGCTACTGGAACGGCCTACGCCTTAAACCAAAGGCCGACGCTGTTGTAACGACTGAAGTGCCAGAGCAAACGAGCGCGGCTGCCACTAATTCATCTGAACATACGGCAGCGGCGTCGATTCATTAAACCCTTAGCGGTTGGGTGTCATTGCGGCACCTAACCGCTCTATTTTAAACACCATTTGGAGAAAGTATGACCTCAGAAATGATTCAAACAATCAACCCGGAACTCCCTATCCAGGGAGGATGTAACATCATCGATATCAAAGTTCTGGACATCCCTATCTCTTTAATCGAACCCTTCCAGGGAATACCGGACTTCGTTACTGCTTACCGATGGCCCTACATGGTTGTCGTCCGGAAGGACGATAACTATCTCGCGATCGGCGGCCATGACAAACTTCAAGTGGTCCCGGGACAACTTGAAGTTCGTTGTATTGAGTATGTTCTTGCCGATACTTCTTATGAGTCAATTGCCATTGAAAAAATCGCCCTCTTTGTAACCCCGTTAGGCGGATCTGCTTCTTTTGCCGAGATCATCCGGGCTGTCGCATTCCTTATCATCTATATTAGAAGCCTCCCCGATGCCACGATCATTGAAGGGTGGGGCGGCTTGAGACGCGGTAAGGACTTTGAAGAAGGGGAATCGCTGACAAAAGTCCTCGCAACCAGACTTGGGAAGTCGCTCGATATAGCTCGGCGATATATTTATTATGGGAAATTTCTCTCCTCTGAATGTCTTGAAGAATTGGCAAAAAGCAAGGCTGGCCGCAATTTTTTTGATACCATCCTGCCCAAAAAAACTAAACTCATCGATTCCATGACCGGCAAGAGGTTTGAGGAAATCACTACAGCGGTGAGCGACGAAGTTCTTAAATGGTGGAAGGAATATAGCACCCCAAAAGAAGGCAAGGCAAAGCATCAAGAAACCAAACAACCGTCGCCCGGGAAAGCTGGCAAAACGGGACAGCAACAAGGAACTCAGAGAGATCAAGGTTTATCGACTACCACCCAACAACCGGTTGGGCAGGCAGCAGCTCCGGTGGATCAACAAGCTGCCGTAGCACCAGTAGGTCAACCAACGGGACAAACACCGACAGGTCAGCCAGCGGCCGATCCACAGAAAGACGGAAATCAACAGAAGGAAGCAGACGACATCACTGATGGGGAGCATGAGTCTGACCCGGAAGAAGAGCAAGCGGAGGAGAATGATATCACCCCCGGAAAAGACCAACAATCGCCTCTTTACCTTGTAGACGGACAGGCAAGCAAGAACCATACCACTACCGACATATATACGGAAATGCACAAAATTGGCACCAAGCTGATTGACGCCAGCAAGGAAAAGCCTGGCAACGAAGCGCTCTACAGGAAAATTCAAGAAGTCATGGCCGAGCTCACGACACTGCTTCGAATGGCGTCTGAGATAAATCGCTCCCTTCCGACAACAACTCTTGCGGGGGCCATGTAATGGGAATCTTTTTACCAGTTTGCAGTGGCGCAGGTCTGAACCTGATTCCGTCTCCGCCGCCAGAGTCCATGTTGGTCAGCGTTGCCTCCTGCGGCACAGTGGCATCAACAATGACAATCCAGGAGCTGATCAAGCTTTCGGAAGCACGAAAGATCTTCTTAGATAACGGCATGTTCACGTTTTTTCGTAAATTGGAGAAAGGAGAAAGGGTAATTTTTGATAACTCACGGCCCATCTATCCCAGGGGGGTCGCAATGAATCTGACGGGAATTCACGCAATCGAGGCCGCAGTGGCTTTAAGGCCGCATGTCCTGATCGTGACGGACCTCCCGGTACCAAAAATGAAGGAGCCATACGATCACGGTGACCAGGAGCTCCGGTTTATGACGACGACGTATCATAATCTCATCCGAGCAAAAGAAGTCTCGCAGCTACGGGCTGAATACTGCCCAGATGTTGAACTCTATTATACCTTTCAGGGCTATAACCTGAATCAAATCGAGAGGGTTATGAAGGAGCTGAACGGGCTTCAATTTGAGGGCTACTGCCTGGCAACGCGGGCCCTCCCCTGGAATAAACTAATCGCGATGATGCTTATGCTTCATTGTTACGGAGCGAGAAAAATCCACGTTTTGGCGGGATCTAACATGCCGATAATGGCCGTGGGCGCGTTCATGGCGCGGCACATTTTTGAAGAAGTCTCCTACGACAGCAGTAACTGGCTCTATTTTGCGTTAAAAGGGACATTCAGGTTTTTTGGTAGCATGGGAACGGCCAGAGCGATCAAGCAAGTCGATATCCCGAAACATGTCCTGTCACTAACGTGTGATTGCCTTCATTGCCAGGGACGATCACTAAACGACATAAGGGAGATGGAACATGGGCGGGAAAAGCAACGTTTGCTGGCACTCCATAACTATTATATCGAGACGAAGACTGCGAAGGCGCTATATGAACATAGCGAAACGCCGGCGATGCTACGGGATTTTCTGTTGGCGAAAAGTCACAGGGAGAAGCTAATCAATGAAATGTATGAAGCTCTATCAGGGATTTACGAAATGAGGGCTTTTCTCGGTGACGACAAGTTCACAAAAGGGCTCGCCGAATACATCTTCAATAGGTTCAAGGCGAGGTAAAGAAATAGGGCGGTACCGAATCCCAGCTCTCCATATGCCGAAGGCGGCGAGAGAAGTGGATTAGGAATTGCAACCATGCCACTGATTCGGGCCGCCCCTTTCAACTATTTAACCAGGATCAGCGGCGGGATCGAGCATTAATGGGCTCAACAGGAGGCAGAGCCCAGCTCTCCCGCTGACTGGTCCATTATCAAGAAAGGCAGTTTTTAATGAAAATCTCTTACGGAAACAAGATCAAGTCCAATCAACTCAGCTTTATGGAGTTTGATGACCTGATCAATCTCACAAAGGGCGATGAAGCCCTGAAACAGAAGATCGAAGAACTGCGCCAGCTCCAGACGGATCACGAGCGGCAGGAACTTAAGATTGCCAAATTGCCATATTTTTCCATGGGACGATTCCAGGATAACATCCGGAAAAAGGAAAATTTAATTTCCATAAAAGCTCTGATCCTTGACATCGACCATTTGGAGCAAGACCAACTCGAAACACTAAAAAACCGTTTAAAGACCGACAACGAGATATATTTCTTCTTCACCTCTCCAAGCGGTCACGGGCTGAAAGTGGCTGTTGTGCTTGATCAAGAAGTATCCGAAGCAGACCAATATGAGTGCGTCTATAGGGCCTATGCCAATTTCTTTTCAGCGAAATACGGCGTTGAAGTGGATATGCACGCTTGTGATGCTTCACGGGCATGCTTCTTCTCTTATGACCCCGACCTTTATCTGAATAATCATCCAGAGCAGGTCCTGATCGACGACTTGCTTATTGAATATGAGGTGATTAAGGATCAAGGGAAATCTCTTGCCGGTAAAAATATCACCAATTACAAACTGAAGAACATTATCGAGTTTTTAATCACTAAAAATAACGAAACTGGCACGATTTACAATAACTACCGGGATTGGCAGCTTATGGGCCTCTCGTTGGCTTCTCTTGGTGAATTTGGCAGGCAACACTTCCTGAATCTAAGCATAGGCAACACCTATTACAAGGACACCGAAGACGCCCTTAACAAAGAGTTTGACAAGCTATTGAAGAACTATGGGGCATCGGGAAAGGCGAAAGTTGGCATCGGGACAATTGTTTATATCGCCAAACAACATGGATTTGTCTTTACTAATGATAATGGCGAAGATCATGATGAAAACATCACTCCTACGACAACACCAGTATCGGCACCGACATCATCGCCCCCAAAAACTCTGAAGGACGAACTCAGGGAGATTGCCAATCTCGATTCCGAAACCGATAGGGATATCGCACTCAAGGCACTTGCCGCTGCCAAAGGCGCATCAGTAAGGTCTTTGAAAAATGATCTTAAGGCAATTATGGCCGAAGCGAGCAATGCCATGATCACTGATGAAAAGATCATCCTTATGCATCCGGCCTATGACATCAAGGATGGCTTCCTGGTCATTGGGTTCAGGGAGACGGTTATTGTCAATAACTTGCCCGAAGATCGTAATATATTTCTTGTATCTGATGGCAGCAGTTTTCAGATGGTGGGTGAGAAATTCCTCAAACTGGACATGGTGAGGATCATCTTCGATATGCGGGGACGGGAGCTAATCAATATAAACGACAGGTGGAGCCGTGATGCTATGAATCAGTTTCTCGTCAATCCATCACCACCGGAGGGTCTTTATAATAAGATCAAGGCGACCTTAAAGCAACATGTTGATTTTCAGAAACCGGAGTATTATGGAATCATAGCATCATGGGTCATAGCGACATTTTTTCACCGATGTTTCTTCGCTTTCCCCTATCTTAATTTCTTCGGGAAAAAGCAAACTGCGAAAACTCGTGCCCTGGAGCTTCTGGAGCGCCTGAGCTTCAATGCCATAAAGGTTAAAGGCACATCAGTAGCGAGCTTTGTTGATTCTGTCGACGGCCTGAGGTCTACATTCCTGACCGATCAAGCTGAATCCCTTTCTGATCCGCGTAATGTCGAAATCGTCGGTTATCACGCTGACAGCTACACAGTCGGTGGCGGCAAGAGACGAATCGTCCAGATTGTCAATGGCGCAAGAAAAGTCCTCAGTTTCGACAGTTACTCTCCGAAAGGATATTCCGCTCAAAAAGAGCTGGACCCGGATCTTCGCGATCGTTGCATAGTAATTCCGATGATCAGAACGGACAAGGAATTTCCGTATCCTGCAGCTCATCTTCCCATATGGGGAGAGCTACGAAACGATCTCTATCGTCTTCTCCTTACCAAGTGGCAGGAGGTGCAGAAAATCTATCCCGGCACCGGGAAAGACCTGTCCATGAGGATCAGGGAACTATGGCGACCACTGGAGACCATCATGATCCTCGAAAAAGTTCCTGATCAAGAAATCATGGCAATCAAAAAAGTATTTTTGGAAGGTATGTCCTTGGCCCAAGATGAACTGTCTGATCGTGAAGAGTATCTTTTTGAAGCATTGCTGAAGTTGACGGAGGCCAAAAAGGACGATCTGAATGGGGTAAGTTTGGCGGCATCCGACATCGGCAACCAGATGAAGGCCCTTGCTCAAGCCGCTAATACAGACCTTGGTTTCGATAAAGACCGTGCTTTGTTCACATGGATTGGATTTGCCATCAAGAGACTATCACTTTTTACAAGTAGAGATACAACGAAGAACGCCAGGAAACATCAATACATTTTCCATCATAGTCATGTGAAGGAGATTTTCGACAGATTCAAGGTGAAGGTTGTCAGTGAAGATAAGAAAATAGCTCAACCTGTAAAAGGGAAAGAATCAGTGGAAAGCAATCTGGAAGAGATCTTGCCGGATCAGATAGGTGAAATAATGAAAAGTATGATGGATAATCAAGTATTTGACGATACATAAGGAGCACAGATTGTTTAAGAAAATGCTATGCAAAGTGGAAAGGAGGTGATTTTATCGAAAGCTAATATTAAAATATCATAGGAATGGATTTTTTAAGGAAATGGACAACCTAAAAACAACGTATGGAAATGACAGTTGGAAATTATATATTATTGAAATTATTATATATTCCCAACCTCCCAACCTCAACAACCCTTTTTTACAGAATTAAAAGGGAAATATTTTATGTTAAAAAGTAATTACATAACAAACAAAAAAAAATAAAAATATTTATATATAGGTTGGTAAGGTTGTATGGTTGTGTAAACCGTTAAATTTTGTATTTAAAAATTTCCCAACCTCATTTTTTCATGTTGGGATAGGTTGTCAAAATTATTATAATTTGGAGGATTTTTACAAATGTTAGATTTGAATATTAATTCTGATGTTACTCCAGTTGAAACTGACTATGACCCAATGGAAGACTTCTACTTTCATCAGATTTTCCCTGAGTCAGTGGTTGAGTTCTTCATGGCTTCGAAATTTTCGTTTCCTGAGCAACTATTGACGCTCTTATCAAATGAGTCAGGATTGTCAGGGAAAGTCATATGGTCTATAGCCAATAATATCAGGAACCAAGACTATGCCGATTTGATGAAAGAGTTGATCACGATGATAGTTGACCGGTTGGACCTTTCGGACCGGATGGACATTCTGGGTGATACATTCTCGGAGAAGATTGACAAGTTGATCATCCATAGCAAACACAATGATCAGGTTAAAAAGATTGCCGATGCATCTTATGCCTTGGTGGAGAAGATCTTCGAGGATAACGGAAAAACGTTAAGAAGTTATAAGTCCATCAAAAAGTGCCAGGTTAAAAAGGTTGTCGTATATATCCTGGTTGCAATCATGATGGTTTATCTGAGGCACAACCAAGAGCAGAAATTTGCTTCGTAATAACAACTGGAGCCGGTGAGGTCATTTCGACCTTACCGGCTCCCTTAAAAAAAACACTTTTCCCGGAAAGGAATAGAAAATCATGAATATTACAAACAACTGGAAACCAGTAGAAATCATCATTCACAAGCAAATTAAGGATGATCCCGCTACTCTTTTCTTTTTAAATCAATGTCCCGGTGTGCCCGTAAAGTATGTTGATAGCGGCAAATCAACAGATGTGACAAATGCATCTGAAATCCTCAGGAACAGCGGTTCTGGAATATTGGATAAAGTTGTCGCTGGAAAGCAGGTGGTTTTTATTGCTCCCGCTGGACAATCCGTTAATCAATTTACCATGCCAGACAGCAGGATGCTTTGTCCTCATTTTGATAAACTGAACCTGGCGCCTAACGGATGTTTTTATCAATGTTGTTGGCGGCGGTCGAGAAGAGCCAAAAATGGCGGTAGTGTCCCCTGGCGATTTGTGATTAAAGCGCAGCTATTCACGGCTGCCATTTATTTCAAAGAGCAGATTTCTGCTGTTCCTGTCTGAGCAGGACATAGTTATCGATTTGACTTTTCCGTTACGCGCCCATGATATGTGTGCTTTAACCAATCAAGGTCCTTAACCCAAGAATTTACAGCATATGAGTATGGACACGGTAATCGAGGGGGAAAATGTTGAACCGCCCCGACTTTTTCGGAGGCTTTGTTAGTTGAGTCCGACCACGATGGCCGGGGTTTTCTGACTCTGATAGTAGATCTCCTCGAACTCGACTGGAGGGATATTGCCGATCGGTTCGAGCAACCGCCGGTTGTTGAACCAATCCACCCAGTCAAGGGTCTCGAACTCGACGTGTTCACAGTTACGCCAAGGCCCAAGGCGATAGATAACCTTGGCTTTATACAATCCAATCACTGATTCGGCAAGGGCATTGTCATAGGAATCTCCAACACTACCCACCGAAGATTCGATACCGGCCTCTGCAAGGCGTTCGGTGTAACGGATCGAAACGTACTGAACGCCCCGGTCACTGTGATGGATCAAGTTCTCGGTATGGCGACGGGAATACAGA
>Ga0209506_1004354_pt1 | contig 10639 bp, 7 predicted proteins | sample AD_JPNHG2_MetaG_FD_184409 | JGI IMG/M metagenome (GOLD analysis project Ga0209506, IMG submission 184409) | Active sludge microbial communities of municipal wastewater-treating anaerobic digesters from Japan - AD_JPNHG2_MetaG (SPAdes) (version 2) | ecosystem: Engineered > Bioreactor > Anaerobic >...
CTTCTGGTGATAAGTTACGATGGATAATTCCTATGCCGCCTATACGGGCAATGGCGATTGCCAGCCTATAGTCTGTAACGGTATCCATGGCCGCAGAGAGCACAGGAGCCTTGAGGCGAATTCCAGGAACAAGCTCCGCGGATATGTCGACTTCTGAAGGAAGCACTTCGCTATATCCAGGCACGATCAAAACATCGTCGAATGTAAGACCAGTGCCTTCTTGCAGGACTTTTTCGATACCCATTTTCTACAACCTCTCTTAAGATAATTCTTTCATTCCGGATACGGTCCTAATGCCGGAAATGGCGTACACCGGTATACACCATGGCAATCCCAAGTTTGTCGGCCGCGGCGAGCACCTCGGCGTCCCGCACCGACCCCCCCGGCTGCACCACAGCTGCTACGCCCGCCTCCGCCGCGGCCTCTATGCCGTCGGCAAATGGGAAATATGCGTCCGAAGCTAGTGCAGAGCCTCGGGCACGGCCTCCGGCGCGCTCGCACGCTTGTTTTACTGCGTCGACCCTATTGGTTTGCCCGCCGCCAATGCCCACCGCCGCCCTGCCGGCCGCCAACACAATCGCGTTAGACCTTACGTGACGCACCAGTTTCCAGGCGAAGCGCAGGGCCTCCAATTCGGCGGCGGTGGGCTGCATCTTTCCAACCACAGACCATTTGGTGTCTATAGGGTCGCCGCGATCCTGCTCCTGAACCAAAAGGCCGCCCGCTGCAGACCTGAGCTCGCGCGCCTCTCTTAAAAATACAAAAGGATCTGCCTCGATGAGCCTGAGGTTCTTTTTCGCCCTCAAAATTTCAAGGCCGGCTTCATCGAAACCTGGAGCTGCTATGCACTCTATAAAGAGCTCCTTTAGCGCCAGCGCGGTCTCGGAATCGAGGCGACGATTCAGTGCGATGATGCCACCGAATGCGCTTACGGGATCGCAGGCAAGAGCCGCTTCGTATGCTTCCCGCAGACTATTGGCCTCGGCGGCGCCGCAGGGCGAAAGATGCTTTACAATCACCGCGGCAGGAGCTTCGAAATCGAGGACTGCACGCCAGGCTGCGTCTAGATCTAGCAGATTATTATAAGAAAGCTCCTTTCCTCCTAGAACATGCCCACCCAAAGGTCCGCTTATAATGCCACTTACGGAATCGCATTTAGTCTGGCCAATTGCATCAGGCTGGCCGGATCTTTTCTCCAAAATAGGCTCTGTGGATATAATAGGCTCCGCAGGTAAAACGAAGAACGCTTTTTGGTGAGGATTTTCGCCGTAACGCAGCATACGTTCCACTCTGCCTACGAGTGAAAAAACGCTACCTGGTGTTTCATCGCCCGCATCGCCCGCTGTAGTGCTGAATGAAGACAATCGGGGATCTTGCATGATAGAACTGCCAGAGCTAGGTCCTTCGGCAATGCTCTCTGCAAACCATGCCGCAATTGCAGTATCGTAGTCTCGGGTTCTAGCAAAGGCTTTGGCCGCAAGCGTTCTCAAAGTAAAAGATGAGAGACTTCCCTTCTCTATTTCGCATGCAACCAGGTTATAATCGGCTGGATCGCACAAGACTCCTACTCTTGCATAATTTTTCGCTGCGGCGCGGAGCAGGGCGACACCGCCAATATCGATCTGTTCAACGATATCGGCCTCGCCAAGAGAGGCGCTCTGTACTATCGGAAAAGAATTTGTATCTGCAGCTATATTGGCACTCTCGGCAGTATCCTCATTTGGTTTAGTATGGCAAAGTACTTTTGCGTCAGCCTTAAGCCTTCGAACTGTCTCTTCGAAAGGATAGAGGTTCACTACCACTAGATCGATGGGCTCATAGCCATGAGCATGCAATTCTGCGAAATCTTCATCTGATGGTCGAGCGAGTATGCCTGCATGGATTGCAGGATGGAGGGTTTTCACTCTTCCAGCCAAAAGCTCCGGTGAACCCGTATAAGCGGCAATGTCTATTGGCTCTAGCTCAGCTTCCTTGAGGGTTGCAGCAGTTCCTCCGGAGGCGAGAAAGCGCCAACCACAAGCCGCAAGCCGCTTTGCAAAGGGCACAAGCCCCGATTTATCATATACCGATATCAATGCGAGAGGCATGCTCCGACTCCTTTTCTCTCGATATGTCTTGATCCTGTGTTTCCTGTGCTTCTTGTGTTTCCTGCGCGTCCTGCGTTCTCAGTGCTTCTTGCATTTCTCGGCCCTGAATCTCTTCCAGGCTTCGATTGTGTGCAAGCCTCTGAGCAAGCTTTACGATCTCCAGATGTTCGATTTTATGGATTCGTTCTTCTAGAATGCTCAATGTATCGCTTTTATGAATAGGTATCTCTGCAACACTCAGCACAGGTCCAGAATCGATACCCTCATCTGGCACGAGGTGCAGCATTACGCCGGTATTTGTGATTTTTCCTTGATTGAAAGCTTCGAAAGCCCTTTCTATTGCATTAGTGCCAGGGAACGTTCCTGGTAGAGCGGGATGTAAGTTGATGACCTTTCGCGGAAAATTTTCTAGAAAGGTCTGCCCCAAAAGTCGCATCCATCCCAATAGAAAAATAAAATCAGGCTTGTAGGAATCTGCTATTGCTGCAAGCCTCTCATCATAGCACCTACGCTCGGGAGAATGGCGCTTTAGCTTCTGGGGAGCTGGCAGAATATGCGAAGGAATACCATGTCTAATTGCCCTTTCGATACAGTGGGCGCCTGGCTGATCGCATAGCAGAGCCTCAATACGCATATTTTCGATTTGGCCTGATTCGATGGCATCGATCAAAGCCTGCAAATTGCTTCCTTCTCCCGAAGCCATGACGACAATGCGAAGAACACTATCAGATATTCGATTATCATCCAATTCGACCATCATACGAATACCACTTTTCCTGTACCCTCGACGAGCTTCCCAATCACATAGGCTGCCTCAGGCAGCATGGCTAAGAAAGAATCGAGCTGGCTTTCCTCCACTATCGCCACCATACCGATTCCCAGATTGAAGACTCTCCGCATCTCTTCATCCGACACATTCCCCCAGTGCTGCAAAAGAGAAAATATCGCTGGCCATTGCCAACTCTTCACACTTATTTGCGCATCGAGATAGGTCGGGAGCACGCGGGGAATATTCTCCAAGAGTCCACCTCCGGTGATATGGGCTAAAGCCTTTATCGGATTTGGGTTTATTTCGAGTATTGTTCCTAGCAAAGGAAGATATGATCTATGTGGCCGTAAAAGCGCGGATGCAAGGCTTTCGCCCAGTTCTGGTTGTATTTTCTCTAGATTCATAGAAGCAGTTATCGATCTTGCAAGGGAATAGCCGTTTGTATGAAGCCCTGTAGAAGCCAATCCAACTAGAATATCGCCTTGCGCCATGTCAGAGCGTGGAAGAAGCCTATCTCTTTCTACGATTCCTACAATGGTGCCTGCGATATCCATTTGCCCTTCGCGGTATGTACCTGGCATTTCGGCAGTTTCTCCTCCGAGAAGCACACAATGTGCCAGTCGGCAAGCTTCGGACATTCCTTCGACAATCTCTGCTACCTTTACTGGATCGATCTTTTCTGCGGCGATGTAATCCATAAAGAAAAGAGGGCGAGCACCCTGCACCAGTATGTCGTTGATCGAGTGATTGACCATGTCAGTGCCAAGTCCGGCGAGCCAACCGTTCTTCTTTTCTTTAAGCTCGCTATTTCCCTTAGCTTTAAGTTCGCTGAGCCCATATTGCGTGCTATGGCTTATTCTATCGAGCTTAAGGGCCAGGCTGGTCTTGGTACCTACTCCATCGGTAGAGGCGACCAGCACCGGAGCCTTGCAATCTCCGATGAACGAGGCATCGTATTGCCCACCGAAGGCGCCGATTCCTGCGATCACTCTGGAATTGTAGGTCGACCGTACGGCTTTCTTCATTAGCTCAACAGCCATATTGCCAGCATCTATATCGACGCCGGCCCGCGCATAGGCGCTTGACAGATTGCTTCCTTCGGCCCGCCTAGAGACACTTGATTTTGTTATCTCTACGGAAAGCGCACATCGAACGAACCTCTCGACTCTTTCAGCCTTGGAGCCGATGTCCCGGCGGAATTGCATGCCTTCGAAATGGATCTGCGAAACTGCTTTATATGCCGTCTCAAGTGCTTCGGTTCGAGCCGAACCTATTCCTACTACTGAGAGTACCCTACCTCCGGAGCTCACAAGCAGTCCATTTTCAAGTTTTGTCCCCGCATGAAAGCAGAAGGCCTTCTCGGGAAGATCAGCTATTGTGATGGGCTTTCCTTTTATAGGCTGCTCGGGATATCCTTGAGAGGCTAATACTACGCAAGCCGCATGGGCTTCCTTAAACCGCTGTCTTGCATTGCTTAGCCTTCCATGGGCGCAGGCTGCCAATGAAGCCAGAGCATCGGAATCGAAGAGCGGCAGGATTACTTGGGCTTCGGGATCCCCTAAACGGGCATTATATTCCAGCACTTTTACTCCTTCGGCCGTGAGCATAAGCCCTGCATAGAGTGCTCCAATATATGGATATCCCTCTTCATAGAGTCCAGCGAGAGCAGGAGCTATTACAATCCGGGCAAGTTTCTCGGCATCTTCCATAGAACAGGCTGGAGAATAGGCACCCATGCCTCCTGTATTAGGCCCTTTATCCTCATCAAGCAGGCGTTTATGATCTCTTGCTGCAGGCAATACAGCATAATCTCTGCCATCGCAGAGAGCGATAAGAGAAAGCTCTTCACCTTCCAGGCGCTCTTCAAGGACTATTTCTCCTATGGATGTCAATCTCTCTATCGCAGCCTCGGTCTCTTTCCAATTCTCTGGTACAATCACACCCTTGCCAGCAGCCAAGCCAGAAGCCTTGACAACCAAAGGCTTGCCAAAATCCAAAGCCCAGGCCTTTGCTTTCTCTGGATTTGTGAAACTGTGGCCTTCTGCGGTAGGAATGCTATGCCTCATCATAAAAGCCTTGGCAAAAGCTTTGGAACTCTCGATTTGCGCTGCTCCGGCCGATGGTCCAAAGCAAGCTATTCCACGCTCTGTAAGCCTATCTACAAGGCCTAAGGCTAGAGGCGCTTCTGGTCCAATAACGACGAGGTCGGCAGAAATATTCTCGGCAAGAGAACAGAGTCCTTCTATATCATGTAAATCGATATTCGCTATCTCTCCTACATCTGCCATGCCAGCGTTCCCCGGCGCAATGACGAGTTTTTCGCATTCCACAGAGGCTGCTATTGCGATTGCAAGTGCATGCTCTCTCGCTCCCGAACCGACGAGTAGCACTTTCATGATACCCCCTTTGCAACGCACTCGAAGCATTCTTTTCGAAAGCTCTCATTTACCGGTATAGGGTAATTCCCATCGAAACAAGCCATACATAGCCCATCGATTCCAATAGCATGCGATAGCCCGTCTATGCTGAGATAAGCAAGGGAGTCGGCGCCGAGAATCTTTGTTATCTCAGAAAGATTCCTGCCTACCGCCATAAGATCGCTTTTGGTTCCCATATCGACGCCCATATAGCAAGGGTAGAGAATTCTGGGCGAAGCTATCCTGAGATGAATCTCGCGAGCCCCAGCCTTTCGGCAGAGCGAAATTATCGGAGCCGTTGTCGTACCACGGACTATTGAATCATCGACAAGCACAATTCGAGCTCCTTCGAGAGTCTCTCTGAGTGGGCTGAATTTTAGCGCTACTCCCTGCTGACGCAATGCTTTTGTGGGCTCGATGAATGTACGCCCAATGTACCTGTTTTTTACAAGTCCTTCGCCAAAGGGAATACCAGATTGCTGGGAATATCCTATGGCCGCTGCAATCGAAGAATCAGGCACAGGAATGACAAGATCGGCTTCTGCTGGTGCCTCCTTAGCTAATATGGCACCAAGCTTGCGACGAACCGCGTGGATATTATTACCATTCCACACAGAATCTGGCCTTGAAAAGTACACATATTCGAAGCTGCACGCGGCCATTTGCGCTTCGATATCGGGATGGGCGCGCTCTACGACCCCATTTTCGGTAAGATGGAGCACTGTGCTTGGTGGAATTTCCTCGATTTCCGAACAGCCCATGACTCTAAGAGCTGAAGTCTCCGAAGCAACAGCATAGCCGCCCGAAGCTATTTTACCCCAGGCGAGCGGTCTAAAGCCCCAAGGGTCTCTCACAGCAAAGACTCCTTCCTGTGTCAAGAGAACAAGCGAATATGCACCTATCCAGAATTGCATTGCACTTAGTATTCTTTCAGTCCAGTTTGCTCCTTGCGTTCCTGCAAGCATCATGGCCAGAAGCTCGCTGTCCGAGCCTGTCATGAGACCGAGTCCTCTTGCAAGCAGCTGATTCCTAAGCTCTGGTGCATTGGCTATATTGCCGTTGTGTCCTAATGCAAGAGGTCCATATTGCGTATCGATGAGGAGAGGCTGGGCATTGCGGGCGCTCGACTTTCCCATTGTTGAATAACGAGTATGGGCTATTGCGATATTCCCCTTAAGGCCTGAAAGGTTCTGATCCCTGAAGACCTGCGATACGAGACCCACATCCTTGTGTAGATGAACATTCCCTTCGTCGAGAGTGGCGATGCCTGCGGATTCCTGGCCACGATGCTGAAGAGCGAAGAGACCAAAAAAGGCCAATCTCGCCGCTTCTTCGCTTACGACCGCCACCACGCCACAGGCTTCCTTAATACCGCAGGCTTCATTAGCGTCATAGGCTTCATTAGCCTCTTTCTTTTTTATCATGTACGAGGCCTCTCTTGCAAATTTTTTTTCTCGATCGTCTCGTTCTTTTCTATGAGTCGATCTTCTTCGATAAGTCGATCGATCTGTTGCTGCTGGAAACGGCGAATGTTTTCGCGCAATGCCTCGTCTTTCAGAGCGAGCAACTTTGCAGCGCAGAGAGCTACATTTACCGGCTCTAGAATTAGAGCTGGAGCAACACCAGAAGGCATACGGAGGCTCGACCAAATATCGCAGATAGCCCACTCTTCCAAAGGCGGCGGACAAGCTAGAACAGGATACTGAGTTGCGGCATCGACAAAGCCCGATAGCGCATTCGATCTACCTGCAACAGTGATATACACGGTGGGAATTCCCTCTGAATCGTAGCTCTTGATCATATCGAGAAGCCTCTTGGGGGTCTTGTGCGCAGATGCAATGCGAGTTAGGCATGGAATCCCGAATGCTTCGAGAGCCTTCTGGATCGCTTCGAAATGTGCTTTGTCTGCAGGTGATCCTGCAAAAACGATGACTCTGCTCCGATTCATTTTAATCCTCCGAGCTGCGCTCTTTTTCTTTTGACTCTATTATGATTCGCATAATGCGTTCTTCCGCAGGGTAAGAGCAAGGCACAAAGGCAAGGCCAGTTAGTTTTTCATATAATTCTTGGTACAAAAGGCTTGTTCTAATCCACACCGACGCAGGAAGATTGGGTATGTCTCCATCGCCTAGATAACCTAATTCTGAATAGAAGAGGCGTACAAATTCCTTGTCTCTGCTTTCTGGCTCGAGTCCCGCTTCGAATCGTTCCTCATAGCTTGAAGCAAGCCAGAAGCGCGATGAATCAGGCGTGTGAACTTCGTCGATCAGAATGAGCGAACCGTCAGGAGCAATGCCGAATTCATATTTGGTATCCACTAAGATAAGGCCAGCGCGCTTGGCACAATCCGTTCCCCTAGAAAAAAGAGCAAAAGCCGCATCTTGGACATCATTCCATATGGCTGCATCTAAGTAGCCTTTTTCCACTACTTCTCGAGGTTCGAGCCTTTCATCGTGGCTGCCAGGACCGCCCTTTGTTGTGGGTGTGATCACTGGATGTGGAAGCTTCTCGTTCTTGCGCATACCTTCGGGAAAACGCTGCCCATAGATTATGCGCTCGCCTAGCTCATATCGCCTCCAGAGAGCAGTGGAAGTGACACCAGTTATGTAACCTCGAACTACAACTTCTATCGGTAATGGCCTCGTCTCCTCGACCACGGAGCAATTAGGATCGGGCAAAGAGATCAAGTGATTGGCGATGATATCTTTAGTTCTTCTAAACCAGAAGGCTGAAAGCTCATTTAGGACCTGCCCCTTGAAAGGCACGGCTGCAAGCACCCTATCGAAAGCGGAGATTCTATCCGTGGTTACCATAAGCCTCTTATTGCCCGACAGATTCCACCATTCCCTGACCTTGCCCTCTCCATCGGCTTTGCCTGTCCCTCGAAAAGCGATTGGAAGAAGCTGCCTGACTAGATCCTCCGAAACCATACTGCCTCCTTCTCACAAAGCCGCATACCGCAATCCATTTTCAAAGAGCTTGCGCGCGCCATCCGCTGTGCGGTCAGCCAAAGCCAGAGTCTGCCACTCTAAAACCGCATTCTCGGGATGAGGCATTAGTCCTAGCACATTGCCTTCCGGATTACAGATGCCAGCGATATCTCTTATCGATCCATTGGGATTCTCGGGGTAACTGCCATGGGCGAGCTCACCCGAAGAATCTGTGTATTGAAGAGCGATACAGCCTTTTTTGTCTAACTTTTCAATAGCCTTAGCCGAGTCTGCACTGAAGCGCCCTTCGCCATGGGCTATCGGGCAGAAAAGAAAATCGATCCCTATTGTCCAAACAGAATTGGAAGCTGGTGCCATAAGACGCACCCATCTGCACTCGAAACTCCCATTTTCATTGTGCGCAAGAGTGAATCTATGAGGTTCAAATTGTTTTCCCGGCAGGATTCCTGCTCTCACCAATACCTGAAAACCATTGCAAATACCTAGTACTGGCTTGCCAGATTCTATAAAGCGTCCCACTTCTTCCGCAAAGAAGCGTGAAAGGTCGAGAGCGAACAGCCTTCCTGCTCCTAAGGCATCCCCATAGGAAAATCCTCCCGGAATGACGAGCATGCCATAGTTTCGCAAAAGCCTTGCATCGCTACGAAGACGGGAAATTGGCAAGATATCAGCATGACCTCCGGCTTGCTCTATGGCAGATTGCACATCGTAATCTCGATTGGTTCCTGGAGCCTTGAGAATAATCGCTTTCATGGAAGCAACTCCTGGCTGGCGCAATTCCAAGCGTCGAACATTTCTTTTATTGAAACCGAAAAAAGAGATGGATCGGTGATTTCCAGAAAGGGTTCCTTCGATACTTCGCCAAGCCTCTGAGCTAGATTCTCTTGTTCTAAGCTCTTCTGTGAAGAATTCGAAGCGAATCGCGCCGCAAACTGCTTTTCTTTTCCAGCACTTACCTCGACCAAAAGACAGCCCATCGTCTCACCAAAGAGAGCAAGCCTTGAGACTGCAAGAATATTATCTTGTTCCATGGCCTTGCTTATGGGATTATTCCTCTTTTTATTCATATCGGGCAGCCTGATCCGAGCGCCTAATCTTCCCCCAATGCACATCTCCGCAAGAGCTACGGCAAGGCCTCCTTCGGAGAGATCATGTGCGGCGAGCACCTCCCCTTCTTGAATCGCATCGAACAAGGCACCATAGACATTAGGAGCTTTTGGGCTTATGTCGGGCACTTCGTTTTCCCATATTGCAGATGGCCTAAAATCCCCTACAAGCCATATTGAATCGCCTGGCTGCTTAAGAAAAGTAGTCACTATTCGCTCGATTTTGGGCACAAAGGCCAATGCCGATACAAGCAGCGACGGCGGAACGGCATGCCTGCTTCCGTCAGCGCCCAGATATTCATTGTAAAAGGAATCTTTACCAGAGATGATTGGAGTTTGAAAGGACAAGGCAGCTTCTCTTAGGCCCCGTGCACACTCCAAAAGCGACCACATTACACCAGGATCGTTTGGATCTCCCATACAGAAATTATCGAGAATTGCAGTCCGCCGTGGATCTCCTCCGCTTGCCACTATGTTTCGCATGGCTTCGTCCACTGCGGCCCATGCACTCCGATAAGGATCGAGTTCCCCATAGTCCGACCTAAAGCCATTGGAAAGCGCCATGCCCCATTCACCTGCTGCCTCTAGAGGCTTCAGAACCGCCGCATCCGAAGGCGAATCGCAGAAAGCACCTATGAAGGGCTTGATAACGCTATTGCCTTGCACTTCATGGTCATAGCGGCGCACTATTCTCTCGCGCGAAGCAACTTCCGGGCTACAAAGCAGCTTTAGAAACTGGCCTTCGAGATCGGCTGAATTTATCTTAAGCGATTTTTTTAGCGGTTCTTGTAGCGATTTCGACAGTGGTCCTTGTAACGATTTCGATAGTGGTTCTTGCGCCACAAGGAGCTTTTTAGGTAAGCCTTGATGTAAAAATACCATGTCCAAATCGAGTACGAGCTCGCCCTTCATCCTCACTTTCAACTCTGAATCGCTTCCAAATGCCCCAATATCCCAAAATTCGGATTCAAAAATACCGCATAGCTCCGAAAAAGCCTTGACATGTCGAGGAGGTATTGCTAAGACCATACGTTCTTGAGCCTCGGACAACCAGATCTCCCAGGGAGCGAGCCCGGGATATTTGGTGCCAAGACCAGAAAGCTCGATCTCCGCTCCGAGCGCTCGTGCCATTTCCCCAACCGCAGAAGAAAGTCCTCCTGCCCCACAATCCGTCACCGCATTGTATAGTCCTGCATCGCGCGCCGCTAGAAGCACATCTAGGGCTCTTTTTTGGACAATAGGATCTCCTATTTGTACTGATGCGCCGGCAACTTCTCCAGTAGAACCATCCATCTTCATCGAAGAAAAA
>Ga0209506_1004358_pt1 | contig 10632 bp, 8 predicted proteins | sample AD_JPNHG2_MetaG_FD_184409 | JGI IMG/M metagenome (GOLD analysis project Ga0209506, IMG submission 184409) | Active sludge microbial communities of municipal wastewater-treating anaerobic digesters from Japan - AD_JPNHG2_MetaG (SPAdes) (version 2) | ecosystem: Engineered > Bioreactor > Anaerobic >...
TCATGTGCAGCGGGAAGAAGACCCAGTTGAAGAAGACAAGTGCGCGCCCGGAGGGAAGAAGACCAAGAGGAAGAAGACTACATATTCAAACCGGCGAAATCTCTGCACTTTCAGAACGACGCTGGCAGCCGGGAATGAGTCATGAACACCTTGCCCATCGTACGCGGGCTCGGAGGCGCCCATGAGAACCATACCACAAGCGGCGGAGCCGCTCATCCGCGAATTCGCACCGGCGTTCACCCGGCCGATCTACCCTTGATTCGTCATTCTGCTGTTCGCCGCGATTCCGGTCACCGGGCGTCGAACGGTCACCAACCTGCTGCGGACGGTGCAGACTTTGGCTCCCGGGCGAGAAGTCGGGACACACGAGGGGATTCTTGAGTTCGCTTGGCAGTCTGAGCCGCAAGTAGCCTATTGCACTTATCACGTCCGAGAAGAACCAAAACCACCACTGCGGCCTGAACCGCCGAAAACCCGCGCATTTCAACCGCCGCCGACATTGCTCTGGGATCGAGCGCCTTGGGATACTCGCGCACGAGGCCGCACAGTTGTCCGACACGGTGATTGACGGCAAGTCTCACCCTGACCTCCAGTTCGACCGAATGTTGAGACGGGGACGCAGCTCGTTTTTGAGGAGCGGCGGGGGGCAGAAGATAAGAGGCGACGCCGGGCGAGCCGGACGATGATCGCCCGGCCATCCGGGTCCGTCCGGCCTCATCTGCGGGCCGATGTTTCCCGGTTCCCCTGTTGTCGAGGTTCTTCTCCACGTTTTCGGCGCCTCCGGCGATTGAGCGGCTTGCTTGATCATGCGGCCGATATCAAGGCGCTTCACCACAAAGCCGCGGGATCCGCGAGCACGAGCCTTGCGACTTCCCATGGCAACATCCACTCCCATCGGCCCCGCTGTTGGAAACCGAGCCCCTGTCCTTGGCTGAACGGGGCCCCTCTGCGCTTTGCCTCGGGCACGGGTCGGGAAACAGTCGTGCGAGCTTAGAAGACTTTTTTATTAGAAGGTGTCAAAACACAAAACAATGCCTACTTGATCAGCTTCCTGCCCGCCAATTCGATGGCTTTGTCCATAGCGTCGGCAATCTGCTCGAATGTCAGCTTCGCCTCGGGCGGGAGAGTGATGCTCAGTTCCTTGCGCAGCGATTCACGAACGGGGTAGTTGCGCGATGGACTCCGGGCCAGCATTCGTTCGGTCTGCTCTGAGGTCAGGAAATCTATCAGTCTCTTTGCTTCATCCGGGTGAGGAGCATTGGCGATCATGGCAACCGAGTTGGGGATCAGCAGCGTGCCGCCGTCACCCATATCAGGGAAAACCATGTCGATCGGCTCCTTGGCGTCCTGACGAACATAGACGTCGTCGGTATCGGTGGCACAGATGTGCAGTTCGCCCCTGGCCACCGCCCGAGCAGCGGCGGCATTACCGTCCTGCAGCTTATCGCCCAGCGTCTGGCTCAACTGCTCGACGAACTCCGCATAGGTCGGCTCCCCCCATGCGGCCAGGAAGGCGGCAAAGTGCCCCCGGGTGGTGCCGAAACGCGGATCGGCAACGCCAAGGACTCCTGCCCAGCGGGAATTGGCGATCTCGCGCCACCGGGTCGGAAGCTCCTCGGGCTTGACCTTCGAGGTGTTGAACGCCAACACGCGGGCTCTCATGCCAAAGGCCGTCCACCGGCCGGCCGGGTCCTTGTAGCGATCGGGAATCCCCTCGGCCGGCGGGCGATACTCGGCCAGCAGGCCTTGCCGCCCCATCTTGATGGTGTTGAACAGCTCACTGGACCAGAAAACGTCGGCCTGCGGGCGGTTGCGCTCGGCATCGATTCGTCGAACCAGCCCGGTTGTCTTCCCGGCCTCGCTGTCGATCTTGATCGCCACCCGAATGCCGCTCTGCTTCTCGAAGGCTGCAATCACTTCTCGCGCGAAGGGCTCATCGACGCTGGTATAGAGAGTGACTGCCGGCTTGTCGCTTGATTGGTCGCACCCGGAAAGGAATGCACAAGCGGCCGCCGCCAGGGCGCACGAAATCGCCTGCGCCCGCGGAAATGAGAAACCACCCATCTCACTTTGCCTCCCCGGCCGGCTTTTCGCCTTCGAACTTGTTCTCGACGGCCTTGACCCGGTCGGCAGGCAGGCCCTCTCTGGCGTCGCTGAAGTACTTGCTCACACTCTTGTGGTACTGGCGCGGGATTGCCTCGCGATTGATGGCATCCGAGACCTCCCGCTCCTTGGAGATCACCGCCTCAACAAACTCGTCGGTCACCTGTCCGGCAATCTGCTCGCCATGGACAAACTGGGTGGAAATGATCGCGCCGGGGTGCGACTCGACTTTAGCCTTCTGAGCCGTGGTCTTGGCACCAGTCTCAGTCTTAGGCGCAATGCCGCCCCGTCCCTGACCAAGTGGACCCATGCCGCTCTGCGACTCCTTCAACTGGCCTTGGCCCTCGCCCAACCCCATCCCATCACACTGTCCCGAGCATTGTCCGGCCTGCGACAGTTGATCCTGCATCTGCTGCAGATCACTGGCCGCTGCCGTGAGCTGGTTCATCTCCTGCTGCAAGGCCTCCATATCCGACAACTGGTCGGCCGCGTCGGTGAACCCGGCTTCGGATCCCTGCCCCGAACCTTGTTGTCCCGGCTGGCCTTGGGCCGCCTGCTTCAGGCTGTCTCCCAGCCTGCCGGCCATCTGGCAACCGCCTTGGCATTTCTTGAGCTGGTTCGCCAGCTTCTGGATGTCCTTCTCCGACAACCCCTGCTTCTTGAGCTGTTCTTTCAGAGCGTCGAGGTCCTGCTTCTTCAGATGCTCGAGAGCCCGGGCGATTTCGTCCGGCTTCATGCCCGTCTTGGCCAGTTCCTGTTGGAGTTTCTTATCGTTCTCGGCAAGCTCCTTGAGCTGATCGCCCAGCTTGTTGATCTGCTTCCTGAGTTCCTCGGCCTTCTGCTTGTCCTCGTCGGTCTTTGGGGCTTTCATCAGGTCGAGCTTCATCTCCTCAAGCGCTTGTTGTGCGCTCTTGTAGTCACCCCGGGCCATGGCCTGAACCAGCTTGCTGACCGCGCTGTCCCCACGTTGCCGAGCCTCCAGCTTCTGGGCGATCTTCTGGAACTCCTCGATCTTGGCCAGATCGGGGTTCTCTTTCTTGTTCTCGATCTGCCGAGCGAGATTGTTGACCTGCTTGATAGGATCCTTGGCAACATCCTCGGGCCGCGTGGCTGGTGGAGCGTTCTTCAAGGCGGCCAGTTGCTGCATCTCCTGTTCCAGAGCGGGATATCTCTTCCGCAAAGTCTCGACCTGCTTGTCGATTAAAGGCTGAACCAGCGCGGCGGCGCGCTCAACGCGCTTCTGTTGCTCAAGCTGTTTCTGCAGAGCTTCCTGTCTGCCGGCCAAGTCGACAACGGGGAAAAGCCAGAAAACCAAGAGGGCAACCAGCAGGCTTGGGCCGGCGTAACTGGCGGACTGAGGGAAACGAAGCGGCAAATGACGACCTACCGTCAGGCCATGTGTTACCCTGTGGGCATCGGCCACAACGGCTTGCCCGAAGGGGTCATCCATCTTCTCGCAGTAGATCGCGCTGCTGATGCGTTCCCGCAAACCGGCGGCATCGTCCAGCGCGGCTGCGGCAACCGACAGCGTCTCACGGGTCAAGAAGGTCCAGACCGCTGAGGCGACGACCGAGGCGCCCAGCAACCCCAGACAGACCCAACCCGTCAGCACTTCGGCGTCCGGCCTCACCAGCCACAGACGATCGATCAGCACAAGGAGAACAAAGAGCGCCGCCCCCCCTGCCAAAGACCATCCGAGCGTGGAGAACCAGCGATTGCACCACAGCCGCAACTGGGCCCGCTTGGCCTTTTTCCGAAGCTCCGACATGGCTCAGTCCCTCGTCAACATCCCCCTGCCCGGTTCGGCGTCGATCCGGGCCCGCCCCCCCGCTGTCCTGCTATCGGCCGCCTCGACGCACCAATTCATGGTACCCTCTGGCATACCAATAGACAACGCTGGTAGACCGGATCTTACGCAATCCTCCCGGCATTAGACGCTCCGGGACAGCTTTTGTTCAGGGTTCCAGGGATAGAATCAGACCATCCGGGTCACCACCATCGCAACAGAAAGACCAGGAAACGCGGACCTGACAGTGTCTTATGAGCCGGCGACCTCCCGCAGGCTCGGCTCCGGGCAAGTGCCCGAAGACCGAAAGGGATGAGCACGGCCACCAGGCCAACCCGCCGCCGCACATGCAAGGAGTTTACCTTCTACCTGTTTCACCTGTCGGCGTTTGGCGAGCGGTCGCGAGTTGCTCATGTCCCGCCGAAGGATGTCTTACCACGGCGGTGAACGATGGCCGGAAATGGAGACAGGCCGGGGCAGAGCCGCTGGTCGGCACGATGCGGCCGAGCCGACGACCGGCCCCCGACCCCTGAGCCGTGCTATAGTCCCAGGATCACTTGATCCACCGATCGTTTGGGAACATGATGAACGCCGCCGTCGTCGCGATAGTACTTGATGTCGCTTTCCGACGTCACCGGCTCAAGGACGATTTTCTCGGCCGGCTTGCCGAGTGCGATAACCAGCAGGATCTGATAGCGTTCCGGAATGTCAAGCGCCCTTCGAAGTTCTTCCCGCTGGATCGAGCCGATGATGCAACCGCCGAGACCTTTTTCGACTGCCCCAAGCAGTATGGTCTGAGCAGCGATGCCGTGATCGCAGTTGATACTGTGACAAGCCTGTGAGTCGCCAAGGATGATGATATACGCCGATGGGCGTTCGCCCTGCGTCGGACCCGTCCAGTCGGTCAGGTATCCGGCCCAAGCCAAGTGTTGAAAGATCTTGGCGTTCTTGTCCGGCTCGCACGAAAGGACGTATCGCAACGGCTGCAAGTTGCCGGACGACGGGCACAACGTCGCCAGTTCAATCAGTTCCCGTAACGTGGCCATGTCGATGGAATGGCTCTGCTGAAAACGACGGTAACTTCTGTTGGCAAGAACAAGGTCTCGAATCATCGCATTCTCCACGCCGCGGACCCCGGCAGACAAACCCTCACACTCGCCCGTTCCTGTTCGCAGGAATCCTAGTGTCGCCTCACGTCCCAGGCAACAAGAGACCGTCAGCATCTCTTTCCTTCTCCGCTGCGGGTGCCCTGCCACCGGGCGTGAAAAAGCCTCATGCCGACCCCACCGCCGGCACGCTTGGCCGGCGGTATCATCCCTTTCCACGCCTTTCCGCTCGTATACACCCTCCTGTAAGTCCGTCGCCGTTCAGCGAGCAGGCGGCGCTATCAGCAAACGTAAGTCTCCGGCCGAGAACGCCTTCGGGCCTCGACGCTCACGGTTCGCGGTGCAGCCGGCAGCAAACCCACGACCGACCTGCGTCCTGGAAAACATCAGCCTCTGCCACAAAAGGCAAGCAGACAGAGTCGCTTACGATGCAACCCTCAAAGTGCCCGCTTTTCGATGCCGAAAAGCTTGCGGCGGCGGTCCCGCATGAAGATTGGCACGGGCAATTCAGCAAGCAGGACTCAGCCCAGGCACTGGAAGGCTGCTTGAGCGATCGTGGACGTCGCCGGCGGGCAGCGTCGGCGTGAACACCGGCGGCGTTGGCTCGGATCGGGGCTTGTCGTTCGGGGCGGAGACCGCAGCGTACCGTGGCAGCCCGCCAGGGTCGCTGAGCGACCTGGAACAAGCCGGCCGGTGAGAGGCTCTTGCCCTCGTATCGCGGGTGAGTGGCCGGCCAGTGTGCCACTGCCGTGTGTACCACCATGGTGCTCTTGTAAGCGTGGAAGCGTTCGGGCCCGGTCATGGAGCAGCTCCGAACCTGATGCACGCGGCAGTTCGAGGACCGGCCGGTGGAACCCAACTCGGCCCCCCGCCAGGCCATCACCTACCTGCCCAAGCACTGGCAGAAGCTGACCGTCTTCGCGCGTCAGCCCGGAGCCCTGCTGGATAACGACATTGTCGAACGGGCTCTGAAGCGGGCGATCCTGCATCGAAAAAACGCCCTGTTCAATACAACCCTGCATGGGGCCCACGTCGGCGACCTGTTCATTAGCCTCATACACACCTGCCAGCTCAACGACGTCGACCCCTTCGACTGCCTGACCGAACTGCGGCACCGCGCCGTAGAGCTCGCCGCCCAGCCCGAACACCGGATACCCAGGAACTACCCGAACGCGCTCAGCGGCCAACACCTCACTCCCCAACCCTGCTGGAACTCGCCGTGCGCCGCCCCATCTCCCGCGGTTGCCACAGGCTTGCCGAAGGAACACGCTTCATTGGACGCCCGTGTTGGTCACTTCATCGTCGAGCGGCCACTTCGTCCTTGATCCGCTTGACATGACCTCGACCCAGACCTTTCACCTCGCAACCTAATTCGAAATAGCGGCGGATCCGGTTGTCATCGAGAATACCGAAGCAATCGATGACGCAGGTCGGCCGGCCGGCCATTCGGACCACATCATCCGGCGAGAGTTCCAGGTACGGCTTGTGACGAACGGCGAGGATCACGGCGTCGGCCCCCTTGAGGGCCTCGGCAAGATCCTTCTGGACTCGAATGTCCTTGAGGCGTTCCTGGTTGCGGAAGAAGCGAGCCCAACTGTGGCCGGGCGATGGGTACGTGTCCTGTGCCTCCAGCTCCCACCAGTGCTGTACGTAAGGGTCGTGGACGCGCATCTCGGCCCCCATCTCAGTGAGCTTCCGGACCACCAACTCGCTGCCGCTGTAACGCGTATCGCCGACGTCCTCGCGATACGCCGCCCCGAGCAGGGTGATGCGGGCCGCCGCCACGATCTTGCCCATGTTGCGGAGGGCGTCGCGGGTGAGCTCGGCAACGTGCAGCGCCCGGGTATCGTTCACGTTGATGGCGGTCGGCGTGATTTTGAAGATGTCATCCTCGAAGCCCATCAGGTGCCGGTAAGCCCACATGCCCAGGCCGCCGTCCTTGGGAAGGCAATAGCCACCGATGCCGGGCCCCGGAAAGATGATGTTGTTGTGCGTCGGCCGGACCTTGATGGCGTTGACGACCTTGATCAGATCGACGCCGTTGCGTTCAGCGAAAAGGCTCCATTCGTCGAGGAAGGCCAGCATCGTGGCCCGGAAACTGTTCTCGACGATCTTGGTGGTCTCGCTTTCGATGGGTCTGTCAAGGACGGTGAGAGGAAACTTCTCGACGTTGAGCACCTCGGACAGAAACTTCGTGACACGGCGGCGGCTTTCCTCGTTGACGCCGCTGCACACCCGCCAGAAGTCGCGAATGCTGGCAACGTAGTTGCGGCCGGGCATGACCCGCTCAAAGCTGTGGGCAAGCAAGGGCTCGGACTCAACCTTGCGTTCCTCAAATGCCCGCTTGAGGATGGGAAACGCGACGTATTCGGTGGTGCCCGGGGCGACCGTCGTCTCGATCAGGACGAGGCAACTCGGGGGGATGTATCGCCCAATGACCTCGAAGCTCTTCTCCAGAGCGGCCATGTCCGTGTGACCGGTGACCAGATTGCCCAGGTCCTTCTTGATGTAGTCGCACTGCACGTCCACGACCACAACGTCGGCCAGCTTGAGCGCCTCGTTTGTGTACGTGGCGACCAGTGTGCCTTTTTCCTTGACGCAGCGAGGAATAATGGCATCCACCTCCGGGTCCTCGGCCTTCACGGGAGGGATGCCGCGGTTGAGGTAGCCGATCTTCCAGAAACTCCGCGGGCTCGGCCGCTGCATGCCGATGACGAACTTGCTCGGCTTGCCGGTCGCCTTGTCGACGGTATCGGCAACGACCGCAGCCATGACGGCCCCGACGAAGCCCACGCCCACGACGACGACGATCTCGCGGCCCTGCCGGCGCTGCTCGGCCACGATCTTCTGCAACCGTTCAAACTCCGCGGCGTAGTCCGCCTCACTCGGGAGCGGAAACCGTTCGCCATCGGGACTGATCGAATACTCCATATCAACCTCCCGGCATGCAATACCGCTAATGTGACTGGACCGGCAAAGTAACCGCCCCGGCCGGCGCGGTCAAATGGCGCGACAAGGCCGGCAAAGTGGTCACCTCAACTGCCGGTAAGCACCGCAACGGCAAGACACAAACCATTCCCAGGAAGGCAACGAATCAGATCATGGACATCTGCCAGGTGGCAAGAGGGGACTCGCCACCGCTGAATCGGCAATCGCGAGGCAGCTTGACGCGGTCCCTCAAAGCTCAGATCTGTCCCGAAGATTGCCCCGGAAAGACTGGGCCGGGCGGGAATCGAACCCGCACGTCCTCTCGGACAGGGGATTTTAAGTCCCCAGCGTCTGCCATTCCGCCACCGGCCCGTGCGGCCATTCTACAGTGCCCTGGGATTCGGCCTCAAGTTGGCGCACGCACGCGATTCTTGTTGACAGAGGCCCGCCTGGTTTGTTAGCATCAAGTTGCCAGGAGCCGACAATTCTGATGAGAGGGTACTGGCAACATGATCAAGAGAATCGCCATCGGGGCTGCGTGCCTCGCCTTGATCGCGGCATTCTGCATTGTCTTGTCAACATCCGTCTTTTCGTGCAGGCACAAGCAGAGTGGCCCCGCGAACGGGCTTGCGGGTTGGAGCGCGCTGAGGGAGGGGATGACCGAGGACCAAGTCCGGACCGTCCTTGGCGAGCCGAAGTCCAAACGTACGAACCCGATGGAGGGCACGTTCTGGGAGTATACCGAGGGCACGCGGGCGGGCATGGTGCGTTTTGACCCTCGGACCGGGCGCGTCACGCATTGGAACGTACCGTAAAAGCTTACGGCCGGAGATCCGTGCGGCTTGCGCGCATGTTTCTGGATCGCGGAGCGCGTGGGTTGCGGCCCGCAAAAAGGCGGTCCGCCTCAGGTGGCGTGCGGGGGCGGCAGGATCTGCCCATCGGGCCCGCAATCGGCGGAGGTGACGAACATGATTCGTGCCGGCTACCGTAATCGTCACGGCTTCACGTTGATCGAGGTTCTCGTCGTCGTCGCGATCCTGGCAATGTTGATCGCGATCCTGCTGCCGTCGTTGTCCAATGCAAGAGCGCGGGCCCGCCGAACCGTCTGTCTCTCCAATCTTCACCAACAGTGCTTGGGCTTTGCCGCCTATGCGGCCGACCATAAGCACAAGCTGCCGCTGCACGGCGGTACTGGTTACAGCCTTCGGGAATCCGACGAACAGGTCTGGGGCAGGCCGAGGCCGGGGACACGCAGTTTGCCCGTCAACGCCGGGCTCCTCTATGGGAAATACTGCGGGAAGGAAGGCGTGTTCTTCTATTGTCCCAGCAACCTGGAACGCAACTACGATGATCCCTCGTATGGATGGGTGACGTTCAAGAACCCCGGCCCGGTTCCGTACCTTACGTGGGGAGGATACATGTATGCCATGTCGGTTCGCCCGGCGCATGCCCCCTCGGACGACGGGACGCTGAGTTTCACTTACGTACCCGGCCTCTCGATCTACGGCGACTCCTGGGGCGACTACAAGCAGTGGCAGGAGGACTACCGAGCCACGGTGGAACCCCCCGGAGATGAGCGAGTCTACTTCGGCAAGCAACAAGCCCTCCTGTATGACAATCCGCAGGTCATTCCCCACACGACAGGGCACAACGTGGCCTTCACGGACTACCATGCCAAGTGGGTGAGCGATCCGCACGGATTCGTCAAGGCGCATTTCCCCAGCAGCCCCGACGTGAGATGGGACCTTCGCAGCTTCCTCAACCGCTGTTGGGTGCACAGCTTCCTCTCAAGGAGGCAATAGCCATCTTCGTGGCTGAGTCCGTCCGCGGCCGATGAACCGTCAAAGCTCGCGGCGTTGGCGGGAACAGGGCTCTCGATCCGTCGCCAAGCCGCCTGCCGGATCTCCGGCCGTCTGCGCGTGTCCCGGAATGGAACGGTTCTTTCGGGGGACGTCAGATGGTCCCGTACAGAAGCTGATTCAGGTAAGCCCTGACCACTGCCTCGAAGGCGGAAATGATCACCTGCTGCAGCGCCGTTGAGAGTGTACTGCTGAATTCGGTCGAGCAGCTCGATGTGGCCTGAAAGACCACACCTCCCGTTGCCGCCAGCAACACGAATCTGTAGATGCGATGAAGCTTCATCTAAGCACTCCGTTTCCCGGCCCAAAGGACTCTTGTCTTTCAGCAGCCATGCCCACATCGGACGGGCAGCTTCTCAGTCACTCGATCTTCTCCGGTGGCATCCGCGACCGGCCGAGACTGCCGACTGGAGTCTGGGCTGACAACGCCGCTGCACGCGGCAGATGCCGCCACAAGATCCGGCGACGCCATTAAAGCACAGACAGTCGGATAACGCAACTGACACCGTGGCGGCAAAAGATGTCGGCCGCAGCACCCGCGCAAACCGGCGTGTACACGGGGACGCCTCCTCGCGGCACGGTTGATCTGAAATTTGAGACGACGGGTTCGGTGAGAATGACGATGGGAATCGTCAACAGAAGGGTCCCAGATGGGAATCTGGGACCAGCGAAATCGTCGGAAGAGTGGTCCCAGATAGGAATCTGGGACCAGCGGACCCGCAAGATAGGGGTAGGAAGGACGGATTGACCGTCCCCCCTCCCTCCGAACCGGACGTGCGGATCTCCCGCATCCGGCTCTCCGGTCAGTGGGCTCTGTGAGGTTGGCTCGCCGCCCGATAGGCTGTCAGCA
>Ga0209506_1004362_pt1 | contig 10615 bp, 9 predicted proteins | sample AD_JPNHG2_MetaG_FD_184409 | JGI IMG/M metagenome (GOLD analysis project Ga0209506, IMG submission 184409) | Active sludge microbial communities of municipal wastewater-treating anaerobic digesters from Japan - AD_JPNHG2_MetaG (SPAdes) (version 2) | ecosystem: Engineered > Bioreactor > Anaerobic >...
ATGTGAGGGAGGTGCCCGTCGCGGCTGAAGCCTCCGTACGCGATCTGCTGGCAGAGGCGGCATCTGCCGGTCTGGGCGGCCTCATTGAGATGGGCGAGCCCTCCCGGCCGGTGCTGGGCTGCCCCGTGGGCACTGGCAAGATCGGCATAGCCTGCTATGCCGGCGTCAACAGCGTGGCTGCCGCAGAGGAGGCCGGAATCAGTATAAAGACCTCGCCCATATCCGCAGTGATAGACTATGCAAAGACACGTGAGCTGAAATAGGGCAAGATAATGTTTTATAGGGCATCGATCCTTGCCTGGTTATTCGATGAGGAAGAAAGATGGATTTTAGAGTCGTAGTCTCAGATCCCGGGAGCGGTAAAGCGTATCAGGTTGAGCTTAAGGACCCGGCGGCGGGCAGGCTTCTGGGCAAACGCATCGGCGATAGGTTCGAAGGAGATATCCTGGGCATGCCAGGCTATTCTGTGCAGATCACAGGCGGCAGCGATCGCGAGGGATTCCCGATGCGCTCCGACCTGCCCGGCACAAAGCGCAGGAAGATACTGCTCTCCTCAGGCACCGGGTATCACCCGGCAGCCGAGGGACGGAAAAAGAGAAAGAGCATCCACGGCAGGGACATCTCTGCCGACGTCGGCCAGATCAACGTCAAGGTCGTCGAGTCCGGAGCCAAGCCCATCGAAGAGCTGCTGGGCAGGGCACCCAAAGAGGCGGCGTGAACCGGCGGAGGCCCCCCGCCATAATCTCTTTTATTAAACCCTCTGTGAGCCCTCTGTGCCTCTGTAGTGGCCGTCAGTAATCGATTCAGGATCGGCTTCGCGAACGGAGCAGCTCCGGCATCTGGGCGCGCATGACAGCCTTCATCTGCTGCGGGGAGAGGGCGGCAAACAGGGCATCTATGAGCCTGTCGCTTTTCATGGCCACGTCAACCATCCTCCTGATCTGAACCGACCGGAAGAGCTGCACCCCGAACTCACCGCCTATGCGCGACGGATATATGGAGAGGGGCGCTCTGCCCAGGGCCGCATCCGCCGCAGTCCTGCCCGCGATCCCTCCTGCCACCACAGCCAGCGGAATTCCCCCGCCGCTCGTCGCCATGACATGCCCTGCCGCATCCCCTGCGAGGATCATATTCCCCTTGAAGACCTCACCAACAGTGCCGCCCGCTGGCACCGGTCCCCTCATCACAGCCAAAACCTCTCCGCCGTCCAGCTTCTCCTTCGCGACCGGGTGTTCGGCTATGAACCTCTCCAGTATCCCGGCCAGCCTCTCGCCTGAAAGATACGATGCACGAACCCCTATGCCGACGTTGGCGACATCCCCCCCGAGGGGGATTATCCAGGCATAGCCGCCCGGGGCAAACCTTGCCGAAAAGTACATCTCAGCCGCATCGGCATCGATCTGCACGTCCGCCATCTCATACTCGAGGCACAGTCCCATCTCAGGCACCCTGTTTCCCATGGCCCGGGAGATGGAGGAGAGCGGCCCGTCCGCTCCTATTATTATCTGCGGCCTGATCTCGCCGCCCCGCCTTCCGGAGAGCAGAAGAGCGCCGTCCTTAAGGCGGGCCCGCGAGCCAGGCAGGATGTCCGCTCCTGCGCGCGCCGCCCTTGCGGCAAGATAGCGGTCGTATGCCCGCCTGTCCAGGACCCTGCCTGCCACGGAAAACTGCTTGCTGGCCCCGGAGGGAGAGTAGATACGCTGCCAGCGGGTGCGGTGCAGTATGATGCGCTCGGGAATATCTATGAGCGTCTGCGGCAGGCTTGCCGCTGGCAGGAGTGCCGCCAGCTCCTCCGCCTCAGGCAGAAAGCCGCCGCACTGCACGGGGCTTCCGATCTCCCTCTTCCTGTCTATTAGAAGGACACGCACCCCCTCTGCGGCAGCCGCCTCTGCAGCGGACGATCCGGCAGGCCCTGCCCCCACAACCGCGACGGCTATCTCATCCTTCATCACAACCCGGCCTTCATCCCAAATTCCTTCAGCACATCGCCGATCTCCTGGCAGGCAAAAAACAGCTCGTCTCTGAGCCTCTCCCTCTGCTCCAGGGGAGGCTCGGCGGACAGCCAGATCTGGCTCTCATCGCCGCGCACCATCTTCACGCATGCCAGCATATCCGCCTGGGATAGGCGGTAGACTATGTGGCTTCCCGTAGGCGTAAACCATAGTGGATGCCGCTCAGTCAGCCGCTCTACAAAGTCCTGCCAGGGCAGCTCCTCTCCGCAGCCCGCTCCCGTCGCGCAGGAGTGCTCCAGTGAGAGGTTGAGGTGGGCCCTGTCTCCGGCAGTCCTCTCCTCTATGCAGGGGGCGATCTGCTGATAGGCGGAGCTCCTCCGGTCCGCGCGGGGCAGGTCGCGGCCGAAGAGCCTCTCAGCGACATCAGGGAAGAATGGCGCCAGGCGGACATCCGGCTCGCGTGGCGTCGCCAGTGATACTGCCACAAAGAAAAAGCCGCTCAGGGCCAGCCCCACCAGCACCCCGTGCTCTGTCAGGAGGGAAGAGATGCTATCCAGAGGCTGGCGCAGCCACAGCTGCTCGTAGGATATGAGCAGTATCTGCGTGCCTCCACCCGCGACCAGAGCCGCCATCGCCCCCCACCGTGTGGCCCTCTTCCAGTACAGTCCGCCTATGATCGGGAAGAAGTAGGATGTGGTGCCTATGACCGTGGCTATTATAACAGCGTCGACGATGCTGGTGGCGTTCAGGGCTATGGCGGCTGATATGCCGATCATGACGACCACGAGGACCCTGTTGATGATCCGCATCTGCTTCATTGTGGCCGATGGCAGCAGATGGCGCTGAATCAGGTCGCGAGAGATGCAGGAGGCTCCGGATGTGGCAAATGTGTCCGTGCAGGACATGGATGCCGCAGCAAAGCCTATTGTGAGCAGCGCTAAAAGAGCCGGCGAGACGCTATCGCTGATGATCTTGAGGTAGAGCATCTCCGCCTCCACCTCCCCTGCGGGGGGCGGATAGAGCACCGACAGGCCGATGGCTGTGATGAGGCAGCAGAGATAGACAAAGGCCAGCAGCATGCCTCCCAGAAATAGCCCCTTTTTGGCAGAGGACTCGTCGCGAGCCGCCCAGATCTTCTGCCAGGGGTCCTGCTCCGCCACCCATCCGGGGATCAGGGCCACTATGAATGTCAGAGCTCCGAACAGGCCGCCCAGCAAGAGGGGGTTCCACCAGTCATCGCCCATAGCCGAGGCTGCTGAGAGCAGGCCGATCCCATTTTGGGCAGACAGGTCAGCTGACAGCCAGGCCACATATACCGCAAGGCCCGCCAGAAGCAAGAACTGCACTACATCCGTCCAGACCACAGCCCGAAAGCCGCCCACGCTCACATAGAGGGCGACGGACACCGCCATGATTGCCACTGCGAGGAATGGATCGATGCCGAAGAACGTTCCCAGAACCAGCTTGAAGCCTATGAAGTCCGTCACAGAGAAGAGTATCATCATAATTGTGATGGCCAGGGCCACAGGTGCCCTGATCATGGGATCGTATCTGATCTCCATGAGCTCGGGCTGGGTCAGTGCCGGGATATTTTTGATCCTTCCTGATATGGCGGCGATGATGATCAGGCCGGCGATGTTGGGAAAGACCCAGATCCATATCGAGCCTATGCCTATGAGCAGGAAGAGTCCGGTAGCCAGAAGCAATGCGCTTGCCGTGATCCAGGCGGATGCTGAGGAAAAGCCGATGATCACCGGACCGAGCTCCCTTCCCGCCAGCCAGAAGTCCGTCACCGACCTCTGCCTTCTGGAAAAGTACAGGCCGATGCCCAGCAGCACTGCGATGTACACGGCGAGAAATATCAGGAATAGCGAGTATGCGTCCAAGTATTCTCCACCAGTGCCGGCTGGTAATTCTGTATATTTAATATGTTTTGCCAGAAGCGATCAGGTATGAGAAGATCAGCAACTACTTAAACGGAAAAGCGGCAAAAGAGGGAAGCGAGGTAATCTGATGCGCAGCGATATCACCAAAACAGGCAGAGAGCGAGCGCCGCACAGGGCTCTTCTCAAGGCCACGGGCCTATGCGATGAAGAGATCCGCCGTCCCTTCATCGGAGTCGTCAACTCCTTCAATGATTTTATACCCGGCCACATCCATCTGGACAGGCTGGGCCAGGCTGTGAAGGCGGGCATTCGCTCGGCTGGAGGCGTGCCGTTCGAATTTCAGACCATAGGAGTCTGCGATGGAATTTCCATGGGCCATAAGGGCATGAGGTACTCCCTTCCCAGCCGCGAGCTGATCGAGGACTGCATTGAGGTCATGGTCGAGGCCCATCAGCTGGACGGCCTGGTCATGCTTCCCTCCTGCGACAAGATCGTCCCCGGCCACATCATGGCTGCTGGCAGGCTGGACCTGCCGACGATCGTCGTCACCGGCGGCCCCATGATGCCAGGCTACGCCTGCGACAGAGAGCTCGACCTGATCAACATATTCGAAGGCTGGCAGGGCGACGAAGAGACACTGCTCTCCCTGGAGGAGTTCGCCTGCCCGGGTGCCGGATCGTGCGCCGGGCTTTTCACAGCCAATACGATGGCCTGCCTCACAGAGGCCATGGGCCTGTCCCTGCCCGGCTGCGCCACAGCCCATGCGGTCGATGCGCGAAAGGTCCGCCTGGCCAAGCTCTCCGGCATGAAGATCATGGAGCTCGTGGAAAAGGGCATCTCCGCCCGGAAGATTGTGACAGCCGCCTCTCTTGACAATGCCATCAAGGTGGACATGGCCATAGGCGGCTCCACCAACACGGCCCTGCACCTGCCTGCCATAGCATCGGAGTTCGGGCTGGAGCTGGATCTCAGGCGCTTTGATGAGCTGAGCAGAGAGACGCCTCACCTGGTCAACCTGCGGCCTGGCGGGCCGTACCATATCATCGACCTGGACCGGGCTGGAGGAGTACAGGCTGTCATGAGCCGTCTGGCCGATAGGCTGGATAAAAGCGCCCTGACTGTGACTGGAAAGAGCCTGGGCGAAAATCTGGCGGCCTTCCATCCGGTCAATCCGAAGGCCAATGCCGAGGTCATAGCCAGCCCGGCATCCCCTGTTCACGAGCAGGGCGGAATCGCCATACTCTACGGCAGCCTCGCCCCCGATGGGGCAGTGGTCAAGCAAACCGCAGTCTCGCCTGCAATGCTCAGGCATGAGGGTCCGGCTGTGGTCTATGACTCAGAGGAGCAGTCCATGTCCGGCATAGTGGGCGGAGAGGTCAGAGCCGGCGATGTGGTGATCATCAGATACGAGGGGCCCATGGGCGGCCCGGGCATGAGGGAGACCCTCTCCCCCACATCGGCCATCGCGGGAGCAGGGCTATCCGAGTCCGTGGCGCTCATCACAGACGGCCGCTTCTCAGGCGGAACCCGCGGCCCGTGCATCGGCCATGTCTCCCCCGAGGCGGCGGCTGGCGGGCCAATAGCGCTGGTCCGGCCCGGAGACATGATCCGCATAGACATCCCTGCTAGAAGGGTCGACCTGCTGGTCGATCCAGCCGAGCTGCAGGCCAGGGCCAAATCCTGGAAGGCACCCGAGCCCGTGATCAAAGGGGGCCTGCTGAGCAGGTACAGAAAGTCGGTGACCTCTGCCAGCAGGGGCGCTGTACTGCGCTGAGATCTGGGCGGGGCTTGAGATGGCTGGTGTCAGGTGCTTTGTGGCTGTGGAGCTTCCCCCTGCAATGCGCGAGGAGATAGGGCGGCTGCAGGCCTGCATCGCGACGGATGGGCTGAGGCTTGTCAAACCCGATCTGGTGCATGTAACACTCAAGTTCCTGGGCGATGTGCCTGCAGCCAGGGTGGCGCAGGTTGGCGATGCCCTGGCGGGGATCGATGCCGCCCCGTTCCCGGTCCGTGTCAGGGGCATTGGAGCCTTTCCGGGCAGGAGCATTCGCGTGGTCTGGCTCGGCCTTGAGGGCGACTTTGGAGAGCTTTACGGCAAGGTCGAGGCCGCGCTGCTGCCCCTGGGCTTCGCCGCCGAGGGGCGTGGCTTCTCTCCGCATGTGACGCTCGGCAGGGTGGGCCGGCCCGGTGCAGAGGCGGGCAATAGGCTGAGAGAGAAGATGGAGGGGCTCTTGGGAGCGGACATGGGAAGCTTCACAGTCGACCGCTTCTATCTCAAGAAGAGCACCCTCACAAGAGGAGGGCCGATATACGAAAACCTCAGGGAATTCGTTCTCTGAAATCCGGAAGGCGGTTTTGGCCGGGATTAAGCCAGAGCCGGCCGAGAGGGAGAGGATGGCAGCCGTCTCCTCCGCCCTCATGGCCAGAATCGAGTGCCTGGCTGCAGAGCGCGGCCTGTCAATAAAGCCAGTACTGGTGGGATCGGCTGCGCGGGGCACGTGGCTGGCAAGCGACCATGATCTGGACATATTTCTGGGCGTCGCGCCAGGTGGCGACCTGGGAGCGGCCCTGGATGTGGCCAGGGCGGCCGCCCCCGATCACGAGGAGAAGTACGCCGAGCATGCCTACGTCCATGCGCGGGTGGAGGGCTACGATGTGGATCTCGTGCCATGCTATCTGGTAGCCGATCCGTCTGACCTGCAGTCCGCGGTGGACAGAACTCCCTTTCACAACGAGTACATAAGCAGCAGAATCCTGGGCCGGGAGGATGATGTACTGCTGCTCAAGCAGTTCATGAAGGGCGCGGAGGTCTACGGCTCTGAGCTTAGGGTGGGCGGCTTCTCAGGCTATCTGGCAGAGATACTGATCATCTTTTACGGATCTTTTGAAGATGTGCTGTCCGCGGCCTCAAGATGGCGGCCTGGAGAGCTGCTGGACCCCGAGGGGCATGGCAGAGTGCAGCACGAGGAGCCTTTGGTTGTGGTAGATCCCGTGGATCCTAAGAGAAATGTGGCTGCGGCTTTAACCCTCGATAAGATGCTGCTCTTCTCCTGCGCCTGCCGCTCATTTCTGGCCGGACCGGATGCGGGCTTCTTCTCGCCGCCCGTCCATCCGCCCCTGAGCGACGGCCAGATCTCCTCCATCATTGCTGAGCGGAGCACAATGCCCGTTCTAATCGAGTTCGAGGCCCCGGCAGTGGTGGAGGACGTCCTCTATCCCCAGCTGAGGAAGGCGGAGGAGTCTGTCAGGTCTCTTTTGGAGAAGAACGGCTTTTCTGTTCTGAGAAGCGATGTGGCATCATATCGCGACAGGGCAGCCCTCCTCTTTGAGATGCAGGTCTGGCTTCTGCCCGCAGCCATGCGCCGCTCCGGCCCTCCCGTCTGGGAGGCAGAGCACCTGTCCAGGTTTCTGGCAGCCCACCCCTCGCCCCTCTCCGGGCCTTACATCAGCGGGGGAAGGGCGGTGGTGGAGGAGCCCCGCGCCTACTCCCGGGCCAGCGACCTTCTCGCGGCAAATCTGGCAGGCCTCTCACTGGGAAAGCACCTTGGGGCGGCTATCCGCCGCGGATACAATATATACTGCGGCCGGGAGATCCTCAGCATAAGGGACGGGGGCTTTCGCGCCTTTCTCTCCCGCTACTTTCAGCCCCGCTTCCGAATAGGATGATGGCGCCAGGCATTTTTTGATTCCGTCACATCCGCCCTCCCCACTCACGGCCGGGAGGAGGAGAGGCTCTTCCAGTACTTGCCCTGAATCCTCTTTACCTCCTCAATCCTGCGGGCGGCATTGGCATCTGTGCCTTTCACCTCCGTCGACTCTCCCCCGAAGGCCCTGATCACCGCCACAACCGCCTCGGCCTGAGCCTGGATGTTGTATCCGCCCTCCAGGCAGGCGGCGATCCTCCCCCTGCAGCAGGCGTCGGCGATCTGCCTGACCACTGCTGCCATGGCGGCAAAGCCATTTTCGGTCAGGCGCATTCCCCCCAGCGGATCGTCTTTGTGAGGATCCTGGCCGGCGGATACCAGCACTATGTCCGGATTGAACTCCAGGGCAACTGGAAGGAGAATCTCCCGGAAGGCCATGAGATACCCCTCGTCACCTGTTCCCGGGGGCAGGGGGACGTTGACATTGCTGCCCTCAGCTCCGTCCTCTCCCACCTCGTCCGCCCTACCCGTTCCAGGATAGTGTGGATACTGGTGGACGGAGAAGTAGAGCACAGAGGGGTCTGAGTAGAATATAGCACTGGTGCCGTTGCCGTGGTGCACGTCCCAGTCCACGATCAGCACCTTTTTGAGCCCCCGGGACCGGGCATGCTTTGCCGCTATGGCGGCGTTGTTGAATATGCAAAAGCCCATGCCGCGATTGGGCATGGCGTGGTGCCCTGGCGGCCTCACCAGGGCAAAGGCGCTCCTGCCTTCGCCGCCCTCCGCCGGGCCGAGAGCTGCGTCGACGGCGCAGATGGCTCCGCCTGCGGCCATCAGTGCGGCCTGGTATGAGTCTTCGGAGAGCACAGTATCTATATCCAGGTAGCCTCCCCCGCGCTCGCACACGGCCTTTACCTCATTTATGTACCTTCTGTCGTGTATGACAGCCACCTCGTCCACCGTCGCGGGGCGGGGGGTGATGAATTCCACATCCAGCTCTTCTGAGTCTATCTTCTCCAGTATCGCTGTGAGCCGCTCCTTTCTCTCGGGATGGCCGTCGGTTTCATGCTGAAGATATATGGGGTGATAAATCAGGCAGGTCTTTTTCATGATCCAATGAATGCACCGTGCTTCGTAAAAACTGTTTTCCTGAAGAGCAGCCTTTATATACAAAATGTCTGACTTATCCCCTGTAAAGCCCTGATGTCGAATGCAACTTCCCATTGGGAAAGAACAGCACCAAGATGCTAATAGAGGACCAAAAAAGATATAATAGGGAAATACTCTATCACTACCCTATAATCCCTTTGGGGATTAGGAGGGTGACGTAGCTATATACATGTCTGAGAGACGCCTGGCAGAGGTGGCAGTACTGAAATGGACTGGCCGCAATATGTAGCATGGCGATCGAAGACTTTATAGAGGCAATAGTTTTAAGAATAATCAGACTGTATGCTGCTGAAAGTGATCGGAAAGGGAAAATAGGAGGTTAAAAGATGAAGAAATTGGCTGCAATTACGCTTACATCGATGATGCTGTTACTAGCAACAGCGATGGTAGTTGGGGCAGTGGATTCGGTGGAGATTCGCGGCCAGGTTGCTACCGGCAATTTCGAGTGGACCGTAAATAATTTTGCGGGCTTCTACTACGACATTGACGACAACCTGGGCACTGAGACCCTCACCACCACAATCACTGAGGGCAACAAGCTCCAGGAACCCAACGGTATCACATACACCACAACCGCCCAGAAGAACGACTTCGACTTCGAAGACTGGGGATACTATAATGTCATCGGATTCCAGGCCAACCAGTACTTTGCCGGCTATCTGAACGATGAGAACGTCCCTGATGAGAACGAGATCCTGTTCAGGGAGTCCGAGGATGAGAACTCACTCTCCGACGAGCAGCTCGAGGCCATTCTCATGGATGACGACACTGAGATGACTGTCACATCCGGCACGCCCCTCAAGCTTGAGGAGGGCTATGAGCTGTCCATCAAGTCCATTGATATCGACGGCAACAAGGTATACCTCGAGCTCACAAAGGACGGCTCCGTAGTGGACAGCAAGGTCATATCCCCGTCCAAGGATAACCCGACCATGGCGGACAAGACCTACTACTACAAGAAGGATGTCGGAGACTCCAAGGACCTGGTTATCATAGCTGCTCACTTCAAGAACGCCTTCCGCGGCGCTGACCAGAACCTGGCCACAATCGACGGCATCTGGCAGATCTCAGAGGTACCGACCGAGGTCAAGGCAGACACCGAGTACGACAAGATGAGAATCGCCACCGTTACGTCTGACACCATCACAATGGACAACAAGGACAACACAGTGACATTGAGCAAGAACAAGGACATCAGCCTGATGGGCGACGTCAAGATCAAGACCTCCGATCAGGATGTAGTCGATGATGCCAACCCGCTCAGATACTACCTCTACAAGGAGGTAACCCTCGAGGGCGCTGAGGCCGCTGAGCAGCCCGCTCCAGTCGAGCCCGCTAAGGCAGAAGTCACTGAAGAGGCCGCCCCTGTTGAGGAGGCCGCTCCAGCCCCAGTGACAGTAGCCGAGAACAAGACCACGGAGGCAGCTCCTGCAGCCGCTGAGGAAAAGAAGAACGAGACTGCTGAGCCAGCAAAGACTGAGCCCGGATTCGAGAGCATCTTCGCCATCACCGGACTTCTGGCAGTAGCCTATCTGGTTCTTGGCAGAAGGGAGTAAGAACGAATAGCTGGAGGGCCCAGGCTCTCCAGAACTACCTCTTTTTTTAAAAAAATATTTCTTATTTGTCTTCACCAAAAAGGATAAATAGGATCTTTTGCGACAGGAATTCGCACCTGGTCATCTTCAGAGATATTTTCGCCGATGATCATGGATGCAATCCAATGCATAGGAGGGCACAATAATGAAATTGGTATCTATTATGCTTATGGCGCTGATGACCCTGTTCATGGCAGCCATGGCCGTAAATGCCGCTGAAGAGTCTGCGGAAATGGAGAGCGGAGCTGCCGCTGTAGCGAATGTCACTGAGGCGGTTAAGGAGACCGCAGAGAATGCAACTGCCAAGGCAGGAGAGGTAAAGGAAGAGGCTGCTGCTAAGGCAGGAGAGGTAAAGTAAGAGGCTGCTG
>Ga0209506_1004363_pt1 | contig 10613 bp, 10 predicted proteins | sample AD_JPNHG2_MetaG_FD_184409 | JGI IMG/M metagenome (GOLD analysis project Ga0209506, IMG submission 184409) | Active sludge microbial communities of municipal wastewater-treating anaerobic digesters from Japan - AD_JPNHG2_MetaG (SPAdes) (version 2) | ecosystem: Engineered > Bioreactor > Anaerobic...
GCGGAGACGATTTTGAAACCCGCATTTATCAAATCTTTATACAAATCCTGCGGGGTTTTGTGACTGTAGTACAACTCTTCGCCCAAAAATTCCTTATAGCCGTCAAATTCGTCGCTCCCCGTGTATTCTTTTGTCGCGTAAGTAAAGAGCGCCCGGCCTTGGGGATTCAGCCAGCGATGCATTTTTTCAAACAATGCCTGGTGGTCAGCGCAAGGCACATGAAACAGGCTGTAAATGGCCGTTATCGCGTCAAAGCTTTTGGCCGGAAAATCAATCTCGCGCATATCCCGGCAGAGAGTCTTCATCTCGGGAACATATTTTGCCGCCATCGTGAGCATCTTTGCAGAAAAATCCACGCCGGTTACCTTCCAGCCGTGGTCGACAAAAAAACGCGCGAACGGCTCTCCCGCGCCACAGCCCAAATCCAACAACTCTCCCTGTTTTATCTCCAGGAAATTGTAAAACTGACTAAGAACCTCGCCCATGTCGAAAAGTCCGCGGTTTTGATCATATGTCCGAGCAAAGCTATCATAAATTTCGCGAAGCGAGCGTTTCACGATACTTTTGATTCCTTTCCAGAAGGCTGCCGTTGCGTAACATTATTTTTGTCCCGTCTCAATATAATATTGCATTGTCTTTGACTTTACTATAAATTTACAAATGATTTAATTATCAATCTCTTGTACTGCCAGTAAAGGACAATTTCATGACCAAAAATATTTCGGCGATTACCAGAAGAGAACTGATGCAAAGAGCAGCTTTATCCGCGTTGTTTCTTAGCTTGCCCCCTTTAACCGGCTTTTCATCAATTCCCCGCTACCGCCCGATTGAAAGCTCCCCGGGAAAAGCTCTTTATCTGACACACGCCGAAATTATCGATGTCGTAAAAGGAACATTGCTGAGCAATCAGACAATTACCATCCGCAAAGGAATTATTGAATCCATTTCCGAGCAGGTCCCTGTCGCGCGGGAAGGCGACCTTACGCTGGATTTGAAAAACCAATACGTCCTTCCCGGTTTGATTGACGCACACTGCCACGGGACGTTGCCGGGCGGTTCCGCTATTCAAGTCGGTCTTTTTCTGACAATAATGAATCAACTGAAAAGAAATTATATCCAACAACTCAGGCAGGGCGTAACCACCATTCGGGACATGGGAGCGCTGCCAAAAATCCTGCACGACCACCTTGAGCAAATTCAAACAGGCGAACTGATCGGACCGCGCGTGGTTTACTGCAACGCCTTCACCAATATTCACGGCGGTCATCCCGACTTTAATCCGCAGGAAATGAGCATTTTTGCCTGGCTGATACTGGCATTCACCGGCCGTTCAAACATGTGGTTCCAGGACACGGAAGAGCTCAAAGAAAAAATGCGGCAAAACAGCGCGGGCGGCGCATCGTTCATCAAACTGACGATGGACAAAATTTCCGTCCTCTGCGGCAAGGGCGAAATACCCGCCTATACTGATGAACACCTGAAAACAATCTGCGATTTCGCGCAAAAAAACAATCTGCCCATTGCCGGACATATTCACACCAAATTCGGTTTTGACCGCGCCGTGCAATACGGCATCAACACCATGGAACATTCCATCTCCGATGCCGTGCTGACGCCAAAAGACATTGAAGCTATGGCCAAAAAGAAAATCGCCAATATACCGACGATGACCATCGCGCAGAGACTTTCCGCGCCTGAAGCGTACGATGAACTGCCCAAAAAATTCCGCACTGATTTTATCGAGCAGGAAATAGCACTGCGCCGCGATTACATCAACTCCGCGCCGAATGACTACACGGAACCAGCCATCCATAAAAACAACGTCGTCCATCTGCAAAACTACAAAAAATACGGTTGCGACGATTTGTATAAAATGCGGAAGTTCATGGCCAATCCCGAAATTTATTTCAACATTCTGCTGCTTGGTCCCAAAAACCTGCTGGCAATGAGAGACGCCGGGATTATCATCGGCTGCGGCACGGACGCGGGCGTGCCCTTCGCGTACCACGGAACTCTGTGGCAGGAAATGGAAATGCTTCACCGCGTCGGCCTATCAAACAAGGAAGTCCTGCGCTCAGCCACAATCAACAACGCAAAAATCGTCGGCATGGCGGATAAAATCGGCACGATTGACGTCGGCAAATACGCGGATCTGGTAATCTTTGAGGAAAATCCGCTGGAAAAAATCGAAGCCTGCCGCAAACCGCAAACGGTGGTGAAAGACGGCAAAATTTACGAGACAGAAAAAATTGCGTTGAAGACATAATTTAGTGAATCGCCGGAACACCGCCGTTTTTCCCGCTTTTAATACCAAAAGGTTTCAGCAACATACCTTGCCTTGCGTGTTTTTTCTTGAAATTCCGGTCAACCTGACTTATAAGCGGGAATCTTTTTGGGAGGACAGATGATGAATTACCGCTCTTACGATGAGGCGTACCGCAGTTCCATAAACAATCCGGATGAATTTTGGACAGACGCCGCCGAAGCTGTTTCTTGGGTAAAAAAATGGGACAGTGTTATTTACAGTCCCAAACCTCAGTTCTACAAATGGTTTGAAGGCGCGCAGATGAATACATGCTACAACGCGGTTGACCGGCATGTAGAGCGCGGCAGGAAAAACCAAACCGCCGTCATTTATGACAGTCCCGTCACAGGTGTTGTGAAAAGAATAACCTACGGGCAACTTCTTGATGAGGTTGCGCTTGTCGCCGGCATGCTGAAAAAAAACGGCGTCGAAAAAGGCGACCGCGTTATAATTTACATGCCGATGATTCCCGAAACCCTCTTCGCGATGCTCGCCTGCGCGAGAATGGGGGCCATCCATTCCGTGGTCTTCGGCGGATTCGCCCCCAACGAACTGGCGGTAAGAATCGATGACGCCAAGCCTAAAGTCATTCTTTCCGCATCATGCGGCATCGAACCAAAAGGCGCTATACCCTACAAGCCTCTTCTGGACAAAGCCATAGAGCTCTGCGCGCACAAGCCTGAAAAATGTTTTATTTTCCAGCGCCCGCAGGTTAAGGCCGAACTGATTGCGGGCAGAGACATGGATTGGCAGGAAGCTCTGAAGGAAGCGAAGCCGGCGGAATGTACGACCGTCCGGTCGACAGACCCGCTTTATATACTTTATACCTCAGGCACGACGGGAATTCCCAAAGGCGTGGTGCGGGATAACGGCGGCCATGCGGTAGCGCTCTTGTGGAGCATGAAAAACATCTACGGCATCGAACCCGGAGACGTCTACTGGGCGGCCTCCGATGTGGGCTGGGTTGTCGGCCATTCTTACATCGTTTACGCGCCGCTGCTTTACGGCGCTACAACAATCATCTACGAGGGCAAACCGGTAGGCACGCCGGACCCCGGCGCTTTCTGGCGGGTAATCAATGAGCATAAGGTAAAAGTTTTGTTCACGGCGCCCACCGCGTTCCGCGCGATAAAAAAAGAAGACCCCTCCGGCTCCTTCATCAAAAAATACGACATCTCCTGCCTGAAATATCTTTTTTTGGCCGGAGAAAGGCTCGACCCGGATACATATCACTGGGCGGTGAATATTCTGAATATACCGGTCATTGACCACTGGTGGCAAACAGAAACGGGCTGGGCGATTGCCGCGAATTGCATGGGCATTGAACATCTGCCGGTAAAGGCCGGTTCTCCCACAAAACCAGTTCCAGGATATAACATAAAAGTGCTGGATGAAAATGGGGAAGAATTTCCCGATCAGGCGGAAGGAACAATAGCGATAAAACTGCCCCTGCCCCCGGGCTGCCTGACCACGCTCTGGGAAAAAGACGATGCTTATGTTTCCTCATACCTGGAAGCATTTTCCGGATATTACACGACCGGGGACGGCGGATTCAAAGATAAGGACGGATACATTTATATCATGGGGCGCGTTGACGACATAATCAATGTCGCCGGCCATCGGCTTTCCACCGGCGGCATGGAGGAAGTTGTCGCCAAACATCCCTCTGTCGCCGAATGCGCCGTTATCGGCGTTGATGACCAGCTCAAAGGACAGGTGCCGGTTGGCTTTGCCGTGTTAAAAGCGGGGGTGACAAAAAAACCTGACGAAATTCAGAAAGAAATTGTGGGAATGATCCGCGACCAGATTGGCGCGTTGGCCTGTCTTAAAGATGTGGCCATTGTCGGACGCCTTCCCAAAACACGCAGTGGAAAAATTCTGCGCTCGACAATGCGTAAGATTGCGGACGGGAAAGAATTCAACGTGCCGTCAACGATAGAAGACCCTGCGGTTTTGGGGGAGATTCAGGACGCGCTCAAGAAAGCGGGTTACCCGAAAAAGTAGGACGACGAGTATTTAGTTTTCCGCGGAGAGATTTCCGCGCCCGGAGACATAATCTGCTGTCCGCTTGTTGATTAACTTGCTGGCATTCATGGAGCTTCGCCACTGAAAAAAGCTAACCACCGCTATTTCCAAAAGAGTGATAAGCAGAAGCAAGTGGCTCATTTTCCCCATGGTTGAAGTGCTCACGAATCCCACCGTCCACAGAATTGTCATGATAAACAAAACCATAAAAACCTTCTTCTGTTACTAAACATTTTGTTTCTCGGGCTGGTTACATCAAACACGGCCAAGCGGGCGGCTTAATTAAAAGTGATAAAGCGTCTGTTATCTCGCCCCTTGGGTTTTTCATCTCCTTTTTCGCGCTCCTCGTTGGGATGAAATATTTTCATGCACCTCGGACAAATTTCCTGAGAGAAATTCGCCTCGGAATTCTCGCGTATATACTGTTCAACCTTCTTCCAGCTCCCTTTGCCGTCGTAAATACTCTTGCAGTAAGAACAAATTGTCAGCACTCCCCTTAACGGCTTGCTCTTCGTCATGGCGTCTATAAGTTCGGCAATCAGCTTCTCCTTTTCCTGTTCAACCTTCTTACGCTCGGTGATATCGCGAATATTGCATTGGATTATCTTTACTCCATTGACTGAATAAATATTGCTGATGAACTCTACGCTGATACTGCGTCCGTCTTTGGTCTGAAGCGGCAAATCCTCGCAACGGATGCTTCCGAGCCGCAATTTTTTGAAAGCTTCCCGGCTTTCCGCGATTTCTTTAAGCGTTTCCTGCTCCCAAATCTTTTTCCCGATAATTTCCGCGCGGGAATGGCCCAGCATAGCGGTTAAGGACGAATTGACATCGCTTATTTTTCCCGTACGCGCATTGAGAATTAAAATGCCGTCCTGAACGGCTTCCATCAAACGCCTGTAGCGTTCCTCTGCTTTTTTAATTGTCGCGGATGTCTGCCTGCATTTTTTTGATTTACTTCTGTTGATTGTTTGTAACATACGCTATTCTTCAATTATCTTCTAAGGGGAGGGAATTTGCGCAGAACAGACATCCGCCGATCTTTTAACCGCTGTTCCGTAAATTCCTGCCGAAACCTTTTTTATTCTCCTTTTTGTTCCATGTGTTCTGTTTTCTACCCAAAGCAAATCATCGCCGGGTTCTTACCGGCCGCCTTAAACAACAATCACGGCGGCTTCCGTGTCACTATTTATTTTAAGCCCTTCGGAGGGCGCCTGTTCACTCTTCATCTGCGTGCGTGTCCCGGAAAATATATCCGGGCGCTTGATTTCAATGTTTTGAGGAGATGATAAAATCGCCATATTCAACGCAAAACCGCCGAACAAAGAACCGATCAGAATAAACATCGGTATCAATGCTTTTAAAAAAGCTTTCACGTTTATCACTTTATTGTCACTCATAACTTTTTCCCCTGTTTTATTCTCCTGCATTCACTCCTAAAGGCAGCCTTGATGATTTTGTAAATAGTTAAGAGCAAATAGCTTGCCAAAAAGAAAAAAATTTAGCTGTTAATTACCCTTTAATAACAAAGGATTAGGTTGGCGGGGAAAAAAGTGAAAAAATGGGCGGCGGTCTTGCCCTCAATATTTATAGCGTAGCCTCAATATCTTGAGGGGTAAGGCCGAAAGAAGACAGAGATTCAAACGGATTTTTTCGGTGTCGGCCGCTTTATGCCGAACTTATTCATCCTCGCCCGCAAAGTGCTCGGGTGAAGCCCAAGGATTTCGGCGGAACCGTTTTTGCCTTCGATACGCCAGTTGGTTTCCGCAAGGGTCTTGAGGATTTGTTCCTTTTCCATATCCTCGAGTGTTTTTGTAGCGGAAGACGGCGGCAAAGAAAATGATTCCAGATTTTCCGCCAGTTGCAAAACAGGACCGGGGCATAGAATAACGGCCCGTTCAATAACGCTTTCCAGCTCCCGGACGTTTCCGGGCCAAGGATGTTCCTGCAGTTTTTTCATTATTGCTTCCGGCACCGAAGTAATCTGTTTTCCCAATTTTCTGGAATATTGTTCCACGAAGGCCTGTGCCAGCAAAGGGATATCGTCCCTTCTCTGCCTAAGCGGAGGAACAGTGATGGGGAAAACATTGAGACGATAGTAAAGATCCTGCCGAAACCGGCCCTGACGAACTTCCTGCTCAAGGTCCCGGTTGGTTGTGGCGATAATCCGCACATTGACCCTGAGAGTCTGGCTGGAGCCCAGGCGTTCGAATTCGTTGTACTGAATCACGCGCAGAAGCTTGGCCTGCGTTTCCATGGAAAGTTCGCCGATTTCATCAAGGCAGATGGTGGAATCGTCAGCGATTTCAAACCGTCCTATCTGCCGTGTATCCGCTCCGGTAAATGCCCCCTTCTCCCGGCCGAATAATTCGCTTTCCATCAGATTTTGCGGCAGGGCGGCGCAGTTGACGGTAACCATTTTCTTTTTCCGGCGAAGGCTTATTTCATGAATGGCGCGGGCAATCACATCCTTCCCTGTTCCCGTTTCACCCAGAATCAGCACGGTCGCATCCGTTGACGCCACCTGCTCCACGCGGGAAAAAACCGTCTGCATCGCCGCGCTCTTTCCGATAATGTCCTGATAAGAAGTTTCGTCCTGTGTATCCTGCCTGATAAACAGCTTGCCGGCGGTGAAATCGCCCAGTTTCCTCAGCTTTTTCACGGTTTCACTATACATTTCTTCCGCCTGCCTGCGGTAAAGGGCGCTGGAAATAATTTCACCTGCAAGTTTCAATCTGGAAACAAGGGGCGCGGGAAATTTTTTCTCCCGCTTTATCGAGGCAAACGTCATGCCGGTAATTATTTTGCCCGCAATCCGGTAGGGAATGATTAACGTCGATTTTCCTCCCGCGCTGTAAAAAAATTCCTTGTCTATCTTCACCTCTTCGGGGAAGTCTTCAAGACCGCTGAAACAAACATAATCACCGCTTATCACCTGGTTAAAAAGCACGGGAAAATTTTTATTGGTAACATCATGGGGCGCGTTCTTGAACTCAGGAGCGACATGCTGATGAAGGCACTGGATTTCCGTCCCTTCTTCCGCCAGCTTCCACAAGGTTACGCGGTCTATATTCAAACATTCCCGGATTTGCTTCAACGCCTGCGCGATTTTTCCGTCAATTTCTGAAACAGGGGCACCGGACAAGTCAGTGGAAAGCGCTGAAATCAATTGTTCCAGTTCGGGAAACCATTCCTCTTTCGCTTTTTCCACAGCCAGCGATTTTTTTTCTAGCTTGCTGAAGAGAATTTCATTATACCGCCTTAAAAATTCTTCTTCATCGCCCATAGGTTGCGTTGCCGCCGGTTTTGCCGAGCGCTTTTCCTCTAATAATTTTGTGAGGATATCAATTAATATGTCCGGCTCCTGCGGTTTGAGAATGAACCGGTCGGCGCCGATATCCAAGGCGAACTTTTCGTCTTTTGGCTCCGTGTAAGTGGCGGTGTAAAAGGCAAACGGTATATTTTTAAGCTTTTCTTCCGCCTTGCACTTCCGGCAAAACGTAAAGCCATCCATGACCGGCATCAGTATGTCCGAAACAATCATATCGGGCGGCTGAGCCAGGGCCATTTCCAGGGCGACTTGGCCGTTTTGGGCCTCAGATACTTCCCAGTCCTGATTCTCCAATATGTTTCTCAGCAGATAGAGATTATCGCTGTTGTCGTCAACAATCAAAACCCGTGTTTCAGTTTTTTTACCCATATCAAAATACCAAACCCGATGAGCTTTACGTTACGCTTACACACCTATCTCTTCTCTTCAGACAGCATAACACATGCTCATTCCAGAGATGATAAAAGCGCCTTATAACGTCAATTTTTTATTTTCTTCTTATTTGCGCTGAACTTGGAAAAAAGTCAAGGACGTGTTTCAATAGCGTGCATCGGCATCCGCGTCCCGCGCCGGAATCAACCAGCTTGTCGCTGGCTGCGATTGTTACAACGCCGATGCGCGTCGACGAACCGGAAATTTCGCTACCGGTCGTCGGAGGCGATCGACACAAAGTGATTCCCCCCGCGGATAATGATTATTTCTGCACCCGGAAGGGGCCGCGAAGTAAAGCCGTAATGCTGAAAATATTCTCTGTTGGCAATGGTTTCGCCCGGGCGGCTCGAAGCCGAAAACCGCTTGATCATGCCTTCCCAAACAGATTTGACAATGCCGCGGATCATGTTAAAATATCCTCATGAAAATAACGATTGCCATACTCTTCCTGCTGTTGTTTGCGTCCTTTTCTTCGGCGGCTTATGCCGCAGAAAATTCCTGCTACCGCAAGGCGCAGAGTTATCAAAGCTTGCCGGGCGGCACGCAGGAAATGACGCTTGATGCCCGCAGGGTGGTATCGTTCACCAGGCGGACAATAATTTACGATCTGGGCAAAAAAACCATCACCATCGCGGCTGATTCGCTTGCCGCCCAGTATTTTCTGCGTGATCTTGCTGCCGGACGCTGCACGGCGCGGGCAAACGTCACCCTGGAGCCGGAAAGCAATAACCCTCTTAATACCCGCTATAAAGCATCTCATTGAACCACCCCCGGCAATCCCAGACGCAATATTGTGGTTACGCCATCTTTTTTAGATAGTTCAAACATCCGCCGGTAAATCAAAAGGTTTTCCCGCACGCCAAAAACCTCATCCTCAACGTTGCACATTTCGTTTATTTTGGATCCCGTGGCCACATATCGTGTAATTGTCGTCAAAATCTTTCTTGATTTCTTTCGAGGCAAAACCTAAACTCATAATCGAGTTGCGGTCGCGGGCGGCAATGCCCGAAACCATCTCACTCGCGGCAAACTGGAGAGTAACAGTCATGATACTAGACATATTCATACCCTTCCTTATTGGCGCGGTAGCAGGATGTGCCGCTGTGTACGGCATTACCCGTCTTAAAGGTATCTGGATTCTCGGCGCACTGCTTTATCTCGCGGGCGGCATTATGGTTTTTCTCTGCGCTCATTTGATTTTTTATTATCTCGTTGCCGATACACATTATGTTTTTATCCCCGGCATCATAGGCTTTTCTTTGTGGTCGGCTTTGTGCCTGTGCCTGCTCTGGCAAAACGTTTTTTGCGATGAGGGGTTTAATGTCCCACAAATTGATGTATCCTTATAATTTCGTTGACATACAAAAGCGCATTCCCTATACTTTTTATACAATATAAAAATCGACCCGGATAAAAAATGATGAAAGCTCCGCAGGAAATCTTTGCTCTTGTAGCCCGCTTTGAGCAAAATCTTGAAGCCTATCAGTCCGGCAAATACAACGAAACACAAATACGCCGGGAATTTATCGATCCTTTCTTTAAAGTGCTGGGCTGGGATGTCGAAAACACCGCGGGCTATGCCGAAGCCTACAAAGACGTCATTCACGAAGACGCGATAAAAATCGGTTCCGTCAGCAATGCGCCGGATTACAGCTTCCGCATCGGCGGCACGCGCAAATTTTTTGTCGAGGCAAAAAAACCTTCCGTCAATATCGCCGAAGATATCGGCCCCGCTTATCAGGTTAGGCGCTACGCGTGGTCGGCAAAACTGCCCCTTTCCATTCTTACCGATTTTGAGGAATTCGCCGTTTATGACTGCCGTGTCAAACCGGATAAAAGCGATAAAGCATCAACCGCGCGTATCATTTACATGAATTACAAAGAATACCTTACCCGCTGGGAAGAAATCGCTTCTGTTTTCTCCAAAGAAGCGGTGATGAAAGGCTCTTTCGATAAATACGCCGAATCTGCAAAAGCCAAAAAAGGCACGGCGGGAGTGGACGCGGCATTTCTGGCCGAAATCGATTCCTGGCGGCAGGCACTGGCGCAAAACATTGCTCTACGTAATCCTAAGCTCAGCCAAAGAGAACTTAATTATTCCGTAGGCAAAACGATTGACCGCATCATCTTTTTGCGCATCTGCGAAGACCGGGGCATCGAGCCCTACGGCCAGCTTATGGCGCTGCAAAACGGCGCGAATGTGTATAAGAGATTGACGGAAATTTATTACAATGCCGATGACAAATACAACTCCGGCCTATTTCATTTCAAACAGGAAAAAGACCGCTTTGAGCCGCCCGATGATTTGACGCTTTCACTTTCTATCGACGATAAAATCTTAAAAGACATTTTCAAAAGCCTCTATTATCCCGAAAGCCCCTATGAATTTAGCGTTTTGCCCGCCGATATTCTGGGGCAGGTCTATGAGCAGTTTCTGGGCAAGGTTATTCATCTCACAGCGGGGCATCGCGCCAAAATTGAGGAAAAGCCGGAAGTCAGAAAGGCGGGCGGCGTTTATTA
>Ga0209506_1004366_pt1 | contig 10606 bp, 2 predicted proteins | sample AD_JPNHG2_MetaG_FD_184409 | JGI IMG/M metagenome (GOLD analysis project Ga0209506, IMG submission 184409) | Active sludge microbial communities of municipal wastewater-treating anaerobic digesters from Japan - AD_JPNHG2_MetaG (SPAdes) (version 2) | ecosystem: Engineered > Bioreactor > Anaerobic >...
GTTACTGGAGGCGAACCGGGACAGTGTTGTCGCCGGCCACGGATGGGGATGATGTAACCACAAGTGGTAACATAAGCACGAGCGGTACAGGGACGATCACTTCAGCCGGGTTGTTGACAGGCCAGAGTGGAGCGACGATAACAGGAGCCACGAGTATAACGGGAGCGACGACGGTAAGTGGGGGAATTATCAGTTTGAATGAGAACTCTAATTTCAATACGAATATCAATACGGGGAGCTCGACGGGGAATGTGACTATAGGCAACGCAGCCAGCTCATTGTATTTACCAAAGTTTACCACCGCGGGAGTGCTTCATAATGATGCAGGCGGACTTGTCAGTTCAGGTCTGATAGTTAATGACGACATAGCGAACGGGACGATAGAACTGACGCAGAAGGTAACGGGCATATTACCTATAGCCAATGGAGGTACTAATTCTGGGACGGCACTGAATGGTCAATCGATAATGATATCGAACGGTAGTGCGATAGTACAGGGAGAAGCAGGGACGACAACGACGGTATTACATGGCAACGCATCTGGGGCGCCGTATTATGCGAAGGTAGATTTGGTTAATGATATAACGGGCACGTTGCCTGTGGGTAATGGTGGTACTGGGCTTACGACTTTTGGAGGGTCAAACACAGTACTATATACTTCGTCGCCTGATGTACTGGCATGGGTACCGGCTTCTACTGCTCCCGGGCAGTTTTTACAGACGACCACGGCTGGGGGTTCACCGACATGGAAGAGTGTACTTGATGTGGTGAATGGTGGTACTGGTTTAAGTTCGATAACGGCAAATAATCTGATATACGGTAACGGCACCGGCCCGGTGAATCTTCTTGCGCCGACGGGCACTGCCGGGTCAATACTGACGGAGAGCGTAACGGGTTCACCTTCATGGAGCACACTCAACACGCTTCCTTCGACCTCGGGGATACTTCAGGTACGGAACGGAGGAACGGGGTTCGACAACACCTTCTCGAACGGACAGCTTCTGATAGGCAATTCGCTTGGGACACTATCGCGCAACACGCTGACGGGGACAGTGAACCAGGTAAACATAGCCAACGGAGACGGAACAATAACGCTTTCAACACCGCAGGACATACACACTGGAGCTACTCCGGAATTTGTGACAGTAAAACTTAGCGGACTCAATGCGAATGCAGGAGTTTACACTGATGCGAATAAATTACTTACGAGTACTCCGCCGTCGAGTGGTATTATTGGTTACTGGACCAGGGATGCTGTTCTTGGGATATTGTCACCGTCGAATGCTGGGGATAACATAACGACCAGTGGCAATATTTACACTACGGGTAGTGGGGCCATCACCTCGGCGGGACTTTTGACTGCTCAGAGTGGAGCGACGATAACAGGAGCCACGAGTATAACGGGAGCGACGACGGTAAGTGGGGGAATTATCAGTTTGAATGAGAACTCTAATTTCAATACGAATATCAACACGGGTACCTCAACGGGTAATGTAACGATAGGCAACGCGAACAGTTCACTTTACCTGCCGAAGTTTACGACGCCTGGGGTATTGCATAATCTTTCTACAGGAGAGGTAACATCGGGGTTGATAATTAATAATGACATACAGGATGGTACGATAGATTTGATGCACAAGGTAACGGGTATATTACCAATAGCCAATGGAGGAACTAATTCGGGTACGGCATTAAATGGTCAATCGATAATGATATCGAATGGTAGTGCGATAGTACAGGGAGAAGCAGGGACGGCAACGACTGTGTTGCATGGTAATGCATCTGGGGCGCCGTATTATGCGAAGGTAGATTTGGTTAATGATATAACGGGCACGTTGCCTGTAGGTAATGGGGGTACCGGACTAACGACCTTCGGAGGCAACAACACAGTATTGTTCACCTCTGCTCCTGATGTTCTTACGTGGGTACCGGCTTCGACTGCCCCGGGGCAGTTTTTACAGACGACTACGGCCGGGGGTGCACCGACATGGAAGAGTGTACTTGATGTGGTGAATGGTGGTACTGGTTTAAGTTCGATAACGGTAAATAATCTCATCTATGGTAACGGCACCGGCCCGGTGAATCTTCTTGGACCCACAGGCACGGCAGGGGCTATACTTACAGAGAGTGGTAGTGGAGCGCCTTCATGGAGTACCCTTAATACACTTCCTGCCACATCAGGGATACTTCAGGTACAGAACGGAGGTACAGGATATAACAACACTTTTTCTAACGGACAGTTGCTGATAGGCAATTCTACTGGGGGTTTAAGCAGGAGCACATTGTCTGGGACGAATAATCAGATATATGTCAATAATGGAGATGGGAGTATAACGTTGGCGTTGCCGCAGGATATACACACGGGAGCTGAGCCTGTGTTTACAGGTCTTACTTTGAGTGGTTTGGCGGCTAATTCTGGGGTATATACTGACGGGTCGAGCAAGCTTACGACGTTACCGCCGTCGAGTGGTATACTAGGTTACTGGAGGCGAACCGGGACAGTGTTGTCGCCGGCCACGGATGGGGATGATGTAACCACAAGTGGGAATATTTACACCACGGGAAGTGGGGCCATCACTTCGGCGGGACTTTTAACTGGTCAGAGTGGAGCGACGATAACAGGAGCGACGACGATATCGGGTGGGGTAATAAGTTTGAATGATAATTCGAACTATAACACCAATATCAATACGGGTACCTCAACGGGTAATGTAACGATAGGCAATGCGAACAGTTCACTTTACCTGCCGAAGTTTACCACGCCTGGGGTATTGCATAATGATGCGAGTGGTTTGATCAGTTCGAGCAGGATATTCAATAATGACATAGAGGACGGTACGATAGACCTTACTCAGAAGGTAACTGGGGTATTGCCTATAGCCAATGGTGGTACTAATTCTGGGACGCCACTTGTTAACAACCGGCTGATGATATCCCGCAACGGCAGCATAGTAGAGTTGTTTGGACTAAATGATGGACAGATTGTAGTGGGAAAGACAGGAGACGAGCCACAGGTAGTAACGATGAGCGGCGATATTACAATCAATAACATGGGAGTTACTGTCATAGGCGATGGCAGGGTATTAAACAATATGCTTGCGGCCAATTCAGTGACAACCGATAAGATTGCAGACGGAGAGGTAAGAACTTCGGATATAGCAGATGGGAATGTTACGACAGTGAAGATAGCTGACGGAAATGTAACTACTCAGAAATTGGCGGATGGGTCGGTGACCAATGTCAAATTAGGGGCAGATGCAGTTACGACAGACAAGATATCAAATGGGACGATACTCAATGAGGACATAAATTCAGCGGCTGGGATAGAGTTTTCGAAGCTGGAGAGTTTGATGAGTGGTAATATACTTGTGGGGAGTGCGGGTAATGTAGCGACGCAGGTATCGATGAGTGGGGATGTAACGATAAGCAACACTGGAGCCACTCTCATCAGCAACGGTGCAGTGACTAATGCGAAACTTGCTTCAGATGCAGTTACGACAGACAAGATACTAAACGGCACGATACTGAATGAAGATATTGCTAATAACACGATAGATTTGATGCACAAGGTAACGGGGATATTACCTATAGCCAATGGAGGGACTAACTCCGGAGCAGCTCTTAACAATAACAGGATAATGATTTCGTCTGGGGATAGGATAGTTGAGGCACCGGCGCTGACCGACGGGCAGTTTATTGTGGGAAAGACGGGAGATGCACCTCAGATTGTAACCATGGGCGGAGATGCGACGATAAGTAATACAGGGGTCTTGACACTTGCAGTTACAGGAGTTAGTTCTGGCACCTATGGAGATAACACTCATGTAGGCAGGTTTACGGTAGACGAGAAAGGTCGTCTGACTTTTGCTGAGAATGTTTTAATAACAGGTACTTCGCCAGTTGGTTCAGCACTTACTAGTGGCAGCATATGGTTAGGTAATTCATCTAATCAGGCAGCTGAGGCTGTGGTGAGTGGTGATGCGACGATTACCAATACTGGAGTAGTGACGGTGGGGCGGATCAATGGTTCGCTGCTGGGTAGTACTACGCCGGCAGATGGGAATATACTTATAGCTAATGGTACGCAGTGGAACTCGGTCGGGATTAGTGGTGATGTGACAATAAGCAATACGGGAGTAACAACGATAGGAGCTGGACGTGTACAGACTGGCATGCTGGCAGACGGTTCGGTTACGACGGTAAAGATATCAGATGGGAATGTAACAGGAGTTAAGCTTGCGGCCAATTCGGTTACTAGCGATAAGGTATTTGATGGCACGTTGGTTGATGCGGATATAAATTCTGGAGCTGGTATAAAGTTTTCGAAGCTTGAGAGTTTGAGTAGTGGGAACATACTTGTAGGAAGTGCAGGCAATGTAGCGACGCAGGTAGCTATGAGTGGGGATGTAACGATAAGCAATACGGGAGTCACTACTGTTTCATCAGTAGGCGGGGTGACAGCAGCGAATGTTGCTTCAGCAACATCTCTGGCTTTAAATGCAACAGATGCCAACACTGCAGGAGCAATTGTAAGGCGTGATGCCAACGGTAATTTCAGTGCAGGAACAATTACTGCCTCTTTAACTGGAAATGCATCCAGTGCTTCTGTTCTGCAGACTGCACGACAGATTAACGGAGTAGAATTTAACGGTTCAGCCGATATTACGGTTCCTGTTAATTCAGCTGATGACGCCACAACGGCCTCCACAGTCTATCCTCTGTGGACTACCGGAGCCGGAAATAACGCAGCAAAAATAACAACTGCACGTCTTAGTTTTGTGCCTTCGACAGGTATACTGAGTGCTACAGGGTTTTCGGGTTCAGGTGCAGGACTAACAAGCATTCCCAACAGTGCCCTTGTAAACAGCAGTGTTACTATAGGAACAACTAATATCTCCCTTGGGGCTACGGTTACATCTCTCGATGGGTTAAATTCAGTTACTGCAACTTCTTTCAATGGAAATCTTACAGGTAATGTAACAGGAAATGTTACAGGGAATGTTTCAGGCACAGCTTCAAATGTAACGGGCGTGGTGGCTATAGCCAATGGTGGTACCGGACAAACGACACAACAGGCTGCCCTGAATGCACTTGCCGGAGGTACTACAGCAGGCAGGTATTTGCGTGGTGATGGGACAAATGTTACACTTTCCCAGCTGCAGGCTTCAGATCTAACAGGTGTAGTGTCGGTAGCAAATGGTGGTACGAATAATGGTGCTCTGGAAATGACCAGTGGTGGGGTTATTTATACTGATGGAACCAAAATGATGAATACAGGTGCTGGTTCTGCAGGACAGATTTTAAGAAGCACTGGTGGTACAGGAGCACCAATATGGTCCACACCTTCCTATCCGAATACAGCAAGTAACGGTAAGCTTATGATAGGTGATGGGACAAACTGGGTTGAGACAGATGCTACATATCCATCAACCACAACAGCTAACCAGTTATTGTATTCTTCAGCTGAAAATACTGTCACAGGTTTGCCGACCGCAAATAATGGGGTTTTAATAACCGATGGAACAGGTGTACCATCTATAAGCTCAACGCTACCCCTGGCAGTTCAGGGAAATATAACCTCAGTTGGCACAATAACTTCAGGAACATGGGAAGGTAATGTAATAGCATCTGCTTATGGAGGTACTGGAAACGGCTTCACAAAATTTGTAGGACCTACAACTAGTGAAAAGACCTTCACTCTTCCTGATGCATCTGCTTATATTATGACATCAAGTAGTGCACTTACGCAGGGATCAGTTGTTTTTGCCGATGCAACGGGGGCACTTACACAGGATAATGCCAATCTATTCTGGGATAATACAAACAAGAGACTTGGTATTGGCACAAATAGCCTTTCCGGTAACAGATTAACTATAGGAGGAGCTTCAGGTTCATACGAAGCTATTTCAAGGAATATAACAGATGGTGCATTGGGTATTTATGGTGGAACCACAGAGGCTACAGGAGCATATTTCAAAATTACAGGTATTGGTGAAGATGATTCTCCGGGTCACGGAAGCGCTGAATTTGTAATAAGGAATTTTACGGACTCAAAATTCGCCCTCTGGAGTTATGATGGAGGTTCTTCATGGACACCAATTTTCAGAGTTGATGGTGTTAACGGGAATACATGGCTTGCACCATCGACCGGTAAAGTTGGCATAGGAATTACTGCAGGAACTCAACCAACTGCTCTCCTGCACCTTAATGCAGGGTCATCTTCAGCAAATAATGCACCTCTAAAATTTACTGCCGGGACAATTTTAACCACAACAGAAGCCGGGGCAGTAGAATATGATGGTACTAATTTTTATGTAACGAATAATTCTAATACCAGGTATACTATTGCTAAAACTTTGACAGTTACTGCGAATCTTAACTTTCCGAATACCGCTGCGAGTACAAGTAATGATTTGACAGTAACAGTAACAGGAGCTTCACCAGGTGATGTTGTGGCGCTTGGAATTCCTAATGCTGCTGTTTCAGCTAACTCAACCTACACTGCATGGGTAAGTGCTGCAAATACAGTAACTATTAGATTCAACAATTATAGTGGCGGTTCAATAGATCCTGCTGCAGGTACTTTTAGGGTAAGTGTTTTAAAGTATTGAATATAAGAATATACAATAAAATATAATCGATTGATTTTTATATGAATCAAATGGATATGGTTAAAATTGCTTTTGATAACATAATATTAAAACTCAGATTCTCTTACTTCTGGGAGATGAATATTGATAACATTATTGGTGCCTGTTCAAGAGCTCATTACTCCTTCCCCTTGTAGGGAAGACTTGAAAGGGGGTAGTAAAAATGAAAAATTAAAAATCAAACACATATGAAATATTTACAAATGAGAAAAGCAATAATAGTATCACTGATTTTGATTCCATTGACATTATCAGCTCAAAAATCAAAAACAAAAGAACCAGTCAACCAGTCTGCAGGAATTATTACCCTGTCAAATGCTATTGATTCTTCGCAGTACATTCTTGGTGCCTATTTAGGGCAATACCTGAGGGCAAATAATCTGGCCGTAACAAATCCGGCTCTTTTCAATAGAGGTCTGGATGATGTTCTGTCGGGAAAACCTTTGCTGGTTGCAGCCGATACGATACCAAAAATCGTTAATGCATATCTGAGTCAGGCAGTAATTGAGCGAAATAAAGTTTTGGAGAAGCAATTATTTGAAGCTGTAAAAAGTCAACCCGGTGTAGGCGTATTACCAAGCGGTGTATGTTACGTAATTGCAAGAGCAGGGGAAGGAGCCAGGCCACTTGTGGCAGATACCGTTACGATGCACGTAAAAGGTTATCTTCCCGATGGTACCCTTTTCGAGGATACATATACCCGTAATACGCCACTGAAGGCGCTCCCGGAAAACCTTATACCCGGACTGAAGGAAGCAGTGCAGATAATGCAGGCAGGTTCTGTATGGAGAATTTATATACCGTCAGCTCTTGCTTATGGTGAAAAAGGAATTCCGGGTATTATACCGCCGTTTTCTGCTCTTGTTTTTGATGTTGAATTATTAAGTATTAATAAAAGTAAATAAATCCACTTCTTGCTTCCTCTCACTGAGGATAAGAGGAGAGAAGTGAGGTCAATAATGCACAGACTGAACAAAATATCAATCATCCCGGTAAGTAATTCCAAAGTAAGAATTACCCTGCTTATCTGTGCATTGATGTTACTCAGGTCTATCGTATTGTTCCCCCAGGTTATTACAAATAACGGAGCTGCAATAAATATAACTAATGGCATAGTTGTAAACTCGAGAGACGCCATAAATACAGCGGGACTTCTTATTAACAGCGGCGAGCTGAACCTGACAGGCAATTTCACAAATACCGCTGTCGCAAACGGCAGTAATGGTGTCTTCAGAATTGGTGGTAACTGGACAAACACCGGCGGAATATTCCAGCCCGGAACAAGCACTGTAATATTTAACGGTTCCAATATTCAGTCAATAATAAGAACGGGCGGTGAGACTTTTCACAATATGTCACTTGCCAATACAGGCCCCCCAGGTTCAGACAGACTTTTGCTGCCAAATAATGTGACTGTTCAGAATATCCTTACTCTTGCATCGGGCAACATTATTACCGGTACAAATAAGCTGCTGCTTTCAAATCCTGCTCCTGATGCACTGGTTTACACATCACTTACAGAAAGCCGTATAATAGGTCGATTCGAAAGGGGAATTAACCAGAATGCAAAGTATCTTTTCCCGCTTGGCACACTTGATAATTATAATCCAGCTAACATTACGTTCAATACTGTAGTTGTTTCAGGAACTCTTCTTTCGGAATTTCTGACCCCAGCATCAATTGATTCTGCTGGTCTTCCATTACCTGATCCTCCAGATGAAGTAGCAAGGGTTTACCAGGATGGCTTATGGAATTTCATATCAAACAGTTTCTCAAGCAGTGATTTCAGTATTATACTCGATGCTAAAGGTTTCACAACTTTTCCGATTCAGGATATAACAAGAATAATAAAACGCACAACAGGTGGGAACTGGACACTCGACGGTATTCACAGTCCGGCAACAGGTACAACAGTTTACCGGAACAATCTTACAGGAGATATTTCACCTCTTGGGACACAGTTCACACTGGCACAGAGCAGGCCAAGGATAATTCAACATCCTAAAGATACAATAGTATGTGAACGTTCTCCGGCAACATTTACAATAATAGCAACATCAACACGTCCTCTTACATACAGGTGGTATAAAGAACCCGGAATTCTCCTTACAGGTCCGCGCTACAGTGTTGCAAGTGACGGAACTCTGGTTATTGTTAATGCCGTACTTTCTGATTCAGGATATTATTACTTTATAGTAACAGATGATTATGGTAATTTCACAAGAAGCAATTCTGCACATCTTGGGGTTAACAAGAGACCTATTGCTACTGTTACACCATCTTCTCAGGATCATGAATGCTCCAATGTTCCATTTACAAACATGATATTCGGTGAAACAGCAGGTGTTCCCGGAACAACTTACCTGTGGACACGAACCGAGCCTGCTGGAATTACTACAACATTACCATCGAGTGGTACGGTTTTGAACATTGGAGATTTTATTGGTGGCACATTTATTAATGAAACAGATGCGCCGATAACAATTACATTTACAATTGTGCCTGTTGGTCCTTCTCCAACATTCTGTACTGGCGAAACAATATATGCAACAATAACGGTAAATCCAACACCAAGAGTTATTCCGGTGAGTGTTAAAGATGAGATATGCGACAGCAGGAATGCAAACAGCGCTCTGAATAATACTCAGATAACTCTTACTTCACCCACGGTTACAACTAAAGGGGTTGTCAGATTTGATTATACTGTTGCTCTGAGCGGATTACCTGGCAACCTTGTTGGAAATACCTCTCCAGCTACTGATCTTCCTCCGGGGCATGTAATTAATTTTACTTACACAAACTATACAGATACAATACAAACTGTAACATATTCTATTACTCCAAAGGTTAACGGCCTCTCCTGTCCTGCAGGTCCTGTTGTTGACCATGTTATCAAGGTACATGCATTGCCATTGCCAAGAATTACACCTCCTCCCAGTATTGATGTGCTTCAACCGATGACCTGCACAAGTGGCTCAGGTCTTGCTGCACTCAGGGCGGTAATTTCTGAAGGAGCCGATCCTTATAAAATAATATGGAGGGGACCAGTTGGGTATTATATGGAAGATTCTGTTGAAATCAGAAATCTTTTCAGCGGGCAGTACACAGTTAAGGTTACTGATAACATAGGATGCATGAGAGAAGATTACATAAACATTGTACCACAACTTGCAAGAGGTTATATGGTTCCTACACCAATAGACCCGGGTGGCTATCCTATATCATGCATCGGCAGTTCTGACGGAACTGTTACCATTTCTGCCACTGGAGGTATTACTCCGCCATATAATTACTGGTTGGTTAGAAACGGTGTTGATACAATTTCTACAGGAGTATTTTCCGACAATAGAAACCCTGCTGATCCTACTACATATAGAATTATTACAGGGCTATCAGCAGGCACATATACTTTATATATCAGAGACAAAAATGGATGCTTTGATGAAAATCCAAAGACTGTTACCCTCAGACCTCCGCCACCTGTAGTAGTACAATTCGGAACAAGCAATTATGCGGGAGGATATAACATATCATGTAAAGGATATAACGATGGTTCTGCGTGGGTGAGCTCTATTTCGGGAGGAAGAGGCGGATACCATTACAGATGGTTTACATACGACGGAAACATTCCCGGACCAGATAGTACCTACAGAATTGACAACCTTATTGCAGGCACATATTATCTCGAGGTAACAGATACCCTCGGATGTATTACAATCTTTAATGTAACTCTTACAGAACCTTCCGGTATTGAACTTTCTGGATACAGGCTTTCATCCAGCAGGGACAGCAGTTATAACATTTCATGCAATGGTTTCAGTGATGGGTCAATTGACATTACAGTCACAGGCGGTTCAGGTACTTATAACTTCAGCTGGACAGGTCCAGACGGGTTTACAGCAAATACTGAAGATTTGAAGAATTTGAAGGCAGGAACTTATACAGCCACAATAACA
>Ga0209506_1004367_pt1 | contig 10606 bp, 9 predicted proteins | sample AD_JPNHG2_MetaG_FD_184409 | JGI IMG/M metagenome (GOLD analysis project Ga0209506, IMG submission 184409) | Active sludge microbial communities of municipal wastewater-treating anaerobic digesters from Japan - AD_JPNHG2_MetaG (SPAdes) (version 2) | ecosystem: Engineered > Bioreactor > Anaerobic >...
AAATCTTTTTAAAGAAGATTTCTGTCACAAACCAGGGCGTTTTTTCTACCCCTCTTAATAGAGGGGAGAATAAAAAAGCCTTGTTTTATTATTAGTTATGTGTCGCACAAGGTAGATTTTGCGACACGTATAATGAACTAAGCCTTTGATTTTTATTAGAGGCTTGCTAAAAACACCTTTTTAAATGCTTTTTGGAGTTAAAAAAGCCGGCAGCAATTTTCTTTGAAAATTGCTGCCGGCTCTCTTCTATTTTTTATTTTATTTGAATAAATTCACGACCCATTCTACTGCTTGATTAAATCCATAAGTAAAAAGGTCTATGATTTTGGCAAAACCAACGCCAATATCTACACGGAAGAACTCATTAATTTTTTGAGACGTTTGAGTCATCCAATCCTTAATCCTCTGAAGAAAACTTTCGTTAGTTTCTGTATTTATTGGCTCAGCAATAATATCTCCAACGCCGGTTTTATTAATGATTGGGACGATTGTTTCATCGGCAATCCGACTCATATTTTCAATAAAATTTTGTAAAAAATTTGGCAATACTGATTGATCGGAATTATTATCTTCAGCTAAAACCGATGGCACAAAAACAAAACTTGCTATTATTAAAATGCCGATACTTATTAAAATTGAACTTTTAGATTTTTGAAACATATGATTAAATTTTTATGTCGCACAATTTTAATTTAATACGTCGCACAATTTTTTATAAAATAAGCATTTTTTATTCTAAATACGGTAATGGATTAACAGATCCGCCGATTGGCATTGGGCCGCAGGAAGAACTTTTACTCATTTGAAAAGTTGGGGAAAAATAAACGGTAAAATGAAGGTGGGGCCCGGTAGTAAATCCAGAATTTCCGCTATAACCGATAATTTCCCCTCTTTTTACGATATCACCTTTTTTTACAGCAATCAAGGAGAGATGAGCATAAAGAGTTGTTAAATTGTTATAATGCCTAATAACAACAAAACGACCATAAGAACCCTTGTAGCAATATAAATCTTGATTTCCTGTTGCTACGACTTCCCCATCTTCTGCTGCATAAACTGGCGTTCCAACGCTAGCTTTAATATCAATACCATTATGAGAAGGCGTTTTATATTTTCCTTGATTATAAAAATACTGAGAATCACTTGTAGCGCCATATTTTTGAGTAATAACAGCATTTTTGATAGGCCATAACAATAAACCCGCTCGGGCGCTCGGTAACGCCGAAGGATCAATTTGAGCTTTTAATGCTTCTTCTAATCGCGAAACCTCTAATTCAATTTCCGCTCTTTGCTTTTCTAGATTACTCAAAAGAGTCTGGTAATTTTTTTCTTGATTTTTGGTTTTGCTGAGTAATGTTTTTTTCTCTTCCTGCAGATTTAAAGCAATGGCTTTTTGATTATTTAATTGAATTTTAGTTTGTTCTAATTCTTCTCTTTTTTGCTCCGCTTCGTTTTTGCGATCAGCAAGCGCTATTTTTAAATTATTTAATTCATCTAAAGAAATTTTTAAACTCTCACTAATTTGCTGAATATTATTTACTTCTGTAAAAGCATCCGATATTTTTTGATTTTTTAATACAATAACCAATGGCGTTAATTCACGATTTTTTTCATATAATTGCTGGAGGTTTTGTGCCAAAACACCCTTTTTTATTTCCATTTCATTATTGGTATTGCCAATATCCATTTGTAATTGTTCTAATTCCAAATTTAATTTTTCGATCTGCACCTCATTAATTTTTATTTTGAAATTGATATTATCAAGATTTTTTTGAATTTGATTCAACTCATTGTTTAAGGTTTTTTTTGCTCCTTGTGTTTTTTCAAGCTCCGCATTATAAAATTGTTGCTGCTCAATTAGATTATTAAGCGTTTGTTTTTTGGCATCAATTTGTTTTTGAAGCTCTTGATAAGTAACGGCCAAAGCCGGGCTAACCAATAAAGAAATTAAAGCAGCAATTAGAATGAAATTTTTTATTACGAAATGTTTTTTACACATTGACTTATTTAATTATTCGTATTATCTTGTAATTTTTTAATAGCGATTATTAAACGATTCAGAGATTCATTTTTTCCAATAATTTCCATAATTTCAAATGGTCCAGCCGAATTTTTTTGACCGCTCAAGGCTACTCTTAAGGGCCACAACATCCCTCCTCGCCCTCTTTTTTCCGCTTCGGGCATAATAAGCGCTTCTAATTGTTGGCGCGTAAAAAGCCGTTCATCTAAATTAAGCAATAAATTATAAATAAAGTCAAGGTTAGCCAGTAATTGCTCTTTGTTGATATTTTGCCAGTAAAGCAATTCCACATCATAATTTGGCACAACAAAGAAATAAGAAGCCATCTCGGGTAATTCCGCTAATGTTTTGATACGCGTTCGATGCAGCTCAACAATTTTTTTAACAAATTCAATATCGTTGAGTAACGTTTCGCCAAATTTTTCCCTTAAATACGGCATCGCATGAGAAGTCAATTCATCAATCGGCATTCTTTTAATATGTTCTGTATTAATCCAATTTAATTTTTCAATATTAAAAACTGCGCCACCTTTTTGAATGCGGAAAAAATCAAATTGTTCAATAATTTCGTTGAGGGTAAGAATTTCATTAATCGGCTCCCCTGCTTTTTCTTTCGGATGCCAGCCTAAATAAACCAAAAAGTTAACAATTGCTTCAGGCAGATAACCTTTTTTTCTAAAATCCTTTAAAGCAACATCACCAAAACGTTTGGACATTTTACTGCGATCAGGATTTAAAATTAATGGTAAATGCGCAAAAATTGGCGGTGTCCAACCCAAAGCTTCATAAATAGCAATTTGTTTGGGAGTATTGGATAAATGTTCTTCTCCTCTAATAACATGCGTTATTTGCATTTCATGATCATCAATCACTACACTAAAATTATACAAAGGACTTTGGAAGTTTTTCGCAATAATAAAATCCCCGATTAATTTTGTATCAAAATCCACCTTTCCTCTAATTAAATCGTAAACCGTCATAATTTTTTCTGGCATTTTCAAACGAATAACAAAAGGAGTTTTATTTTTTAATTTTTTCTTTATTTCGTCTTGAGACAAATTACTACAGTGGCCGTCATAACGTGGCACCTCTCCCCTACTCATCATGTCTTCTTTTTTTGCTTCCAATTCTTCTGGCGAACAGAAACAATAATAAGCCAGCCCCTTATCAATAAGTAGTTGTAAATATTTTTCGTAAATATCCAATCTCTCACTTTGGCGATATGGACCGTATGGGCCATCGATTTCTACCCCTTCATCCCACAAAAGGCCCAACCATTTTAAACTATCCAAAATATCCGCTTCATATTCCGGCTTTGAACGCTCTTTATCAGTATCTTCAATCCTTAGAATAAATTTTCCATTGTATTTTTTAGCTACTAAATAATTAAATAACGCAGTCCGGGCACTACCAATATGAAAATAACCTGTTGGCGATGGTGCCATACGCACTCTTGGATTTTTAATTTCTTTAGAAATATTAGTCACTTTTGCACTCATATTTTTATTCAAAATTTAAATCTAAAACATTAAGTATTTCTTTGGCAATTATTTCTGCAGCATCCTGTTTAATAAACAACTTCGCTCCATTAATCATATTATTCATTTTTATCGGATTATCCAGAATATTCAAGATATTTCTGGCAAGTAAGTTGGCGGTAGCATTTTTTTCTTCAATAACAATAGCACCGCCAAAACGAGCATATTCAACAGCATTTAAATATTGATGATTATGGGCAGCTTCTGGCAAAGGAATAAGAATAGCCGGCTTTTTAGAAGCGGCAATTTCAAAAATAACTCCACTTCCAGCTCGTGCTACAATTAAATCGGCTGCAGCAAGTGCATTTAGATATTCTGGTTCGTGGAAGAAATCCCTTGCTTGATAAAAATTTTGATACAATTCAGGTAAAAATTCTAGAATTACTTTTGCTTCCAGAAATACTTCTTTAAAATTGTTTGGGCCGGTTTGGTGAAGAACTTGCACATCGTGTTTAATTAATTCTTCCAAACAATCTAAAACCAGATCATTGATTCTCTGACTGCCTTGAGATCCGCCCAAAAATAAAACTACAGGTTTGTCCGGTAAAAATTTGAAATACTGCTTGGCTTTTTCTGCAGAAATATTATTGTTTAAAATAGTATCGCGAATAGGATTGCCTACTACAGCTACTTTTTCAGGCAAAAAATAGTTTTTAGAACTTTCAAAAGCCAGTAGAATTTTTTTAGCAAAGGGCGCTGCTAATTTATTACTTTTCCCAGGGACACTATCGGATTCGTGAATAATAATAGGAATTCCCAACAAAAAACCCGCATAGACTACTGGTAAAGCGCCATACCCCCCTTTACTAAAAATTACATCGGGCATAATCTTCCATAATTTCCACAGGCTTTGAAAAAAACCAAAAATAATTTTGAAAATATCTACAAAATTCATCAATGAAAAATAATTACGCCATTTGCCGCTAGAAATATTTGCTATTTTAATTTTTTCATTAGTAAAAACAGATTCATCAAAAATTTTCGGACCTAAATAAACCGCATCCAAAGTGACTAGTTTTTGCTCAGTAATTCGTTTTAGATGGCGGTAAACGGCAATTAAAGGATAAATGTGACCGCCCGTGCCGCCTCCAGCTAAAACAATTTTTAATTTTAATTCACGTAAATTAATTTCTTGCGTTGCCATACATAATCAAATTAATATGATGAACCCCATTTAGATATATTAACAACTATGCCTAACGATGTCAAAGTGATAGCTAAATTAGTACCACCATAACTGATTAAAGGCAGTGGTTGGCCGGTAAAAGGAATAATTTTTGTTAAAGCACCAATGTGAACAAAAACTTGAATAAGAATAAGTGAAACAATGCCATAAGAGAGTAATTTGCCAAATTGATCTGGGCACTGACGACCGATGCGAATGCCCAATAGAAATAAACTCAAATAAAGGATAATAATTACTACTCCGCCAATAAACCCAAATTCTTGAGCAATAACAGCAAAAATTGAATCACCGATAGGTTCGGGCAAAGAATTATTATATTTACTCACCGCATTGCCAAAACCAACGCCGGTTAAACCACCAGAACCGATTGCAATAAGCGATTGATTGAGTTGGTAATTATCTTCAAGATTTTTGTTTCCATCTTCCTGATTAAAACTAATAAAGTTGGAAAGACGTTGAACGCGATAATCATTAGGAGCCAATTTTTTTAAAAGGAAAAATCCTCCGCCGAGCACTAAAGCCACAATAAGTATAGTTATCAAAATATAGCGAATTTTAATGCCGCTTAAAAAATAAACTATGCAGGCTGAAGCGGCTAAAATCAAAAAAGAACTAGTAGCTGGCTGTGGGAGCATTACAGCAGCAGCTATTCCCAAAAAAAATATAAAAGCAATAACGCTACCCATGGAATTTCTTTGAGCAGGCGTTTTTTGGGCCAACCACAAACTCAAATACATAATGAAGGTGATTTTAAATATTTCATTGGGCTGGAAAGTAAAAGAGCCAATTTGTAGCCAACGTCGAGCACCATTTAATTCCAGACCTAATGGCGTAAAAACTAAAATTGTTAAAATTAATCCAGCCACAAATAAAAATGGCGTAATCTTTTTATAAACCTTCCAGGGAATTTTAACAGCAATCAAAAAGCCAAGTGCGCCTAAAAGAACTCCCTTAAGCAATTGCTGTTTAACATAATAATAAGGATCATGAAATTGCGTTTTTGCAATAATCATTGACGCACTTAAAAGACACAATAATCCGAAGAGTAGCAAGGCGGCTACATTCCAGGTAAAAATGTTGCCTAATTTACGGCTACTGGGCTTACTCATTTTTCTTTTCCTAACACCCGACCAATAGCTATTTTATTGAGTGAGCTATTTTCTAAAACAATTGAGCCATTAATAAACACGTATTCTATCCCCGCCGGTTTCATTACAGGATTTTGAATATTTATTTTTGATTCTAATTTTTCAGGATTAAAAATAACTAAATCAGCAAAATAATCGGGCATTACTAACCCCCTTTTCTTTAAGCCAACTTTTGCGGCTGGTTCAGCCGAAATCTTTTTAATCGCTTCTGGCCAAGATAATTCTATTTTCTTTTCTTTAATTAAGGCTAAAAAGCGCGGAAAAGTATTAAAGGAAGCAGGATGAGGCAAAAAATTAAAACCAGAATAATTTAAACCAGGATTTTGAGTAGTAATAATGCTTAAAGGATGCTCTAAAAGACCAAGAGTTTCCGGCCAAGAAAGTTCATCATAATTAATAATCACTTGTCCGTTGTTCATTCTGAATAACTCCAAAAGCATCTCTTCGTTGCTCAGGTTGCGTTCCTGAGCTAAATAAGCAATACTTTTCCCATTAAGAGAAGATAGCGAGTCTTGAGCTCGAGCAACAATCATTTTTGAATAATCATAATGACTGTTTTTTAAATCATTTAAAACTCTTTTTCTAATAGGGAGGCTTTTGAGAGTATTAATCATTTGCTCAAAATTGCCATAGCGGAACCAAGGTGGTAAATAAAGATATAAAGGATTGCTGACAATGGTAAAAGGAGAAATATCAAAATGAATATTTAATCCTTTCTTTTTTAGATCATCAATAACAGCTATAACATTGCATAATTCATCAATAATATTTCTATGCGCATGTAAATGGGTGATTTCGATAGGCGGACAGTTAGCCGGCGTTAATGTTTCAACTAGTGTTGCAATTTCTTCGATAAACGAAAGAATATCCTCTTTTTCGTTACGAGGTTGAAAAGTTACAGGAACATTATATTTTTTAGCCAAACGAGTTAATTCCAGCAATTCACTGAAAGGAGTTTGGTTGGAATGATTATATTTAAGACCAAAAGAGATGCCGCAGGCTCCTTCTTTAAGACAATTCTCGGCTAAAATAATTAGTTGACCTAATTCTTTATCAGTTAAATCTTTCTGATTTTCGCCAATAATGCCTCGACGCATCGTGGAATGGCCTGCAAGACTGGCAATATTTAAATAAGGCTTGGTTTTTTTAAGATAACTCAAAAATTCAGCCATTGTTTGCCAGTTAATATTGATATCAACTTGCCCCCATTTGCGAATGCTCTTAAAGCTATCCTTAAAAACCGGCGCCAAAGAAGAACCATTATTTCCAACAACAATTGTTGTAATGCCTTGAGCAATTAAACTTTCCTGTTCGGGAGCGGAGAAAAGAGTTAAATAATGATCTGATTCATTATTAATATCAACAAACCCTGGGGCAATAAAACATCCCCGCACATCAAGAACTCGATCCGCCTTTTCTTCCATCGTTCCGTCGATGCTGATTTTTTTTATTTTTTCATCTTCAATTAAAATATCACCGGCTTTTTCGCCCTGGCCGGAACCATCTAAAATTATGCCGTTTTTAATCAAAGTCTTCATAATGCTCTTTCTTTAATTATAACTCAAAATTAGAAGAATTAAAAAACACCCGCTTATTCCAGCGGGTGTTTTTCGAAAACGATCTAGTACTTTCGAAAGTTATTGCCTCCGCGTCTATTTCTAAACTGGGATTGGCGCTTTCGATGACATTCGCGGCAATAAATATTGCCACTGACGTCACCATTATCGTCTCGGCGAGGATCGAACGGCAATTCGGTAATTTCTGCGCCGCATTCAGCGCAAACCCATTTCTCTCCTTCTTTCGGATTGAACATCTGCCTTTCGCCTCCAAAGTTATTTCCTTGATCCACTGATTTTCGTTTTATTGACTTTCTGTTATTTTATTAAAAAATAACTCAATTAGATAAAACGTGTTCTTCGACCTTAAGATACCCTTATTATAATGAAAAATAATTAAAATGCAAGAGAAGGGATCAATAGAAATAAACTCAAAACCCTAAAACTATCTGAGGGCGGAGCCCGAAGGATCTCTCGGTATAGTATTGTCTAATGATAAAATAAGGCAGCGATGATTTTTCGAAGAAAAATCATCGCTGCCTCTATACCCTAGTCATTTATTAGTTGGAATTCTTCGCTGGCAGAATCGATTATTTCTAATTAGTTATTATCTTTAAATTTTTCCACCTTTTTTGTTGCGTTTGTTTTTTGGTGAGAATTCCTGTTTTGGCGCCGATGTGTTCAACGACCGAAGTGCCATTGGCGCTGCCGAGTTTTATAGCTATCTCAACATCTTTTTTATCGAAAATGCTGCGATATTTATCTTTTTTAATTTTTCCTTTAGCGAATACAGAAACAAAACCAGAGCAAAAAGCATCGCCAGCGCCAGTACGATCCACTACCTTTTTTTCAGGATAAACCCCGGCTTGCCAAATCATTTTTCCATCAGAAACCGAAACGCCTTTTGGTCCTTTAGTCATTACCACCAAACCTTCAATCAATTCATCTAACCTTTGAAAAATCAATTTCTCCTTTTGATAAGGGATATCCGTGAGATAGGATGCCTCCTCCTGGTTAACTAAAAAAATATCAAAATATTTCAACAATTCTTTATGTCTTTTCAGGTTTTCTAATTCGCCGCTGCCGGGATTGCTGGCTACAAAAATATTATTTTTATTTGCCCACAAAAGCGCTTGCTTTAAAAGATTAAAATTACCACCCAAAGAATCAAGATAAAGCCAGCGTGTTCTTATTTTTGACCACGGAATTTCTTTTTCTGAAATATTTTCACCCGCACCTTTGTAGCTTAAAATTGTCCGCTCCCCTGTTTTAGTAAGGAAAATGACTGAATAAGCCGTTGGCGTGGCCTTATCAATTTGAATCCATTGAGTGTTAATTTTCTCTGATTGGAGATTGCGAATAACTTCCTCACCGCTCACATCTTTGCCCACGCGGCCAATACAGGCAGTTTTGAGGCCTTGCCGAGCAAAAGTCACAGCCACATTGGTTCCGCCACCGCCAGTAGTAAAAATCACTTCTGGCACTTTGACTTTGCTGCCATAAGGCAAGGCAATCCCCTTGCCTACTTTAAAACGTTTATCTTTGATAAAAACAAAGGGAACGCCAATAAAAAATCCATCTCTTGTTGCTGAGCCGATAGAAAGAATGTCAAACATAGCATAATTATACGAAATCAAAAATCAAAAGTCAAAAATCAAAATAAAACTTAAAACGCAAAACCATTTATTTTGTCATCCTGAGGGCGAAGGCCGAAGAATCCCTCGGGGTATAGTAATGACTAATGACAAAGTAAGGCAGCGATGATTTTTCGAAGAAAAATCATCGCTGCCTTACTTAATCATCGCTGCTTTCCTCAATTTTGAGATTGGAGATTTTAATTTTGCAATTGGGTCAATTAGAAATTAAACATCTACTTGCTCTCTTCATAATGCCTTTTTATTTCTTCCGCTGACAAGGCTCGGTTATAGATACGAGGCTCATCGATGATGCCTGGAAAAAAAGAGTATGCTCCTCCTGGTGCTCCCCTCGCTCCTATTCTTAAAGCATTCGCATTCGTTCCAATATCTCCGGTTTGATTTCTTGAATAAACAATCTGACCATTTTTATAAACATATTGTTTTGAATGGTCATAAACAACTACAGCATGATACCATTCTCCAACATTTACTGGAAAAGAAGTCCCCCCATCCCATGCCCAGTGTGGCAGCCAGGCATATGTAAAATAACCTCCTCCGGCAGATATCTCGTATAAGTTTTCTTTATTATATAATATAGAGCCATTCAAAACTCCAACCGAATTTAATTTAAACCACACCTCAATAGTCATATTATTAGAACCAGGATTTAGACTTTGGCTACTTGCAATCTCCACATAATCATCCACTCCATCAAAACTTAAAGCACTGCCAACTTGGCCAGTGGTCCAAGTGGGGCCATTCATTAAAGTGCCATTGTTATTATTACCGCTTGAATCAGCGGCAATAGTACCGCCACCTTCTTCAAATGACCAGGAGCCAACAGGTTTTAAAGGTGAAATAAATAAGTTATTTCCAACTTCATAGACATAAGGGTCTGGACCGCCATCAGCTATGGTTTTAGAATCTTTACCGCCCTTAGGACCAAAAGTTTTGGATTCGGGATAAGCCGTAAAAATATATTGCCGCTGGGGATTGCAATAGAAAGTATAGTATAAGCTATCGTTTAGACTATTTTTAGGATCAACTGGTAAAACGGTTACCTGTAAGCCAACCAGATTTTTAAAATTAAAAGGCAACCAGCCAGTACCATCAGCATTTCTAATGTTATCCCTACTCACCTGAGCCCAAGAAACACCAGCTGGTAGATTACTATTTGATAAAGGAGTTTCCGAAGGCAAAGAGGCATAAATTTTAGTACCATCACAATAACTGACATTAAGCATTCCTTCGCTCCGCGCTAATTCCATAATCATTTGTAAATTGGATATATCGGTTAATCTTTGCGTATCCCGCGCTTTTTTGGTCATTTCATTGGGGTTAATAGCCAATACAACAACCGTCATTAAAACCGCAATAATTGCTACTGTTATAAGCATCTCTATTAAAGTAAAAGATCGGCTATTATGAGAAAGAAATTTATTTAATCGATGATCAGCCATATAGGACTATTATAACATATAGAACTATTATAAAATAGAAATTTAAGAGATGGAAGTGAAG
>Ga0209506_1004376_pt1 | contig 10589 bp, 5 predicted proteins | sample AD_JPNHG2_MetaG_FD_184409 | JGI IMG/M metagenome (GOLD analysis project Ga0209506, IMG submission 184409) | Active sludge microbial communities of municipal wastewater-treating anaerobic digesters from Japan - AD_JPNHG2_MetaG (SPAdes) (version 2) | ecosystem: Engineered > Bioreactor > Anaerobic >...
GCATATATTATCTTACATATCCTCATGTTGAAAACAAGACAGAAAGGCTGGAGTATGCCATAGCAGATAGTCCGATGGGGCCTTTTAAAGTTGCTGGTGTGATAATGGACGAATCTCCCACAGGCTGCTGGACAAATCATCATTCGATAGTTGAGTATAACGGGCAGTGGTATCTTTTTTATCATCACAATGATTATTCGCCGAAGTTCGACAAGAACAGGTCTGCAAGAATTGATTCCCTCTTATTCAATGCTGATGGCACAATAAGGAAAGTGGTACCAACGCTGAGAGGGGTGGGTTTGACATCGGCGCGGGACAGAATAGAGATTGACAGGTACAGTCAGGTCAGTGACAAAGGTGTTTCGCTGGCATTTATTGATACACTAAACACTTTCAAGGGTTGGAAAATCAGACTTGGGGTGCAGAATGCATGGGTGAAATATAATTCGGTGGATTTCGGGAATAAAAAGCTGAAATCTGTTAGTGTAAGGGCGTTATCTCAGGCAGGTTCGGTTCTTCAGATTAAGGTTGATGGTATTGATGGTATTCTGCTTGGAGAGGTAAAGATACCGGCGGGAGCGGAATGGGCGACAGTAAGGGGCAGGATAAAGAATTCTCCGAAAGGAGTACACCATCTTGTGGTTTTATTGAAAGGAGAGAATCCGGTTGAAGTAGACTGGGTTCAGTTTGGTGATTAATTCCATAGCTCTATCAGATGATAATTTAAGGGGTTTTCAAATCAGGGTTAGAATACTTTATTATAGCAGGCAGGCATTAATACTAAGAGAAAAATGAATCCCGGCAGGCTGCTGCGGGGAAGGGGGGAACTATTAAGCAGACTGCCGGGATGATCGGGGAAACTATCTTTTTTATTCTGTCTACAACCTAAATCTTAATTCCTTTTAAAATTTTTATTTCATCTGTAAAAAAGATTAATATTATTTTTTTATTCTTTAGCCCTTAATATTATGTCCAAAAATGCCATATAAAGTTAAAAATATTAATTGCAAACAAACATCATCAATAATAAGTATCGGGTATGTGATTTTTTGATGATTTTTTAGTGAGAATTGATTAGTTGGTATTTACTTTTTTTGCCTGCCCGAAGAATCAGGTACTCTCGATTCGCGGGATGTCGCTTCGATTCGTGCGCCCTGAGCATTGCGTTCAGCGTTTAGCGTTCAGCGTTCAACGTTCAGCGTTTTTCTTTACTTTTTGTTTATCTTCATGTACTCACCCCCAAACCCCCTGAGAGGGGGCTTCCACCCCCAAACCCCCTGAGAGAGGGCTTTAATGTTTACATTATTAAATTATTAGCTCAGTAGGAGCGAACTGTATTTCCCCTGGGACCAGTCTTATTTTCATCAGCCTGGCAATGCTGACCGGAAGATATTCCATATCCCCTACGGGGAATTTAAATGGATGTTTAATCACACAGAGCTACAAGACCTGAACCCCTATGGGGTACAGGTTATATGAGAATTTTGGGTTGCGAATGCCTGTATACGGAATTTGCTTCCCGTGATTATCTTATTGCCCGTAGGGCATACGTTATTGTAGATGATGGTATCAATTATGATTGTTTTATACCTCGTAGAGGTTAAGGATAATTATTTAATGTTACTTTCTTTTGCTTCTCCAAAAGAAAGTAACCAAAGAAAAGGAGACCGGAAAAGACAACCTCACCCTGTTTGTCCGCCCGCTACCACAATGCCTTCACCCGCCACCAAACAGGGCGAGGTTCGCACCTTTTCCGGCTTTCTAACGCGCCGCTGTTATGTAGCTTTTTTATTTATTGAGAAAGTCATATATATTAATTGATTTGATTGCTAAGTAATTAAAAAATCAATAACAGCTTTTCAGCTCTGAAGGAGCGGCCTGTTCGAAGCGAAAGTTTCAAATTACCCCAAACCCCCTGAGAGGGGGCTACCCCCAAACCCCCTGGCAGGGGGCTACCCCCCAACTCCCTGAGAGGGGGCTTGAATATCATTCATATTTAAATTATTAGCTCCGCAGGTGCGGCCTGTTTGTAGCAAAGGATTCTGTATGCCAATTTTTAAGGTCATTTGCGCCTCGCTTCGCTCGGCGGGGATTCGATAGTAATTCAATTGTAATTCAATTGTAATTCAATAGTAATTCAATAGTAATTCAATTGTTCCCGATAGGCTACGCTATCGGGATCTTCGTGGAATTTATCCCGCAAAGCAGGACTTAACTTTTGCCTTTCCTCATGTACTCACCCCCAAACCCCCTAAGAGGGGGCTTGAATATCATTCATTTCTAAATTATTAGCTCCGTAGGAGCGGCCTGTGTTTCCCCCTTGGGGTCTGCCTGACTGGCGTCAGCCGGGCAGGGAAATAAGAAAGGGGGTCAGAGAAACGGGTTCCTGAATATTCCATATCCCCTACGGGGAATTTAAATGGATGCTTAATCCTATAGGTCTATAAGACCTGAACCCCGACGGGGTACAGGTTATATGTGAATTTTAGATTGCAAATGCCTGTATGCGAAATTAGCTTACCTGAATTATCTCATTGCCCGTAGGGTATACGGTATTGTAGATGATGGTTTCAATTATGATTGTTTTTTACCTCGTAGAGATTAAGGATAATTACTTTCTTTGCTTGCCCAAAGAAAGTAACAAAGAAAAGGCAGCCGCAAATCTTTTTTGGGATTGCCATTATTCGGTCTGCCTACGCAATACAACTCACCCCGACACGAAGCGTGTCGGGGTTCAAACAGTATTGCTGGCTCAATCCCTTCGCTTCGCAGACCTCATAATGACAATCTTTTTCCAAAAAAGATTTGAAGGCAAAAATAAACTGTATGATACTTTACTGTTAGCTCCGTAGGAGCGAACTGAACCTGCAACAAAAAACTGGACAATATATTAAGCCACTAATTGATTTATAAATTTCTCTTTTTTATTTCTGATTGATGTTTTTATCGTTGTATGAATCCTGCTTACATTGTACCATGCTTCAATGTATTCAAATACAGATAATTCAGCTTCTTTTATAGTTTTATAACTGTGATGATAAACATGTTCGACTTTCAGGGTTTTAAAGAAGCTTTCAGCGACAGCATTATCCCAGCAATCTCCTTTGCGGCTCATGCTTCTTTCTACAAGTTTATAAGAAGAGAGAAGATTTTTAAATTCATTGCATGCGTATTGAACACCACGGTCGGAATGAAAAATCAGCCTGCGTGTAATAAGCCGGTTTCTGATAGCCATCCTCCATGCAGGTATTGTTGTATGTGCTGCCTTTAAGGATCTGCTGAATGACCAGCCGATTACCTTCCTGTCATAAAGGTCAATGATAACAGTCAAATAGATCCATCCCTGGAGAGTTTTAATATAAGTGATATCAGACACCCATGCCTGTCCCGGACGGGTCACAATAAAGTCCCTGTTGAGCTTATTTTCAACCACAGGATAATTATGCCGGGAATCAGTTGTAATTACCCATTTTTTACGGATAATGCTCTTTAAGTTCTGCATTTTCATCAATCTGGCGACTCTTGGTCTTGACACATGAAATCCTTCTTCCTGAAGCTTTATGGTAACCCTCGGGCTGCCATAGGTCTTTCTGCTCAGCTGATAAATCTCTTTAATGCGATCGGACAGCTTCTGGTTCTCAATAGAACGCATACTTGGATTGCGTTTCAACCAGCTATAATATGAACTCCTGCTTACCTTTAATACTTTACACATCTTCTCAATGGGAAATATGGAGTCGTTTGCCTTTATGAATTGGAATATTTGCCATCGTTCCTGGAGAAAATGCTTACAGCTTTTTTTAAGATGTCACGTTCTAGCTGGGCATCCCGGAGTTCCTTCTTTAAACGGGCTATCTCCTTTTGTTCCTCTGTCATTGTTTTGTTTCCCTGGCCCGGGAAGCTGGCACCCAAATTTGCCAAAGCTTCCCGTCTCCAGCGATAGATCAGGTCTATGCGAAGATCCAGTTCTGCAGCAAGTGCAGAAATATCTTCCCTTGCGTTTGCGAGTTCAACTACCATTTGTTTGTACTCACGATCATACTTTCTTCTTTTTTTCATATCCGTTAAATTAAGCGTTTTTAGCTTAACTTACTGTCCGGATAAATGTAGCAGTTCCAGAGGATGCAATTGGGAAGTTGTTAAAATTTTTTATTCCTTCACTTGGCATTTGACTTCCAAAACGTAAAAAGCTGTTAGGGAACCTGATTTATCAGTTGAGTTCAGGGTTTTTACAAAAAATTATCTTAATTTTAGGTGAAATTGTTGATGATTTTAATACTGTCATGATGAGAGTCTTTCTTTTCACACTTTTTCAGGTATGCATTTTCTTTCTTTTATCGTGCAAACAGAAACCGGTACAGAACCTCGAAGAGATGGCCCGCCGGGCCGCGCGCCCCGAAGCCGTAATGGTTAAAACCGTCAAAGCCGAAAAAACAACATTCTACCACGAACTGCTCAGTAACGGCAAAATATACTCTTCGAAGAAGGCAGCCATACCTTTTAAGGTCAACGGTCTTATCCGGGAGCTTTATGTTCAGAACGGTCAAAAGGTACACGAAGGGGAACTGCTTGCAGTGATTGAAGATTTCGAATACCGCACACAGCTGCAACGGGCACGCCAGAACCTTGAAAAGGCCGAAATAAATTTCAGAGACGATATTCTAACCAACTTTTCCGCGTCCGATACGGCCGGACTGCCGTCTTCCAAAATAAAAATTTCACGTATCCGATCCGGACTGGATGAGGCTCTCACAGCACTCGCGCAGGCTGAATACAATTTCAATAATACGCGCATCACCGCGCCTATCCAAGGCATGGTAGCCGATCTTGAAGCCCGCCGGTGGAACCCCTCTCAGAATTACAAAAACCTCTGTACCATTGCCGACATTGAAAATATGGAGGTGGAATTCCCTGTCACGGAATCGGAATTCATCCTTCTTGAAAAGGGGATGCCTGTAATTATTATTCCTTTTGTAAATGACAGCATAAGAATTACAGGTTCAATAACCCAGATAAATCCACAGGTTGACGAGACCGGCATGATCAGGATAAGGGCAGCCTTCCGGAACAACACCCGGCTGATCGACGGTATGAATGTAAGAGTTCTGATAAGGCGTCCCGTTCCCGGCGCCATTGTAGTACCTAAGGAATCTCTCGTCAGGCGGCAGGGCCGGGATGTGATATTTATTAGACAGGACTCCCTGGCAATCTGGAGATACGTAACCGTGGGAGCCGAAAACAGTTCCAGTCTCTCCATAAAGGAAGGAATAGAGCCCGGCGACCTGGTTATTGTAAGCGGAAACATTAACCTTGCCCACGAAACCGTCGTGAAGGAACAATGAAGGGAACATCTCCATCCCAATCTTTCGTTTCAGCCTTCAGGCTAAACATACTGTTTGTAGTGCTGGTCATTACGGGTATCGGAATGACGCCCCTTCTGTCGCTTCAGCTAAACCCTACCCGATACCTCCCTTCACTCACAATCACCTGGATATGGCCCGATGCCCCTGTCCGTGTGGTAGAACAGGAAGTCACAACAGTAATTGAAGGAGTTCTTTCTACTGTGACGGGCGTTACAAAAGTCAGGTCAGTTACCAGGGAGGGTTCAGGTTCGGTAACCGTTGAGCTGGATAAAAAAACAGACCTTCAGGCAAAAAGATTTGAAGTGGCCTCCCTGATGAAAGAGGCTTTTAAACGCCTTCCCGAAAAAGTGTCTTACCCCGATATCAGAATGAATGTGCCTTCGTCAGGTAGTGCCGGCTCACTGATACTTAGCTTCCAGATTAACGGGAACGCAAGCCAGTCCTATTTAGCCGAAGTTGCAGAAGAACTCATCAAACCTGCCGTTGCACTTGTGGAAGGTGTTTACAGCGTGGATATTTACGGCTCTGCTCCGCGTGAGTGGGAAATATCATACGACGTTCGCAAATTGTCTGCCTGCGGAATTACCGAATCAACAATAAGATCAGCCATCAGAAGCTACATGATTGAGCGGGAACTGGGTGGAGGATTTGAAGCATCTGCAGGGGGCGAATTGAAAAAAACCTACATTACACTTACAGGGAATAATTCTGATACTGTAAGATGGAACGAGATTCCTGTTGCAGGCATTGGAGGCAGAATAGTCAGGCTTGGAGACATTGCCTCAGTCAGGCTTAAAGACCGCCAGCCTTCCGGTTATTACAGGATAAACGGATTAAATACCGTCAACCTTAATGTAAGCGCAGGGAAGAATGTGAATAACATTAAGGTGGCCGGCGAAGTAAAGAAAGTTATTGCGAAAATTAGGAAAGAACTTCCTCCTGGATACTCCATACGCAATTCGCTGGATAACACTGTTTTCATTAAAGAGGAAATAACAAAAAATGTTTTCAGAACATTGCTGTCGGTGATACTGCTTCTGCTTTTCGTGCTTTTAATAAGCAGAGAGATGAGGTATCTTCTCATCATAGCAATAAGCCTGTTCTCTAACATCTTTATCGCGTTCATCTTCTATTATTTCTTCCGCCTTGAGATACATCTTTATTCACTTGCAGGCATAACCGTTTCGTTCGGGATAATCATCAACAACACCATCGTGATGGTTGATCATCTGCGCTACCGTAAGGATATGAAAGTGGGAATATCACTGCTTGCTGCGACCCTGACCACCATCGGCGCACTTTCGGTGATTTTCTTTCTTGATGAGGCCTCCCGCCTTACTCTGGCAGATTTCGCCGCGGTTGTCATCATCAACCTTTCTGTCTCTCTTGCCGTGGCACTCTTCTTCATCCCCGCCCTTCTTGAAAAAATACGGCTGAAGCCGAAGTACAGTTCTGCAGAGATAAGACGAAAAAGAAAAATTGTAAAAATGACACGGACCTACCTGGGGGCGATTGATTTCATAATCCGTTACAGGGCAGCCTTTATCATACTGGCAGTGCTGGTTTTCGGCCTGCCTGTTTTTTATCTGCCCGACTCTCTGCCGTCGGACCGGAATATAAATTTGCCCGAAAAAGAGCTTACGGAATTCCAGAAGTTTTACAACAAGACGCTCGGAAACACAAAATATGTTCAGAAAGTAAAGCCTGTTGTGAACAAGGCGCTTGGCGGGACACTGAGGCTTTTCAACGACAAGTTAAGAAACAGCAGGTATTATTATTACGGAGGTTCGGATGCTGTCCAGCGTACAAGGATAACGGTGAACATAGGACTGAGCGAGCCCGGACTGACGACAGAAGATATAAACAATGTATGCATGGGCCTCGAGAATATGCTTGCGGGGTACAATGAAATAGATCTCTTTACAACCACTGTAAACAGCCCCGAAGAGGCGACAGTGAACATTACTTTCAGGCCTGAGCATGATTTTACAATCTTTCCGTACATCCTTAAATTCAGGATAGAGGATTATATGAATGCAATCGGCAGTTATCACGCCTCGGTTTACGGAGTGGGCAAGGCTTTCAGCAACCAGGTTTACAGCGACTATATAAGGGGTACATATTCGATAGCCATGCGCGGGTATAATTATGACGAACTGTATCGTTTTTGCGAAGATCTGAGGGAAAGGCTGATAGCCAGCGCAAAAGGAAGAATAAAGGAGGTGTTTTTTCTGGCTGGCAACGACAGATTCAATGTTAAAAAGAATTACAGGAATACCCTCACTATGGACAGGTCGTTCCTGACGGCCGCCAATGCCGGTATTATTGATGCCAGGGCCGGAGCTTACCGTTTATCGGCAAATACTTCTCCCGCGGGAAATGTTTACATAAACGGCTTTTCAGCCCCGGCTACACTTAAAACATTGCAGGCTGATAGTTATGACTACTGGGATTTTCTGAACGAACCGGTTATCCTTGCCGGAGGGGCCGGGGTGAAGCTGAAAGATTTCGCCAAAGTTAACACAGAAGTGTCAGACAATACAATAAGCAGGGAGGATCAGCAATATGTGATTTATGTTACTTACGATTTCATCGGCAACTATGAACTGGGCAGTATGTTGCTCGAACGCAATGTAAAAGAGACCAATTCCGTTTTGCCCCTCGGATACACGGCCCGGGTATCAGACTATTCCTATAGATCAGGAGAGAAAAAGGCAAACTATCTGCTGATATTCCTGGTAGTAATTATTATATGGATAATATGTGCGGTACTTTTCGAATCGCTTAAACAACCGTTGATGGTGATAAGCCTTATTCCGCTTTCGCTGATCGGTGTTTTTCTGACATTTCATATTTTTAAAATAAATCCCGATGAAGGAGTCTTCGCTGCAATAATTCTGCTTTGCGGCATTGTCGTAAATTCATCCCTGTACATATTGAGCGATTTTAACAGCATCCGGCGAAAAAAACCGCAGATGGACGAAAGGCTGGCTTACATCAGAGCTTTCAACGGCAAGATAATTCCGGTTATTCTTACTGTGCTTGCAGCTGTCGTGGGTCTTGTTCCGTTCCTGCTTACAGGCAAGAATGAGCCCTTCTGGTTCAACCTTGCAGCAGGCACCATAGGAGGACTTTTTTTCAGCATGATCGGATTGCTTTTCTATCATCCGTTGATGCTCAGGAAAAAACATGTAACAAGTGACATGGGGTAAGGAGAAGCTATAAGTAAAAAGGAATATAAAAAAATATAACAGGATTGGTATGGCTGATTTCAGTTTTGAATATTTGGAAATATGGTTCGCTTTCTCATAACCCGGCCGGTAGCAGTGCTGATGACCTTCATCTCAGTCATCCTGCTTGGCATCATATCTTCCGGAAGGCTTCCGGTTTCTCTGATGCCCGATGTTGACATCCCGGAGATCACCGTCACCGTGTCGCGGCCTGACGTAAGTGCCAGGGAACTCGAGAATACTGTTGTCAGCATTCTCAGAAGGAATCTTATGCAGGTGCCGGGGTTGGCTGATCTCCGCTCCGAATCGCGGAACGGCAGTGCAATGCTTAGACTAACCTTTAAGTACGGGGTAAATATTAACCTGGCATTTATGGAGGTAAATGAAAAAATCGACGGGGCCATGAACAACCTGCCCCGCGATCTTGAACGCCCGCGGGTAATAAAGGCAAGCGCCACCGATATACCGGTCTTTATGGTTAACATCACCCTTGCAACAGGGTTCGAGGGTGAAGAGAAATTCACCGAACTGAGTGAGTTCGGCGGAACAATCATCAAAAAAAGAATCGAACAGCTTCCCGAGGTGGCAATGGCCGACATGACCGGCCAGGTAAAAAGAGAACTCTACATCCTGCCCGATAAGGCTAAAATGTTAAGCCTCGGCATAACGGAACAGGATTTAACAGGGGCGGTGGAGCTCAACAACCTGAACATAGGCAGCATAATGGTTAAAGACGGGAAATATCTTCTTAACCTGGAATTCAGTTCATACCTGAAAGATGCCGATGACGTAAAAAAAATATTCATTAAAGCAGGCAGCAGGCTTTTCAGTCTAAGCGATATTGCCGAAGTCGGAATCAGACAGGAGAGACCCCGGGGGGTATACTTCTCAAACGGGAAACGAGCAATCACGCTTGCTGTCATCAAGGATGCCTCTGCCCGAATGGATGTGCTGAAGGCAAAGATGGGAGAGATGCTGGCGCAGTTCAGGGAAGATTACCCGCAGATGGAATTTGAAATCTCTCAGGACCAGACTCTTCTGCTTAATTATTCATTAGCAAATCTTAAACAGAGTCTGTGGGCCGGCGGGCTGCTGGCGTTTTTCGTGATGTTTTTTTTCCTTAAGGATGCCAAATCTCCCCTTATAATAGGCTTCAGCATCCCGGCAACACTTGTTATAAGCCTTCTCTTTTTCTACCTTACAGGTCTTACTGTAAATGTGGTTTCCCTCGCCGGTCTTATTCTTGGTATCGGAATGATGATTGACAACTCAATTGTGATAATAGAAAATATTACGCAATGGATCGACAGGGGAGAAAACCTTCTGAATGCCTGTGTCAGGGGTACGAATGAGGTGATTACACCCCTGGTTTCTTCTGTTCTTACGACCTGTGCGGTATTTATCCCTCTGATATTCCTGAGCGGCATTGCCGGAGCCCTCTTTTACGATCAGGCAATTGCTATTGTAATCGGCCAGGGAGTGTCGCTTATTGTAGGAATTACTCTTTTACCCACACTTTATTACCTGTTCTACAAAAGAGGGAAGGAAGGATTTTTTACAGGGCTGGTAAAAAAGATAAGCCTGAAAGGCATTGAAAGCAGCTATGAAAAGGGGATGGATTTCTTTTTCAGATTCCGCACTGCCACACTTGTTGTCTTTCTGATGCTTGTCGGAATTATGATCTGGCTTTTTGTTGACATGAAGAAGGAGAGGTTTCCCGCAGTAAGGCAGGACGAGGTAGTTGTTGCAGTGGACTGGAACGAAAACATCGACATAGAGGAAAACCTGGAGAGGTGTAAAAGTATGCTCTCGGCATCGGCAGGTATGATACTGCAAAACAATGCATTTATCGGGGAACAGCAGTTCCTGTTCAACCGCGATTATGATCTGTCGTACACACAGGCAAAAATCTACATAAAGGCAAAAAGCTTTGAGGATATCAGCAGGATAAGGGAGAATATAAAAGGCTTTCTGGCAGGAAATTATCCCCTGTCGG
>Ga0209506_1004395_pt1 | contig 10553 bp, 20 predicted proteins | sample AD_JPNHG2_MetaG_FD_184409 | JGI IMG/M metagenome (GOLD analysis project Ga0209506, IMG submission 184409) | Active sludge microbial communities of municipal wastewater-treating anaerobic digesters from Japan - AD_JPNHG2_MetaG (SPAdes) (version 2) | ecosystem: Engineered > Bioreactor > Anaerobic...
CGAACAGGCTCGCATCCTGCATCTGCTGATCGAACGGGTGGACTACGACGGCCCTAACGGGAAGGTCGCCATCACCTTCCACCCCACGGGCATCAAGACCTTGGCCGATGAACTGAACCGACAGGAGGTGACCGCATGAAAGGCTTGAGGATTGAATGCGACGTGCATTTCACGCGGGGGCAGCGCACCCGCAAGGTCATCCAGGAAGGCCCGCCGCCGGAACTGGACGCGACGCCAGAGGGCACGGTCCCGCGCATCTCGCGTCTGATGGCCCTGGCGATCCGGTTCGACCGGCTCATCAAGGCGGGCGAGATTGCCGATCAGGCCGACCTGGCCCGTCTGGGCCACGTGACCCGCGCCCGCGTGACGCAGATCATGAATCTGCTCCAACTCGCGCCGGACATCCAGGAAGACATCCTGTTCCTGCCGCGCACCTTCCGGGGGCGCGACCCCATCCGCGAGATCATGGTTCGATCCATCGCCGCCGAACCGGACTGGCGCAAGCAACGACGGCTCTGGAAGTGCCTGACGTTCGATCAGGGGGTTGAGACCGTGCCGGTTGGCGAAGGCGTGGCACCAGATCGGCCCCTGTGCTGACAAGGGTTTACGAGCCAAAGTGCCAGAATCGGGTATTTCCGCATTCTGCGCCTCTGCCCCCTCCCGAAGTCTCAGCCGTCTCACGCGGCTGAGACCGTGAGACAACGCTGGCCCCCGCATTCACAGGGGTTTACAAGCGAAAGTCTCAAAATCGCCTGTTTTCGCGTTCTACGCCCCCGGCACTGCATCACGTCTTCACCGCCGCCGTGCGAACCACCGTCTCTGCCAAGGTTTCCCATTCCGGCAGCGTGCCGTCCGCTTGGTAGGCCTTGCGAGCCTCGCGGATGGCGGCGTGCAACTCGGGCCACTCCTGGCTCTCGTCCTCGGCCTCGAACAGATGCCCGATGGCCCGAAGGCGGTAGGCGTAGCCCTCACGGGTTTCGGTCAGGAGCACCAGGGCCGCGCCCAGGTGTTTCTCGACGCACTCGACACAACTCGGCCGCGTGGGCGTATAGGCCCGGCGCGGGATCACCACCGGCGGGCAGTTCGTGCAGGGCTTCTTCTGCTTGGGCGTCAACGTCTCGCTCATGTCATGCTCCTCAGGGGGCCAGCTCGAAGGTCAGGTCGAACCGATACCACGCCCCGAAGTGGTAGAGCGGATCGTTTGTCGTGGCGTCGATGAACAGTGTGTGCGGCCCGGGATTGAGCAGCACCTGTTGGGGCGGCGGCGGATTGGAGATGACCGGTCCCATACCCGCGCAGCCCTGACCGCCGCCGGGAGCATGGGCCGATCCGACCAGCCCGCCGTTCACATACAGGCTCATCAGTTCGTAGTTGGGATCCTGCGTCTCGCCCATGCCCGACCAGTTGACCGTCATGATCATCGCCTTGGGCACGGTGATCTGGCAGGTCGCCGTGGCGTACTGCGTGTAGGGATTGTGGCTGCGGCAGTTCTGGTCGTCTTCCCAGTCCAGTCGCAGGCCCAGGCCGTTGTTCAGGATCGACCAGGGGCTGGCGGGCACGTCGGCGGGATTGTCGTAGGCGCGGAAAGCGCCGTCCTGCCCGCCGTCGATGAACCCCGAATCGGTGAATGACCACTGCTGGGTGAACTCGATGCAGCAGGCCGGGCAGATCTCCTCGGCGTTGTAGACCGCCGACTTGCCGCCCAGCAGCACGCCGCGTTTGCCGCCTTCGACCACGACTGATTTACCCGGTGCGCCCACGCTGGCCTCCTTACTCGGTGCTGCTGGCCGTCTCGCAGGCCTCCTGGTCGACCATCTCGTTGATCCAGCCGAGCACCAGTTCCAGACCGCCCGCCCCATCACCCTGATAATGGGCATAGCCGAAGGTCGCGGCGATCATCTGGCCGATGCTGGGACGCTGCCACTTGTGCGGCGCGGCCACGGGATCGACGCCGCTCTCCAGCGTCTCGCCGGTCACCACGTCCAGCACGTCATACGTCCAGGTTGCCGGATTCTCCTCGTCGCCCTGCTCGCCCCCGTACTGCGTGAGGTCAACGGGGAACACATGCATTGGGGTGGGCTTGCCCAGACGGACCACCGACCACTGCACGCCGGTCCCGCCCGCGCGCCAGAGGACGCCCGCCGACCCTTGCATGCTCACCTTCAGGTTGGCCGTGACGCCGTCGGCGATCTCGGCGTAGCGCCACTCGTGGTCTTCGTCGGGCACGTCGATCTTCACCGGGCAGACACCGGCGGCGTAGGCGCGTCCGATCTTGCCGGTGGCGATGGGTTCGGCCAGGATGACGAACTTGCCCTCGTGCGTGTCGGCGGCGGGCGCGACGCAGGAGAGCGCCACGCGGTTCTTGAACTCCTCCTCGTTGGCCGACGGATCGATGATCGGCGTATCGACGCCCAATACCGCCATGCGGGTCTGATTCGAGCCACTGTCGTTGCGGACCAGCACGATGCTGGCCTGCGAGAACGAGGGTTGAGCCCCTTGGCCCAGGTGGGCCGTGCGCTGCCGAAAGTCCAGCGCCGCGTCGATGAAGGCGTTGTAGGCGCTGGCGGGGATGGTCAGCGGCTGGCCGGATTGGACCTTCTTCAAGCCATCGCTCATGATCCGATCCCCAATGCCGCGAAGTTGCCGTCTTCATAGACCTTCTCGACGTAGGCCGCGATGGGTTGCTTGACCAGCGTGTTGCTGCCAGTGTCTTCCGCGTCGGCGTAGCGCACCCACAGGTACTCCCAACCCTTCTTGGCGATACCAGAGATCGGCCCCACGGTGATGCCCGTGCGGTTGGGCGAACCGGCGAAGCGGAAGGTGATCTCCCAATCGTCATCGGGGCCAGTGCCGCGCCGCGAACCGGACGCGCCCAGGAACAGGCATTCACCGGCAGCCAGGCCACGGAACGAACCGCTGTTCACCTTGCCGGTGAGTTGGAAGAGCGTGCCCTTGTAGGCCGTGGTGACTGTCGCTGCGGACAGGTAGTGCGTCTCGGAGAAGTTGTAGACCGGTACGGTAATGTCCACGCCCTCGACGTTGTCGTGCGTGACGCCGATCGCGCCCTTGAAGTCGGGGGCGGTGCCGGAAGCAGCGTACCGGCCGATCGTGGACAGAGACTGCGTGATGTGCTGCGTACCGCCGCCGGTGTCGAAGCTGAATGACGAATCGCCGGTCTCCGGCGGCTCCTGGTACTCGAAGGGCGCGTAGTTGACCGTGCCGGTCCAGATGCACTTGTCGGGGTTGGTGGTGTCGACGTGGACCGGCTCGACCGTCACCGGTTGGCGCTTCATGTTGTGCAGCACCGTCGGCGCGGTCGCCTTGAGCGAGGCGATGGCCGCCGCTTCATCGGCCGTGCCGCTGATCGTGTAGAGCAACTCCGCCGACTGGGTTTCGGTGATCTGGCGTGAGTCGATGTTCTCGGTGCAGACGATCGGCATCCGTGCCTCTCCTGATTCCGGGGGTCAAGCGAACGTCAGGCCGCCGGTCTGCGCGGCCTGGACGAGCTTCTTGGTGTTCTTGGCAGTCTCTTCACTGGCCTTGGCCGTGCGATCGGCGGCATCACCGGCGGCCAGGCCCTGCACGGCGGCGGCATTGAACGTGCCCTTGACGCCGATCTTCGCCGCTTCCTGTTGCACCAGATCCCCGATGTCACCCAATCCGGCCAGGGCGTCGCGGGCCTTGTTGATGATGTCATCTGGACCTTCCAGCCCATCGGGGCCGCCCTCGGCTTCCTTTGCCTCGCGCTTCTTGCGGGCCTCATCGATGGCGTCGCGCCATTCCTGCCGGGCCTTGGCCAGGTCCGCCTCGTTCTCGGCCATCCGCTGGGCGTACTCGGTGTCCAGCGCCCGATGCTTCTCCATGTTCTCGCGGCCGATCTCACCCAACGTCGCCTCGTGGATCGCGGCCGCGCGTCGGCGCTCGGACTCCCGCTCCGCTTCACGCTGGGCGGTCTTGCGCTTCTGCTCATCCTCGATGCGGGCGATGGCGGCTTGCTTCTGCTCCTCGACGAGTTTGTTCTCGGCTTCCAGATCGACCGAATCGTCGAACAGCGACTTGATCCAGTTCCACGCCTTCTGCGCTCCGGCTTTGATGTTCTCCCAGGTCTTGGCGAAGAAGCTGGTGAAGCCGGTCCAGAGCTTCGAGAAGAAAGCCGTGGTCTCGATCCAGCCGACCTCCAGGGCGTGCCAGACGATCTCCGCGACGGCCAGCAGGCCGTGCCAGGCGTCATAGCCGATCTTGATGAAGAAGTTGCGGAAGTTCAGCCACGCCTTTTCGAGGAAGTTCACCCCGCGCGTCCACTCCATCTTGACCGTGAGCCACAGAACCTTCACCGCCAAACCGATGTCGCCCGCCGCCAGCGCGTCGGCGATGCCCTGGTAGGCGGAGAGCGCGTCTTCCTTGAGCACATTGAATCGCCCACCCAGCCACGCGAGCGCCTTACCGCCCGCGCCCGTCGCGTAGATCAAATACCCGGCCAGCGCCGCGACGGCCGCGATGACCAGGCCGATGGGCGAGACCAGGAACGCAATCACCGCGCCCAACACCTGCAGCACGGCAACCACGGTGGTGATGACGGTGATCAAGCCGCCAAGGATCGTGCCCAACGCGGAGATGATCGTTCCCAGAACCGCGATGGCCACGCCGACGGCGATGACGCCGACCACGACCTTGAGCACGGTGACAATGACTTGCTGGTTCTGCTGCACCCACGCCGAGATGCGCACGCCCAGGTTGGTGATCGTGTCGGCGACCTGCTGCAGCACCGGGGCCAGCGCCGCACCGACGTGAAAGATGCCCATCTTGACCACCTTCCACAGACGGTCGAGGGCATCGGTGAAGTCCTCGGCGGCCTTGGCGTCCTCGGCGGACATGGTCAGCCCCAGTCGCCGCGCTTCGGCCTGCAGAATCTCGATGCCCTTGGCCCCGCTGGCGAACATCGGCAGCAGGTTCGTGCCGGTGCGACCGAACAGGCTCATTGCGATTGCCGCTTTGCGGGTGGGGTCTTCCACCTGCGAAATGCGGTCGGCCAGCAGCTTGAACTGCTGCTCGGGGGAGAGTCCTTTGAAGTCGGCGGCGGTCAGGTTCAGATCAGCCAGCGCATCGACCGCCGTGGACAGGCCGCGCTCGGCGTCGTAGATGCTCCGCTGCATCTTGCGGAAGCCCATCTCCAGCGACTCGAACTCCGTGCCGGTCTGACTGGCGACGAACTGAAGCTCGCTGAGCGTCTCCACGCTCACGCCCGTCCGCTTGGCCATCTTGGCGACCTGGTCCCCGTATCCGCTGAACAGTTTGGCCGACGCCACGAGCGGCGCGAGCATGGCCGTTCCCAGACCGGCGAGTTTCAGGCCGAAGTTGCGGACCGAATCACCGAAGGCCTTGAGCTTCTTCTCGGCACGGCGCAGCCCGCGCACGAGCTTGCTGTCGTCGGCGAACAGCTCGACGAACGCTCGACCGGCTCGGATTCCCTGCGCGTTGGCCACGTGCGTTACTCCTGGTCATCCACGGGCAAGGCGTACCAGCCCTCGGGCAGGTCCATCTTGCCAGCGACGGGTGTGCCGTCGGCATCCTTGACCCAGACCTTCACGTCCTGGACGGTTTCGCGCAGGCGCACGGGCGTGCCGTGCGGGACATAGATCGTCCGCGTGAACGGCGATCCGCCGCCGCAGCCGGTCAGAACGAGGATGGGCAGGAGGAACGGGATCAGGTGCTTGAGGAGTTTCATGGCTGGCTCCAGTGCTTGCGGACCTTGGCCCGCAACTTGTCCTTGGTCTGCTGGTCCGGGTTGCCGTCTTCCGCCGTGGGCCGCGACTTCTTGGCGACCCACGGCAGAAGGGCTTGGAAGAACGCCGTCAGCACAGCGATCAACCAACTCATCACGCCGCCTCCTTCTTGCTCTCCAGCCCGCCGAAGCGGTCCAGTTCGTTGTGCTTGATCTGGATGCCTTGCTTGATCTGCTCGACCAGCGCGTCGGAGGGCTGCTTGCCGTTGTTGGCCTCGGCGTAGGCGTTCAATACGAACCGCAGGGCCGCGTCGAGTTTGGCCAGGCCCCTGTTGGGCGTGTCGTCGGCGATCTGCTTCTCGGCCAGCTTGATGCCGGTGATGATGCTGCCCTCCCAGGCCTTCCACTTCTCCTGGAGCGGGTTGAACTTGCTGGCCAGGAAGATGAAGAAGCCGACCATCGCCGCCCAGATGACTGCGAAGCCGATGCTCGAGTTGAAGAAGCTCCAGATTCCGTTGAGGATTGCGCTACCGTCCATGTTCGTTGCCTTTCTGGGCCTCAAGGGCCTCTCTGAGGATTGCGAGTGACTGCTTGTCGGCGACCCGCGCGGATCGCCGGTCTGCCCTAGCGTAAGGATCGAAGTCCGACGGCTTGAAGGGGCGGCCCTTCTTCGGGTCGCGGTTGGCGTTGGCGATCAGGGTGCAGATCAGCGATGTATGCGCCCACCGCTCGCGGCCCAACCCTTCGGCCATCCACAGCAGCTGCCGCAGCGTCAGCGGGCCGGGGTCGACGCCGATGGACCCGGCGATGCGCCAGACATCGCCCCACGGATCGTCGCGTCGATGTCCAGCGCGTCGATTCGCGTCTCCACCGCCGTCACCGCCGCGTCGATCATGGCCATCTGCTTGGCGACCGCCTTGGCCCGGTCGTTGCGGCCGCGCGACCGGAAAAAACCGATCAGTTCCTCGTAGAAGGCCTTCTGCGCCGCCAGCAGCGTCTGCCCGTCGAAACCGGCCCGCACGTCGTCGTCGGTGACCTTGTGCGTCTCGAACTGCCCCTCGAGCATGGCGCAGAGCACCTCGCCCAGGAGCATCTCGTCGGTGCCGAGCCGCGTCAGCAGCGGCGGATCGCCCGCCTCGGGTTGGAGCAGATCGATGTCGAGCTTCGCCTTGACTTTCATGGCCGTGCCGAGGGTCAAGGTGAGCGTCCAGGTCCGTCCGGCTGCATCAGTGAACGTCTTCATCAGGCCACCTCCACCCAGGAATCGAACACGGCGAGCTTGGCGGTCACGCTGACCGTCACACCCTCTTCCAGCGGCTCGTTGCGGCTGAAGTTCGTGATGCTGAAGTCGCCCAGCGGCCCCTCGGTGCCCGAGGCGGTGCGGTCGCCGGTCAGCACGGCCAGACGGATCGTGCCCGACGAGAGGAACGCGGTCTTCACCGCGTCGAACCCGGCGTCACCCGGCTTCCAGAGCATCTCGAACTCGGCGGTGCATTCGCGCAACGTCGGCGCGGTCGCCCGCCAGCCCTGGTTGGCGCGGGTGGTGACATCGGCCTCGCCCGCCTCGAGGTTCAACGTCACGTCCTTGACGTTGGCCATCTCGGTGAGCGTGTTGAGGGCTGCGCCCGCCGCCCCCTGGTAAATCTTGGCGTTCATGCCCAACAGGAATTCTTGCGACATGCTTCGATCTCCTTATCGAACGCTGTCTCGCCACATGGCGGGCAGCTGGGGTTTCTCTTTCTCGAATGCCGGTCCCATGTAGGGCCGGGCCTTGTACGTCGTGCGCTTCTTCTTGCCTCGCCTGACCAGCGTGGCCTTGCCGCCGTACTCCAGCAGTGGCGGCGCATCGCCACGTCCCTTCTGATTCAGCCGCGTCGGCCCGATCACCACGCTGCGGGCGTCAAGGTCGTAACCGAAGAAGATGAACTTCTTCAGTAGTCCCGTGTGCGAGCTTGGCGGCGATCCGGGTGGCGATGGCTTCTTCCGTTTGCGGATGCTGCTCTTGGCCGATCGCCGCACGAACGCCCCGAACTTCGAGAGCACCTTCCGCGAGGCGGAGTCCACCTTGGACATCACGGCCTTCCGGTCGAAGAACGTGCCGAGCGTGCTCTTGAAGTCCATGCCGATCATCACGGTTCTCGCTGCGGGGTTGGCGTGGGCGGCATACGATCAGCGGGTCGTCGCGGCTTCTTGGCTTTCAGCTTCAGCCTTGCGACCTCCGCTTCCAGTTCTTCCTTGGTGCCGACGAGCATCGTGTTGCCTGGCGGGGTGCCGACTTTGCCGCCTGGTTCCGCCAGTTCGATCACTTGTTGGCCGTCGTGGACCAACACGAACTTGTCCTCGTTGCCGTCGGAGATCTTCACCTGCACAGTGGTGGCTTGGACTTCTTTCATGGCAATCCTCAGCTTGTGTAGACCGACCAGCCCCTGCTGATCAGGATGTTCTTGAGCGCCACGCCATCGGGGTTGGAAGGCGGGGAGTTGTACGGCCCGTTCACTTGGAGGTAGCCATTGGTGGTGCCGTTGGCGACAAGGTCAGTGAGTAGTTGGTCAACCATCGCCTCGTCGAATGCACAGCCGTAGGCGTAGATGTAGCGCAGATTCGAGCATCCCGAAACGTCCAGGTTGGTCAGCGACTGGCAGTAATAGATGTCCAGGTCGCCGAGGTTGGGCATGTCGTGGGCGTCGACCGACTCGAGGTTGTAGTTGTCACCGGCGTAGCACGAGTACAAGTTCGGCATCTGCCACAGTTCGAGTGTGATGAACGCGCAGTTGTAGATGCCCAAGTAGTACAGGTTCTGCAATTCATCCCACGGCAGCGTGGTCATCTGGTTGTAGTCGCAGTACATCTCCTGAAGGTTGCGCATGTTGATGTGCTTGATCTCCGTGATGCTGCCGTCGTAGGGCAATTGCAGCAGGGTCCATTCCCGCATGGGCGGCGTGCTGACAACCGGCAATGGTTCCTGGATGTAAGGCATTACCACGTCCCTCCAACCACGGTCACGATGTCGCCGGGCGTACCTTTGACCTGAATCGCGGCGAGGTCCACGTTGCGGAACGAGTGCCACTCGCCTGGAACCCACGGCACGTCGGCTCCCTCATCACCGAGAAAGATGGCATCGTTGGCGTTGCTCGGAGGGGCGCTGATAACGAATGAGCCGACGACCTTCTCCGCAGCCAGCGGCTGGTAGTTGGCGGTCAGGACGAGTTTGCGCATGATGGTGTTGTTCATGTCTTGGGCTCCATTGGCTCACTTCATGGCCCGGTAGGTCACAGTCAGCACGCTGGTGAACACTCGCTGCTCGGCCAGATGCTCCGGTGCGTAGACCGGCTCGTTGGCGATGCCGATCCATGCGGCGAACGGTGCAGCACTGAGCGAACGGCGACGCAGGTAGTCGGCAATCTGATCCATCAATGTCCCCAGTGCCGCGACCTCGCCGTCGAGGTCTTTGCCCAGCTTCTTCTGCACACCAATGTCCACTGCGATTTCGTACTGGCTGGTCGCCCGCGTGGAACCGGTGATCACCACGCTCTTGGGCACCACCGAGACCTTCAGTTCCGCCAGGTCAGCCAACTCGAACTCCGGCAGCACGCGCCGTACTGCGACGATGGCCGGTACGAACGTGCCCGCCGGGGCCGCGTTCAGTTCCGCTGTCACTGCATCTGCGATGTCGATGACCAGACTCATGCGTTACCCCGTGATCCAGGCGACGACGCCCGATGCCAGTGTGGTGATGACCGCGCCGACGATGAGCCAGATGAGTTTCGATTGGCGCTTCGCGTCCTGCTCCAAGCGATCCAGCCGAAGCTGAATCCCGGGCTTGCCGTTGCCGCGAATCGCCTCGTCGAGTCGATCCAACTTGCCGTGGATGGACTCGAACTGGTTCTGGCACTGCTCAAACTGGCTGCACTCGCTCACGTGTCTGCTCCGATGTCCTTGGTGTGGATGCGGTAGGTTTGCCGATACGGATCGCTCCATCGCCAGCAACCTTCGCCGCCCAGATTCATGACCTCGTATCTCCGCCCGTTGGCCGCGATCACGTCGCCTGGTTCCGGGTCAAAGCCGAGTTCGTCGGCCAGGATCAGGAAGTCCCAGACGTGGGCGTTGATCGTCAGGCCCGACTCGTCTGCGACCTCGAAGCCGGTCTTGCCGTAGGTCGCTGTGACGGTGTAAGCGTCAGGCGGTCTGCGGTACTCGACCGGGCTGGAGCAGTGCGCCGTGCGCATCTGCTCCAGCCACTGCGAGCCTTGGCGGAGAAGGTCGGCCATCGCCTACTGCTCCAGGCGGACGCGAACCGTCGCGTCGGCATCGGCGGCCGCGCGAACCGGCTTGCCGAGGTACTTGTTGCCCGTGGCGGTGGTGGTCGCCTGCTGGGCGGCGGCGTTCCAGTACACCTTCGCGCCCGCCGCGATGGCGGTGCCTGCGCCGGTCGCCTTGGGCACGTCGAACACGCCCGTCACGGCCAGCGCCCCGAGGGCGTTGGCAGCGATGTCCCGCTTGGCGATGCCGATGAGATCGTTCTGCACGACCACGTCCCCGGCGCTGACGTTCGCGCCGGGCGTGTAGTCGATGCTGTTGCCGTCATGAATGAACTGAGTCGTTGCCATGAGTCATTGCTCCTTGTTGGTCTGAAAGTTTCACGTCGCCGAAGGGACTCCGGGGGAGGCTTACGCCTCGCCCTTCATCTTCACGCCGCCCCGGTAATCCTGGAGGGCGACGCCGAAGTCGAAGTACCCACGGAACTGGATGCCCAGAACGTTGAAGTCGGCTTCGGCCCGCTCCACGGTGGGCTGCCGCTTGCCGTTGAGGAACGCGACCTCGATCACCGGCA
>Ga0209506_1004398_pt1 | contig 10551 bp, 8 predicted proteins | sample AD_JPNHG2_MetaG_FD_184409 | JGI IMG/M metagenome (GOLD analysis project Ga0209506, IMG submission 184409) | Active sludge microbial communities of municipal wastewater-treating anaerobic digesters from Japan - AD_JPNHG2_MetaG (SPAdes) (version 2) | ecosystem: Engineered > Bioreactor > Anaerobic >...
ATGGCGTCCAGGGAATAATCTGGAGACGCTTTTTCCCGATTTCCTGGTGACAGACCTGACAAAGGCCATATTCTCCTTTTTCCAGTCTTTCGAGTGCCTGGTCAATCAGTTGCAACTGCTCCCGCTCGCTATCAGTTAATCCCAGGAGAAACTCTTTGGTATAAGAAGTCTCTGCCTTATCAGCCACGTCCAGGGCTGTATCAGTTTCAATTTCTTTGCTTTCATGGTAAAACTGACTCAACTTCCTGATAATGCTGTTTTTCCTCTCGAGGAGCAGTTTTCTGTATTCTTCTTTCTCTTTTTTGGATAACTTTAATTTTTCAGGCATATAACCCCCTGTTATTTAGGATAAGCATAACCTTTGATCAAACTTAAAGCTCTATATATCTGCTCAAGGAGAACTGTTCGGGCCAGTTCATGAGAAAAGGTCATCCTCGACAGCGACAATTTCAGATGAGCTTTTTCCATTATTCTCGGCGATAGACCAAGAAAACCACCAACTAGAAAAACCAGCTGGCAGCCCTGATTCATTCCTTTTACCTCAATCAAATCGGCAAATTCCTTTGAGTTTAATTCTTTTCCCGTATCGGAAAGGCAGATAATATATCCATCCTCAGCATATTTTTCAAGCCCCCTGGCTTCTTTCTCCAGAATTTTGTCCGCCCATTTTTCCTCCAGTCCCCTGGCCTCCGGCGTCTCTATCAAGCTAACCTGGGCCCATGGCCTTATTTTCTCCAGATAGTCGCGCTGCAGAGTCCAGTAGTTGACATTCCTGGTTTTTCCCGGCCAGACCAGCGAAATTTTCATTCTAAACGGTCTCCATTAAATAAATATTTATCGGCTAAAAGTCAAGAAGAAAAATAGAATCGTCAATAATCGAGTCTGGGAGCATCAGCCCAGAGTTTTTCTAGAGCATAATGCTCTCTCGTTTTTTTAGAAAATATATGGATAACCAAAGAGCCATAGTCAATAAGAATCCAGTCAGCCCTTTCCAAACCTTCTACCCCGAAAGGACTTATGTTCTCTTTTTTTAACTGCTCTTCAATATTTTGATAGATAGCTATATTCTGGCGAGAAGAGTTGCCGTTCATGATGATAAAATAATCGGTGAAGCTGGTAAGCTCCCGCAAATCCAGCACGCACAATCCCTCCGCTTTTTTGGCCTGGCTGGCCTTGATAGTTAACTTAACTTCTTTTGGCAAACTACGTTTGCTAAATTTTTTTTCTCTGTCTTTCAATTTTTCTTTTTATCTCCTTTCCTGTCAAACATATAAACGATTCTTCATAATATAATCTTCAACACCGGGCGGAACGAGACCCGTTATTGGCAGGCCAGCTCGCAATCTGTGCCTTATCTCAGAAGAAGAAATATCGAGGGCATTAATCTCTAAAAGATAAAGGCCAGGCCGGTCGTCCTTCACTTCAGTCTTTTCTCTCTTATCTATCTCTACCAGTAGCTCAGGCTTTATTTTATCAATGACTTTGTCGAGCTTTTCCAGTTCGGAGCCAGGGCGCCTGACCACAATAAAAGAACATTCTCTGAGGAGTTGATTATAATCTTTCCAGGTTTCAATCTCCAGAAAAGCGTCAGAACCAACGATAAACCAGAAAGTATCGTCCGGAAAAAGCTCTTTTAGCTTCCTTAAAGTAAGAATCGAATAGGATGGGCCGGGACTTTTGACTTCCAGATCAGAAGGGATAAATTTTTGATGTCCCTGGCAGGCTATCTCCACCATCCGCCACCGATGGCAGGCTGGCACAACTTCTTTTTGATCTTTGTGAGGTGGGATATAAGAGGGAATAAACAAAATTCTATCCAGAGGAAAATATTTCATGACTTCCTCAGCAGCCCGAAGATGTCCATTATGAATTGGGTTAAACGTGCCGCCAAAAAGTCCGGTTAAAGCCATCTGCTATTCACTTTCACTCTGTTAAACATTTTAATCTTTTTCTGATTTCTCTTCCTTTTCTTCTTTGAGTATTCTGGCCAGCAAGCCAACCAGTTCAGACAAGCCATCGCCTCTCGCCGCGGAGATAGCCACAAACGGCTTCTTTTCTCTCCTGGCCAGTCTTCTGACCGCTGTCAGCCGCTCTTGCTTATTTCCATCCAGTAAATCTATTTTATTGGCAGCAATAATCTGCTTTCTGGCCACCAGATCAGGATTGAAGGCCTTTAGCTCATTCTGAATGACCTCATAATCACGAACAGGATCTCGCCCCGTCAAAGGTGAAACATCAATCAGATGGACCAGTATTTTGGTCCTTTCTATGTGTCGGAGAAACTGGATACCGAGGCCGTGCCCCTCATGAGCACCTTCAATTAGACCAGGTATATCGGCCACCACCAGACTTTCATTTTCTCCCAGATCAACCACCCCCAGAGTCGGGATCAAAGTGGTAAAGGGGTAATCGGCAATGACAGGCCGCGCCGCTGATATTCTGGAAATCAAAGTGGATTTTCCGGCATTGGGGTAGCCAACCAGGCCAACGTCAGCGATCAGTTTCAATTCAAGAATGATTTCTATTTCTTCCCCCGGCTGGCCTTTCTCAAATTCTCTGGGAACTTGATGGGTAGAAGTAGCAAAGCTGGCGTTGCCACGCCCTCCCCGGCCTCCTCTAGCTGCTAAATAAATTTCTCCCGGTTTTAGAAAATCATGAAGGATTCGACCGGTCGAAGCTTCCTTGACCACTGTACCAACCGGAACTCTAAGATAAAGGTCCTGACCCTTTTTCCCCCGTCGATTTGATCCCTCGCCCTGGGCTCCCTTTCTGGCTTTATTAATCGGATGAAAACGAAAGAAAGCCAGAGTATTAAGGTTCGGATCGCTCACCAGGTAGATATGCCCGCCATCGCCACCGCGCCCACCATCGGGTCCGCCTTTGGGCACCCGATATTCCCGCCGGAAGCTGACACAGCCATTGCCTCCTTTGCCGGCGATCAGTTGAACTTTTACGCTATCAATAAACAATTTATTACCTGCAGGTGGGAGAACTGGAGACCGGCAGAGATAATCCCCCACTGGTCGTTTCTTACCTGGTTGGAATTAAGAGCGCAGGGAACCTGTCCCATGATTACGAAGTGGCTTCGGTCTTTTCCTCCAAAGGTAAAACCGAAACGAATTTTCCCATCCTTCCTTTGTCTTCAAATTTAACCCGGCCGGGTATCAGAGCGAAAAGTGTGTCATCACCACCCCGCCCGACATTCAGGCCTGGTTTCAATCTCGTTCCCCTTTGCCTGACCAGAATTGAACCGGCTTTAACCACCTCTCCACCGAAACTTTTAACTCCCAGATACTTGGGATTAGAATCTCTTCCGTTAACACCTGATCTCTTATGAGCCATGCTCAATTCTCCTTGCTTTCTTCCTTATTTTGAACCTTCTTAGCTGTCCTGGGCGTTTTTTTTGTTGGCGTTTTTTCCGCCTCTGCCACCTCCGGACTGGTGGCCTTTCTGGCTCTCGTCCTGACAGCTTTTTCCACTGGTTTCTGAGCTTCCTCCTCAGCTGGTTTTCTCTCTACATGACCTGACCACTCTGGATATATGCCATCTATTTTGATTTTGGTCAGCATCTGCCGGTGACCTTTTGTCCGACGATAACCTTTCCTTCTTTTCTTTTTAAAAACAGTAACTTTATCATCCTTATAGGTCTCGATTACTTCACCGGTCACAGCGGCCTTTTCCAGATATGGACTACCTACCAGAACACGGTCCTCAGCTTCTATCAGCAAGACCTGATCAAAGGTGACCGCTTCTCCAGGAGCAGCCTCCACTTTTTCTATGGAGAGAACATCTCCTTCTTTCACTCGGTACTGCTTGCCGCCTGTTTTGATAACTGCAAACATAGCTTTTCACCTTTCCGGGGATAAAAATTGAGCCTTAAATTTAACATATAAGCCATTTTATGTCAACCAGATAGCCTGGCCTGTTACTGCTGGTTAACTCAGATGCTTGACCAGAGCTCCCCACCTTTTATCAAGAACAAAACCTTCTTTCATAAAAAACTGAGGAATGAGATAGTGAGTCATGATAAGCTTGATGCCTGAATTTCGCATTCGTTCAATAAAATCCCTCAACATAGCCCGGCCCAGACCTCTTTGCTTATAACCTTTGGCCACCACTATTCCCTCCATAAAAACCACTTCTGAAGACAGGTTACGGAAGCAAATACCCCCAACCACCAATCCATCCTCATCAACCAGGACCAGGTTATGATTTAGCTGAGAAATAACCCGGGGATAATTATCCAGCAGGAAAAGGTGATACAGCTGCCCGATTTCAGCTGGTTCATAACTTTCCCGGAATGTAAACTGATTTCCCTGCCGATCGGTTATGGTTGATTTTATGATCAGCCTTTCCCGTCCCGATTCGCCTGTCTTGGTCAGGTCAAGATCTTTAGTTTCTGTTGCTCTGGGGAAAACCATTCGACTGAATACCTGACGGTCTTCTTCCGACTCCAGATTTGATTGGATTTCCGACAGTTCAACAAACTGGATAGCCATCTTATCAGGCTGGCTCTTCATTTTATCAAGTAATTTTTCAAAAGCCATGATCACTTCAGCTGAGGCTGAAGAAAAATAGGTATGACGGTAAACATAAAATCGGAGCAGCTCTGGACGGGAATTCAGATGGAATTCATTGATAAGTTCGATAACTTTTTTCTCGCGCTCAAAAGGAGTAGCTTGCCCGTTGGCTATTTCCCATTCTTTATATTTGCGGATAGCAGTTAAAACCGAAACGGGCATAACTGGATTCTGGCGAATTTCGCCTAAATAGCTTTCCAGCTGAAAGCGGAATGAGCCAAAACCCTCTACCTCAATATCTTCACACTCGAGCTCATGGAAAAGCTCTTCCAGGAAGTTCAGGGCCCGTTTTTCTTCCCAGACTTCAAAACAGGCATCAAATATCCAGCTTAGATCTATTATCTTCCGGGACCAGGGATAGGCAGCCGCCACCTTCAGGTAGAAGTTCTCGATTATAAGGCGTACCAGGGACAGAGGCCCCCTATAAGGTTTTATTTCCCCTATTTCAATCAAGCCGGGATGTTCTCCATCCACACAAATATTCTCCGGTAAGGCCTGACCGGGGATAATACGGTAGTCTGAAGCGGCTACCGCCCTGAGAATCACTCCGATGGCTTCAATATAAAGCATCCGCCATTCCTGTGGAGTAACAAGAGAAATCGGCCCGCCAGGACGAGTGGCAAAATCTCTGATCCTTTCACTAACATTGAGACGGCTGAAAAAGCGGTAACTGATAGCTTTCAGATCCGGCCGCCAGCTGGCCAGGCGGGGTAAAAGACGCGGATAATTAAAATCCTCAGAAAGACATAAATGCCATAAAATTTTGTCTATGAGTCGCTGGCCAAAACGTCCTTTTAAAATTTCCACTCTTAGGTCATAATGCTCTCCCTGAGAAGTGTTGAGGCAAACCCGGAGGTGAAGTCCCGGGTAAATAGAAGCTACTCTTGAAACCCTGATTTCACCAGAAGCCAACCCTTCGGGACTGAAGGAGTTAAAGCCATAGGCAAAAGCAACACTTTCGGCCAGAAAAGTCGGTTCCGACAGAACCTGGCTGATCAATCTTCTTTCTGATTGAGAAAAATCACTGGCAATCTGGAGCTTCTCAAGAATTCTGGCTTTGATATCCTCAGGCAGCCTGACTTTTAGCCGCAGTCTAAAAAGGTTATATAGATTTTCCATTATTTTAAAAGATTCAGAAGCGAGAACCGGATCTTTCCGGTGAAGGGACCAGCTGGCCAGTTCAGCTGTCACCTGCGGGAAAAACTCGGGATGGATAGTGGCAAAGTCGGCCAGAAGTTTAAAAATATGAAGAAATTGATTGATCGTCCCCTCTGCTGCAGGCCATTTCAGAGATTGACGGTAATTAGCTAATCTGCGGCGTAGAGCCTCAAATTGCCCGCCACCCAGGGCCGATGAGGAAATTTCCTCAATGGACTCTTCATTAAGAAAAGTTAGCCCCGACTCAACGAAAGCCGCGAGAGAAGGTGTATATTCAGGTAGTGGCTGATCAAGGAGTAGAAGCCGGTAAGCCCAGCAACGGACTTTCTCTAAAGGATGACTGGCCAGAGCTTCCAATCTGAGTCTGATGAGAATAGATACCCTGAGATTTTCAGCCTGATTGAAAAGTTTTTCATAATCACTCATTGCTCCGAGAGCTGCTTCTTCTGGACCGAAGTACAGTCTGGAAATCAGGTCATGGACCCTGACCAGCGTCAGATCAGTTATTCCTCTTGGCGGCGGGAAATCCTGCTGACCGGACAGAGCTCTCTCAGCCGGCAGCCAGATTCGATTAGAAACGTTACCCAGAGGTGTATCCCAGCCTTCCCGACAGACCAGAAATTTCACCAGTGATGGATTACCGCACCATAAAAGTGGTTGACGAGCAAACAAACCCAGATCTATCGTCCTGTCTTTGATTTCATAGTAGAGATCGCCAATAAGGAATTTATGATTCTGTTGTTCATGACGAATGGTCAGAGAAGCCTCCCGACCGGCAATAACCAACCTGTCTCCTTCCAGGCGAAAATCTTCTTCAATCAAACCAAGGTCTCTTATCAGCCAGAACGGAAGCTTTAGATTGAAATCCCTGGCATTCAGGCCGAGATAATCTTTTTTATACAGCTGTTCAATCACATCAGAGAAATTAGCCACAATTTTTTTTCGATTGAACGAACCTTTAGCCGTCAGTTCGCCCTTCTCACGAGAAAAATCTCTATCCAGAAGGGCGAACTTAATTACCCGCTCATAAGGAGCCAGGCTCAGGTTAGCTGCTTCTATGATTCTCTTATAATATTCCCTTTCCCCTTCTACGGCGGGTAAGCTGCTCAGTTCAGGAGCACTGGTGTCGGGCACGATAAGCAGCGCATTATAGGGCTTGCCATCTCCTACCAGAAAAACATTCTTAAAACCAGGCACAGATTTAAATTTGTCTTCAATTTTTCGAGGGGCAATGGTTTGCCCGCGGTTGTTTTTATAAATATCCTTTATCCGGTCAACCAATCGATAATAGCCATTGGGCAAAACTTCGAAGATATCACCGGTTCTAAGCCAGTAATCGGAACCAGGCGTACCAGGATAAGGGATGTCATCGCCAGGTCCTTTATCTTCCAGATAACGGGCAATATAGTGACCCCTGGCCAGCAGTTCCCCCTCCGGGCTCAACTTCAGCTCGACACCGGGTAAGGCACAACCCTGAGTATCGTCTACATAACGGCCGGGCAGAGTCATGGTCAATCCACCCGTCGCCTCGGTTAGACCGAAACCGGAAATCAAATCAATCCCATATCTGGCAAAAAAATGGAAGACACGAGGCTCCAGATAACCGGCAGCAGAAATTCCCCAGTGCAGTCTGGAGCCAACGATTTTTCTAACCGCTGCTTTTTTTTCATCATCGGTTCTGGCACCAGCAACGGCCTCCCGGCATCTTTCATAGATCTGTACCCAGCGGATAGGCACACTGACCAGACCCGTCGGGTTAACTCTGGGAAACAGACTTAAAAGGGTATCGATAGATGGATTTCCGGAGAAAACATAGGTGCCGCGCCAGAAAATAGAACCAAGAAGCTCGAAATAGCGACCGAAAGTATGGTACAAAGGCAAAAAACTGAGCAGAACTTCATCCTGCCCAACTTCAGGTAAAGCTGCCGCCCGGGCGAATCTCTTGGAAATAAGATTGTAAGTTGAGAAGGAAACCCCCTTGGGAACACCGGTACTGCCCGAAGTATACATGACGGTTGAAACCTGGGTCAGACGAAAGCGGGGTCTTTGAGCCAGAACCTGATCTATCTCTTTGGGATTGAGCGTTCTGATCTGCTCACCGAGATAGAGCGAACTTCCTGCCGGTTCAATTCTCTGCAGGGTCAGAATGGCAAAATTCAGACCAGCTTTTTGCTTTAGCTGCTCGAGCAGTTTCAATCTTTCCAGGTTATCAGTAATAACGATGTTTATTTTCAGCTGGTTAAAAATCATCTCCAGATTTTCTAAATTAAAAGTTGGATTGAGCGGTGTCACCAGAATGTCATAGAAAAGGCAGGCCAGATCGCTGCAGGCCGAATCAAGATGATTTTCACTGAAAATAGCTACCCGCGGCTCAAGTGGAGAGGCCAGTAGATAAAAGTAGCCAGCCAGCATTTTCAGGTAGGAAGCGATTTCTGAATAGGTCCAATTTCCCCCTTTTAAAGTAGACAGGTCAAGGAAAAGTATCCGATCTGGATTTTCTTTGACTCTATCTTCAAATAAGTCCAGAAGGTTATAATTTATTTTCTGGATGAAGCCAAAACAGGTTTCAGCCCATTCCCAGTTTTTCTGGGGATAAGGCAGACATCTAAGGAAGGTTGAAGTTGAGGTCAGGTTTAAATAGGTTCTGATTATTTCCGGGCTAAGACTTTCGACCTGCCCCCCAGCCAGAAGTCTGGAGGCCAGGGTCACTATGTCCTCAGCCAGGCGCGGGTTGGTGGCGGGCAGCTGGGCAACCCAGGAATTTAAAAGTTCCTGCAGAGAAACTTTCGATCCTGGTCGAAGATCTTTTGCTTCTGTCATAAAATGAAAATTAAGGCAATTTAATTCTGGCTATTCAATCTCGACTTTCATTCTAATATATATAGACGGCTTAGTCAAAAATGAACCTGGCTGGCTTGACAACAGAGTTTCTTTCTCTTAATTTAATCTTAAGTTCTGGCTGGGCGGTTAGCTCAGGGGCAGAGTGTCGGTCTTACAAACCGGAGGTCACTGGTTCGAACCCAGTACCGCCCACCAGTAAAAATGGCATAGCAGATTATATTTCCTATTTTTGATCCAGGTTGGTGGCTCTAATTTTTTGTATCTATAACTCAATCCGAAGCGGGCCCAGAATTCAGCTAAAGGCAGGACTGAGCCAGGAGCGAGGGGTTGCCCGTCAGTATCAGTATTAGAGAAGGGGGAAAAACAAGCTCTGTTGCCAGCTAAGCCAGTCTAAATATACCTTTATAAATAGGTTGCAGGATCTGTTGTTAACCTATAAAATGGCCGCGGAGGGTTAGAATGGCTAAAGCCAGAATTCTGATTGTTGAGGACGAAGCACTGGTAGCCAGAGACCTGGTTAATATGATCAAGTCTCTCGGTTATGAGGTAACTGATCTCATTCAGAACGGCGAAGCAGTTGTCCAGAGCGTCGAGAAAAACCGCCCAGATCTGGCTATCATGGATATTGTTCTCAAGGGCCGCGTTGATGGAATCGAGGCAGCCGCTATCCTCTGGGAAAAATATTCTATACCGGTAGTTTATATAACTTCATTCGCCGATGACCTGACCTTCGAGCGAGCCAGGTTAACCGAACCCTTTGGCTATTTAATCAAACCTTATGAAGAAAGAGAACTGGAATTGACCATTGAAATAGCGCTTTATAAAGCCAGAAGGCAGCGGCTGGTGAAGGAAAGGGAAAAATGGCTATCGACTATACTAAAGGGCATAGATGATGGCATCATTGTCACTGATAACAGAGGTAAAGTTACTTTTATAAATCCATCAGCGCAAAAAATCACGGGCTGGAATGAACCGGATGCGATTGACCAACCCGTGGACAGGATATTGGAACTAAAGGAAAACCTGAATTTTGATCCTGATTCTGCCCTGCCCGTGCCAGGGGAAACCAATCTTATAACCAGAACTGGCCTGGAAATTCCCGTTGAACTGACAGTCTCCACTCTACCTGAGGAAAGTGGCCAACCGAGCGGTCAGGTGATAGTTTTTAAAGATGAGACCTCTCGTCGACAGGCTGAACAAGAACTACAGGAAAGCTGGGCAAAACTCCGGCGAGCGCTGAAAGGTACCATTCAGGCCATTTCTACCACGATTGAGATGCGCGATCCTTACACGGCTGGCCACCAGCGGCGAGTTGCTCAACTGGCTAAAGCTATTGCTCAGGAAATGAGTTTACCTGAAGTCAAAATTGAAGGTATCATATTTGCAGCTCAAATCCATGATATCGGGAAAATTTATGTTCCAGCGGAAATTCTGAGTAAGCCCACAAAATTAACCGATCTTGAATACACAATTATCAAAACTCATCCTCAAGCTGGCTATGAAATTTTAAAGAATATCGAATTCCCCTGGCCAATTGCCGAGGTCGTTTTACAGCATCACGAACGACTCAACGGCTCGGGCTACCCGGCTGGATTGAAAGACGGGGAAATTTTACTGGAAGCCAGAATTCTGGCAATTGCTGATGTGGTCGAAGCTATGTCTTCCCACCGGCCTTACCGCCCCTCCTTCGGGATAGATAAAGCTCTGGATGAGATCAGGCTTAATAACGGTCTTCTTTATGAACCAGAAGCAGTGGCCGCCTGCCAGCGGCTGTTTTTAGAGAAAGCCTTTTCATTCGAATGAACAGCGATCCTGGTCTCACTGCCGATGTTTTGATTGTCCCGGCAAAAAAATAGCGCCCCCGACGGGATTCGAACCCGTGTTGCCGCCTTGAAAGGGCGATGTCCTAGGCCGGGCTAGACGACAGGGGCGCAAGTGAGCCGTGCTGGACTCGAACCAGCGACACCCGGCT
>Ga0209506_1004402_pt1 | contig 10539 bp, 10 predicted proteins | sample AD_JPNHG2_MetaG_FD_184409 | JGI IMG/M metagenome (GOLD analysis project Ga0209506, IMG submission 184409) | Active sludge microbial communities of municipal wastewater-treating anaerobic digesters from Japan - AD_JPNHG2_MetaG (SPAdes) (version 2) | ecosystem: Engineered > Bioreactor > Anaerobic...
GCTTCTGCTGGTCATCATGGCCATCCAGATGCTTGCGCTGGGAGAGACGCCCATGGGCCGCTACAGGCGCTCGCACCTGCTTGCCGCCATCGGGATCGCGTTCGCCTCGATGGGGATCTTCTCGTGCATAGTTCCCGGCGTCCTGACCGACGTGATCCGGGTGCTCCTTGCGATCCTGAACATCGCCGGCGGAGCGATACTCCTTGCAAAACGGTTCCTCCCGATCTCGCAGGGTGCCGGCAACGCTGCGGCCGCCGTTCCGGCCTCTCTCATGCCGACCTTCAAGAGACTTACCGCCACCCAGACGGTGCTGAACGTTGTATCGATATCGTTTGGCATCAGCATGCTGCTGCCGGGCCTCATCCCCGGCATGGTCATTGCGGGGATTGTCGTGGTCAACGGCCTGCTCCTATTTGCGCTGGCGGCAATCCTTATGAAGGTGGTTTGACCGCCGCAGGCGGCATCAAGACCGCTCCGCTGCCGGAAGAACCGCTTGAGAAGACGTATGCGAGGGGTGAGATTTGAACTCACGAACTCCTGCGAGACTGGACCCTGAATCCAGCGCCTTTGACCTGGCTTGGCAACCCTCGCGCCTGATATCGTGGGAGTTCAAACAAAATAAATGTAATCACTCCTCCCGGGCAGAGGAGTTCCGGGAGTTGTTCTCCATGAACCGCTTCATCTCGAGTTCACGCAGTTCGTGCCGCCTGATCTTGCCGGAGATCGTCTTCGGGAGCGACTCCACAAACTCGACCCTGCGGGGATACTTGTAGGGCGCCGTCACCCGTTTGACGTAGCGCTGGATATCCTTCACCAGCGCCTCCGAGGGTTTGTAGCCGGGTTTCAAGACGATGAACGCCTTCACGACCATCCCCCGGATCACGTCGGGCGACCCGACAACCGCCGCCTCCTGGACGGCGGGGTGCTCCATAAGGGCGCTCTCAACCTCAAACGGCCCGATCCGGTATCCTGACGACTTGATGACGTCGTCATCTCGCCCGACGAACCAGAAGTAGCCGTCCTCGTCCATCCGCGCTTTGTCGCCGGTGTAGTAGAACCCGTTCTGGAACGCCCTGCGGTTCTCCTCCTCGCTGGCGTCCAGGTAACCCCGGAAGAGCCCCACCGGCCGGGGGTTGAGCCTGATCGCTATCCGCCCCTCCTCCATGGGACCGACCGGCTTACCATCGTCGTCGTGGAGTTCGATATGCCATCCGGGCATGGGCCTCCCCATCGAACCGGGTTTGACCTTCATGCCGGGGAGCGTCCCTATACAGAGCACAGTCTCGGTCTGGCCGTAGCCTTCGTAGATCGTCTTGCCCGTTCCTTCCTCCCAGGCCCTGATAACCTCGGGATTGAGCGCCTCGCCAGCACTGCAGCAGTGGCGCAACTCGGCGAGATCGAACTTGTCGAGGTCGGCAAGGATCAGCATCCTGTAGATGGTCGGGGGGCAGCAGAACGTCGTCACGCCATACTTCTCCAGGAGCGGCAGGATCTCGGTGGGGTTGAACTTCCCGCGGATATCATATACAAATATGCAGGCGCCAACGATCCACTGGCCGAAGAGTTTTCCCCAGGCGCTCTTCCCCCAGCCGGTATCGGAGAGTGTCAGGTGGAGGTCGTTCGGGTGCAGGTCGTGCCACAACTGCGCCGTGACGATGTGCCCGAGGGGGTAGGAGTGGTCATGGAGCACCATCTTCGGTTCGCCGGTGGTGCCGGAGGTGAAGAAGATCAGGAGAGGGTCGGTCGATTTCGTCCGGTGCATACCGGGCAGGTTCACCAGTTTGTAGGAGCATGGGGCGGGGTAGTCGAGCTCGACAGGGTAGCTGACCCAGCCATCCCGTTTGCCGTCGGTCATGAGCATCACCTCGAGCGAGTGGCACTCGTCACGGATCTCCTCAACCTTCTCTGCGTGCTCGGCCATGGTTATGACCATCTTGATCCCGGCAGCCTGTATACGGTATTTCAGGTCTTTTGGTGTCAGCATCGTCGTTGCGGGGCAGTAGACCGCGCCGAGTTTTATGAGGGCTATGACAAATATCCACCATTCTGGGACGCGTGGGAGCATCAGCATCACACGGTCGCCTTTCTTGATCCCGTATTTCAGGCAGATGTTGACGGCCTGGTTCGAGAGGCGCATCATGTCAAAAAAAGTGTACTTCTTCTCGTTTCCTTTCTGGTCAACCCAGATCATTGCCAGTTTGTTCCTGTCCTTCTTTGCCCAGGCGTCGACCACGTCAAACCCAAAGTTGTAGTATTCAGGGACATCTATCCTGAAATTGGCACAGAGTTCTTCGTAGGAGGGTCGGTTTTGCTCTACATCAGCCATAACGCGATCCCTTAGAGGTTGCGCGTTTATGGTTTAAAGGATTCACTAAATAAAAACACCAAGGCCATCAAACCAATACCTCCAGGCCGGGATGGATTCCGGGGTGATTGCATTGCCACGCACCAACTCCCATCCGGACCCGGGCGGTGGCCGGGGTTTTTATAAACTGCCCGCGCCGTTTTCATGTGGCCTCCTGGAGCGTCCCATCCCCCGGCGAGCCCCCACCCAGGGTGGCGATTCTCCATCGATACAGTGTTCGGGGAGAGATCCTCTCTCTGCCGTCAGTGTGAACACCCTGCCAAAATCCCGTTCCTGCTCCACGTGCACGGCCTCCGGGGCTATCGCCACAGACTGCCCGCCCCCTCGCAGGGGGGGCGGGCGGAGGCCGCGGAGCGGCCGGGCGGTGGGGGTGGCTCGACGTGAACCGTTCAACCAGAGACGCAGGAGACAGGTGAGGAGGGGAACCGTCTCCGCCTCCCCGTCAGCCCCTCCCCCACGGGGCGATTATCCATCGATACAGTGCCACGGGAGAGGAGATCTCCTCAACCATCTTCCCGATGAGAAACTTCCTGCTAATTCCACACCAGTCCCTGGATACGGCCGCCGTGACAGATTGCCCCCGCACCTGCCTGCCCGGGGGAAAGGGGCGCTGGCGGTGGTCGGCCGCAAAAGATGTTCGACGCGGTGATGGCTCGGGGGCATCAAGCCATGAGCAACCTGGTTTGCTGAGTTCCGCAATTGCCATAAAGATCTACTATGAAAAGATGCAGAGCGCCGCTCCGCTTCAGAGTATGGACGGCAACCATCAAGCATGTAAACTTTTGATGCACCCGAATACACCCCGTGAACTCTTTCGTCGGCCAGCCGCGTCCTTTCGCTGGATGGGCAGTAGTGTGTGGCGATTCCAATGAATGCGGCGTTCGGGACGCAGATGAAACTTCTGCGGATCTAACAGGAAACCAACAACACCCCCTCTCCGGAATGGCGTCTTGCAAAAAAACCAGGGCACGGCCTGAAGGCATACCGGTCTGATGCCCTCCCGTTTGGGAGCAGCCACACATTACTATTATGGTATAAAAAATGATACTAATATCGATGGATGAGAAGGGATACGAGTCACTAAAAATTGAGAACATTGTCGCCTCCGGTGTGATCGCAGATGCTATCGACCTTGAAAGCGTATCCGGGAAGATAAAAAACTGCGAACTGAACACCAAGCGGTTCCCGGGAGCCGTCTACCGCATCGAGAAGCCAAAGATCGCATCCCTGATCTTCTCCTCTGGTAAAGTGGTTCTCACAGGAATCAGGAGACCGGAAGACCTTCAGGACGGCCTTGAGATCATCATGCGTTCGCTCCGTGATGCCGGTGTCGACACCTACAGCGAACCCCAGGTTGCCGTCACGAACATAGTCTGTTCTTACGACATGGGCAAGTACATCAACTTAAACAAGGTGGTCATCACCCTGAACCTTGAGAACATCGAGTATGAACCCGAACAGTTCCCTGGACTTGTATACCGCATCGATGACCCGAAGATCGTTGCCCTTCTCTTCAGTTCCGGCAAGATCATCCTGACCGGCGGAAAGAGGATTGAGGATGTCAAGAGAGGGCTCGACTTTCTCGAGCAGCGTCTCGATACTATCCTGTGAGAGGGTTTTTGCTCATAAGGCCCGGGATATAAGACCGGCGCGGCAGTTCTCCTCCGCGTTCGAGGCGCCCCGGGGCGCTCGAATTTTTATCCGCCCGATAACGGGTTATCCTACACCGGCCCCCCTCCTCCCCCGATACTCCGAACAATCCTGGCAACGATCACCCTCTCTTCCGGTTGCAACCTCGTGTGGTACAACCCTGTATCCCCGGTCACAACAATCTCTACAGCATCCAGAACCGGTTCCAAACGGCCCGCCTGAGTATACGCAAGTCTCTATCAGGCGCAGGCCGTTTGTCCGGTTCCCATCCAGCAGCTCCTCTCCTGCAAGGGTCAGGCAGAGATGCATAAAACGCGTCAACTGCTCCGGATCCGTAAACGGCCCATCCAGGTTTTCTATTTCTGCCAGTGCTTCACTCCGCTTTCCGGCTGCGATATACGAAGCGATTGCAACCAGCCGGTTCTCCGGGGTTTCACCATCCACGACCCCCGGCGACCCACCGCCTGCCATATCAAGAACCGCCGCCCGCGGTTCTTCCAGGTGATCACGGTCTTGAGGGTTCAGACCAGCACCACGGAACCTCTGTGGCAGAGATACTTTCATGCGTCTTTAACCGCACGTTGAGCACCGGCTTCGCAAATGGGCTACGAATATTCGGGATACACCTTCATAGACCTCCCACTCAGATCGGATATTCTGTGGGTGCTCTTGAACCGCTGAAAAAATAGGTTGGTATCATGCTTTCCCGAGCCAGAGATCGACCTTATCGCGGTTGTTCTCGACCCATTTCTTTGCGGCTTCCTCTTCTGGCATGCCATCCGCGATATCGGTCATGACCGAGGCGATATCCTCATTGGTCCAGCGGAACCGCTGGAGGATTGCATAAGCCTCAGGGTCGTCGGTCTTCAGATCCTTGCGCGCCAGGGTCACAATATCCTCGGCGCCGCCATAGACACCTTTCGGGTCGTCAAGGAACTTGAGGTCCCAGCGACCGAACTTCCAGTGCGGCGACCAGCCCGTCACCACAACCCACTCACCGCTCTCGATTGCACGGCTCAGTTCGGCGGCCATGCTGGCACTGCTGCTTGCGACCAGTTCGTAGTCGAGGTCGTACTCCTCGATGGCCTGCTCAGTCCGGGTCATGATGCCCGCACCGGGGTCGATCCCGACTATCCGACCACCGAACTTATCGACGACATCGTTCATCTCCTCGATCGAGTCTATGGTCACATAGGCCGGAACCACAAGCCCTATGCGGGCCGCACCGGGTATGTTCTCGTTGACGTAGTCGATCTGGTCGCCATACTCCTCCCAGTAGTGCGCATGGGTGTGCGGGAGCCATCCGGTCGTCGTGAAATCAACTTCACCGCTGGCAAGCCCCTGGAATAGCGGGCCCGCGTCAACAGCGATCATCTCAACATCGTAGCCTGCCTCCTCAAAGACCTGTTTCATCACGTTGCTGCTCGCGATGGCGCAGTCCCAGGTGACGTAACCGATGCGAATAGTCTTTTTCGGCTCCTCTGTTCCGGTGCAGCCGGCAGATACAAGACAGAGCACCAGAACAATACCCAGCAGTGCAAGCAGGCTTCCCATCTTTCGAACCATATAATTTACCTTCTCAGTTTTTTACCGCACAACACGGCGGCATGCATTATAGATCCAGGTTGTGTGGGGTTTCCGGGTCTTTCCAGCCCTCCAGGATCTGCGATCCCGGCATAGAGCAGAGGTGGCAGCATCTGCCACTCCTGGCGCTTTTGCACCCCACAGCAAAACGGCCAGTATTTGACCCCTCCAAATTATGAAGAGCACCTTATTTAGGTTTTTCTGGTTCCTTTTTAAGAACGGAGCGTTTCTGAAACCCTATTTGAAGTGGTGTGCACCCCTGAAATCGCTCCTGGGGCGCACACCGAAGCGTCATCCCGGCATCGCCAGGATCTCAGCAAGAGAAGAGAGAATGCGGGGTAAGATGGGCTTTTCGAGACCTGCTTACACCCTCTCACCACGTTGTGGCACCAGGTTCTGGGTGATCCGGTCGAGGATGATCGCGATGATCACGATGGCGAGCCCCGCTTCGAACCCCATACCGACATCCACCCGCTGGATCCCCACAAGCACCTGGTAGCCAAGACCCCCGGCACCGATCATCGATGCGATGACGGTCATTGAGAGAGCAAGCATGATACACTGGTTAACCCCTGCCATGATCGTTGGAAGCGCAACAGGGACCTGCACCTTGACGAGTTTCTGCCAGGGCGTGGACCCGAAAGCATCCGCAACCTCGATCAACTCGGTCGGAACCTGCCTGATCCCAAGATTGGTGAGACGCAGGGCCGGTGGCATCGCGAACACAACCGTTGCGATGGCGCCCGGCACGTTTCCAAGACCAAAGAAGATCACGGCAGGGATGAGGTAGACAAACGAGGGCATGGTCTGCATGAAGTCGAGGATCGGCCTTAACGCGGAGTTCATGGTATCGCTCCTTGCAGCAGCGATCCCGAGAGGGATCGATAGCGCCAGCGCGGCTATCGTCGAGACCAGAACAAGCGCCAGCGTCATCATGGAGAGGCTCCAGAGGTTGAGATCCCAGATCAGGATAAGCCCGATTGCGGTGACTGCCGCCAGTTTTATGTTGCGCCGGGTGACAACCCAGACCACCACGGCCGCAATGAGTATCAGGATTGGTACCGGTATGGCAAGCAGCAGATCCTGCAGCCCCCCGATCAGGAACCCAAGCGCCGCGCTGATGGCATCAAGCAGCCAGCCGAAGTGGTGCTCTATCCAGTCCACCAGCACCTCGACTCCGTAGTCCACGGGCAGTTTAGGCAGTTGCATTCGTATCCTCCCCCTTTCGTGCCAGGGCGGCAAGTACGGCGCCGCGCGATATGCTGCCCACCAGCCTGCCGGCATCGTCCACCACCGCAACAGGGTATGGGTTCTTAACGACAAGTGATATGATATCGCACAGAGATGTGGTGGGAGTCACCTTCGGAACATCTGTGATGAGGATATCTTCAAGTCGTTTTCCCTTCCTGACAGCCTCAACGGCATCGTCAAGTGTCACCCTGCCGCGGAGCTGCCGCTGACGGCTGACAACAAAGATGCAGGATATATCGTGCTCCTCCATCAGGTGGAGGGCAACCCGCGGCCCCGCCGTCCACTGGGCGACGGGTTCGGCCCGGCGCATCACGACGCCTGCCGTAAGAACCCTGGTCAGGTCGACATCCGCAACAAACTTCTCCACATACTCGTTCTCGGGGCTGGTCAGGATCTCCTCCGGAGTGCCGATCTGCACGATCGCGCCATCCTTCATCAGCGCTATCCTGTCACCCAGTTTCAGGGCTTCGTCGAGATCGTGGGTGACAAAGACGATCGTCTTGCCGAGCCGCTGCTGAAGATCCAGGAGTTCGTCCTGCATCTCCCGGCGTATCAGGGGGTCGAGCGCGCTGAAAGCCTCATCCATCAGGAGGATATCCGGGTCGCTTGTGAGCGCACGGGCAAGCCCGACCCGCTGTTTCATCCCTCCTGACAGTTCATCCGGCATGCTGTCCTCGTAGCCGCCAAGCCCCACCATCTGGAGCATCTCTCCGGCCTTTCTGTGCCGCTCCTCCAGGGGAACGCCCTGGATCTCGAGGCCGAAGGCGACGTTCTCAAGAACCGTCCGGTGCGGCAGGAGCGCGAAGTTCTGGAATATCATGCCCAGTTTGCGTCTCCTGACCTCCCGGAGTTCCTCCTCGCCCATGGGGACGATATCTTTGCCGTCGATCCATACCTCGCCCGACGTGGGCTCGATGATCCGGTTGATGCACCGCAGGAGCGTCGATTTCCCGCTCCCGGAGAGGCCCATCAGGACAAATGTCTCACCCCGCATTACATCGAACGAGATATCGATGAGAGCCACCGTGGAGCCCGTCTCTTCAAAGATCTCCTGTTTTGAGCGGCCCGCACGATAAAGTTCTATGGCCTTTTCTGGCTCCTCCCCGAATACCCGGGTCAGGCTCCTGACACGGATCATCGGTTCCGCGGGTGCTGTCTCTTCTTCAGTTACCTGCTCTAAAATGATGGACTCCTCCCGGGTCACGATTTCTATTTCATCAGGTTTATAATTTCGGGTTCTAAAAAATCTCCATTTTACTCTTGACTTTTGATTTTCAGGACGCTCCAGGGCGCTTTCACCTCTAGCAGAGATTACTAATCTTTATCTGAGAATTTACTGACGTTTTACCGGTTACTCAGCCCATACTGCTCATTCTTCCAGGAACCGCCGCTCCAAAGCATCCGGCCGCAAATGCCCGCTCCCGGCAAAACCGGCAGGCCGCTGCTCCCCGGCCATACCGCTTCTTTTATTGGCTGAGAACTCATATCCATGTAGATCAATCCACAGAGTCTATAAGACGGAGACCACCACCATGGACAAGGGAAAAGTCGTTCTGGCGTTTTCAGGGGGTCTTGACACCTCCATCTGTATACCCCTGCTTCGCGAACATTACGGGTTTGACGAGATCATCACCGTCGCGGTCGACGTCGGCCAGCCCCCTGAGGAGATCGCCCGGGCAACGGAGAAAGGGCGGATGCTTGCGGATAAACACTACACCATCGATGCAAAGGAGAAGTTTGTATCGGACTGCATCTTCCCCTCAATCAGGGCAAACGGCTCATACGAGGGCTACCCCATGGGCACGGCGCTCGCCCGACCGCTGATCGCCGCAGAGGTTGTAAAGGTCGCCGAGAAGGAGGGGGCATCAAAGGTCGCGCACGGCTGCACCGGGAAAGGAAACGACCAGCTCCGGTTTGATTTCATCTTCAGGACAGCGGGCTACGATATCATCGCGCCGATGCGGGAGATGAACCTGACACGGGAGTGGGAGATCGCCTACGCTCAGGAGCACAACATCCCTGTCTCTGCGGTGAAGGAAAAACCATACAGCATCGATGAGAACTGCTGGAGCAGGAGCATCGAGGGCGGTAAACTGGAGGACCCGGCCTTCCACCCGCCGGAGGATATCTACGCCTGGACGGTATCCCCCAAAGATGCCCCGGATGCGGTGGAAGAGATCAGCATAGAGTTTGAGCGGGGTGTCCCGGTCGCCCTCAACGGAGAGAGGCTTGCGGGGCTTGACCTGATCCGGGAACTGAACCGGATCGCAGGAAGGAACGGTGTCGGCCGCAACGACATGATCGAGGACCGGATCCTGGGGCTGAAGGCCCGTGAGGTCTACGAGCACCCGGCCGCAACCGTCCTCCTCACCGCACACACTGACCTCGAACACCTTGTGCTGACACGTTCAGAGATAGCGTTCAAGCGGATCGTCGACGATAAGTGGTCGGAACTCGCCTACATGGGGCTTGTGCACGAACCGCTCTTCCACGCGCTGACGGCGTTCATCAACACCACTCAGGAACGGCTCAACGGCACGGTGGACGTCGGGCTCTATAAAGGCAGCGCAACGGTGCTTGGCCGGAGGTCGGATGCGGCGCTCTACTCCAGCGACCTTGTATCCTTTGACTCGACGACGCTTGACCAGAAGCACGCCGTCGGTTACTCTAACTACTTCGGTCTCCAGGCGCGCATGCTCAAAAACCTGGAGAAGCGATGAGAGAGGGGGTGCCTACAGCACCTTCTTCCCCGCGTTTTTTCCCGGCGTGCACTCAAAAACCTCGGTGATCTTCATGATGATGAGCGATTTTGCCGGGTATTTATCACTCTTTGATCTCATCCAGTCCCGGGCCTTCTCGTAATCGGGACCTGACGTCCTGATCTCTGTGCTGCCCTTAACCTGAAAACAGCGTTTTGTCTCCGGGTCATGGAAGGAGAGGGCGGCAGCCGGGTTCTCCTTGAGGTTCTTGAGGGTCTTTTGCATGTAGTTGTCCATGATCCAGATGGTGTCGTCGGCGGCGAGCCGCATCGATCCCATCGGCGCCACGTTGGGGACACCGCTCTTTGAGGCGGTGGCAAGCGGCATAATTTTTGTTCTGTTAAATAACTCTTTAATCTCACCTGAGAGCGCAACCATACGGGTTTCCACCTCCTGCCTGAAACGAGATACGGCGCGGGGCCGCCCGTCAGGCAGTCAGGTTATCCGTGCCACCGGTATATAAGCGATACGGCGAGCGGCGGGAGTGATGACGAAAAGATGCTTAACCGGGGGGATGCAGGAGAGGGGGAGGCTCCTCCGCCCATCCACTACCGGGGGATCTAAAAACGCCAGTCCTGCCGCTCTTATACGACGGCGGCATACCGACTCAAAAAAGCAATGGAAAGATGGATTACTCCCCGATGAACTCCCGCAGTCGCGCAAGGAGGTAGTCCTGGACCTCCTCCACAACCTCTTTCCTGCCGCGGAACGCAAGCAGGTCGCGTGCGTCCCCTTCCATGTTCGCAAACGCCAGTCTCTCCTGCCGCTGGACAACCTCAACGTCGAACTTCTCGACAACATCGTAGATCATCTTCCGGGGCACGCCCGGCGGGATGATCAGATCATAGAGTTGTTCTTCTTCAGCCATGGTTTACCAGTACCTACTTTCCTATTTTTATACGGCGGGCCATAATGCATGGCCCTCCCCGC
>Ga0209506_1004403_pt1 | contig 10537 bp, 10 predicted proteins | sample AD_JPNHG2_MetaG_FD_184409 | JGI IMG/M metagenome (GOLD analysis project Ga0209506, IMG submission 184409) | Active sludge microbial communities of municipal wastewater-treating anaerobic digesters from Japan - AD_JPNHG2_MetaG (SPAdes) (version 2) | ecosystem: Engineered > Bioreactor > Anaerobic...
GTATTATAGCTGGCAATAGTGACATTGAATATAGCGAACAAGCCAAAGTAGTAACGCTTACAGGGCTTTATGGTAATGTTCATTCTATAGCGTATAGCCCCGATGGGCGGTATATTGTGTCAGGAAGTGAAGATACAGCCATTAAGGTATGGGATGCAACAACCTATAAGGAGGTGGCAACACTTACAGGGCATTATAGTACTGTTTACTCCGTAGCGTATAGCCCTGATGGAAAGTATATTGTTTCAGGAAGTGAAGATAAAACCATTAAGGTATGGGATGCCAGAACCTATAAGGAGGTTGCAAAACTTATATGGCATGATTTTGGTGTTGAATCTGTAGCGTATAGCCCCGATGGAAAATATATTGTTTCAGGAAGTAATGATTACACTATAAAGGTATGGGATGCACAAACCTATACAGGGGTGGCAACGCTTAGAGGGCATTTTATTAGTGTTACATCTGTAGCGTATAGCCCCGATGGGCGGTATATTGTTTCAGGAAGTGAAGATAAAACCGTCAAGATATGGGATGCCATAACCTATAAGAATGTGGCAACACTACGAGGGCATAATGATGATGTTGAATCCGTAGCGTATAGCCCCGATGGGCGGTATATTGTTTCAGGAAGTAGGGATAACACTATAAAGGTATGGGATGCAACAACCTATACAGCTGTGGCAACACTACGAGGGCATAGTGATTGGGTTTATTCTGTAGCGTATAGTCCTGATGGGCGGTATATTGTTTCAGGAAGTAGGGATAGAACCATCAAGGTATGGGATGCAACAACCTATAAGGAGGTGGCAACACTACGAGGGCATGGTGGTGAAGTTAATTCCGTAGCGTATAGCCCCGATGGGAAGTATATTGTTTCAGGGAGTTTTGATAGAACCATCAAGTTATGGGATATGCAGGTAATTTTACCAAAAGTTTTTTAAATAGATAATATTTGCTTCGGGATTTATCATCATATCGGCAGCCGTGCATTGAAGTATATATGTATGGTGATAGTTATATAAAATGTATGATTAATGCTTCCTGTTTTTTATGGTTATATAGTATCATGGATGTACACAATATCTCTATAAGGGGGGTAGTGTATGGCAATGCCAGGTTTACCTGAAATATTAATTATTTTATACTGCTAAAAATATTTATTATCAGCCATATAAAAAATCATCATTCTCAGGGAAAAATTGCGTATATGGTAGACAGGGATTGTGGGAAAAGTATAGCCATATAGTGCTTACATGAAAAGATATGTCATGGATATACAACAAGAAGGACAAAGGGGAACGGGAAAAACTGATTGATGTATTGTTTTATAGACGAAAAAAACGGCAGAGATGGTCAGATATGTATAAAAAAAGGATATTGACGCAATAAACGCAAAATATGAAAAACGCAATCCTCAATAATGCTTGATTAAATAAGCCAGTTTACTATATTTGCAGCATAAAACAAAGCAGTAAAACACGAGGGTCTTTGAAAGCAAAAAATTTTTTATCATGATATAGTGACAGGGTACAACAGGGTGAGTATTGCATTATTACCCGATGAACATTTTGAAGAAATGTGAAATAGGTTTATAATAATAAAAGAAGATGACAATGTACCTGTACCGTTTTGATGGCGGTATGCGACGGCTAATGTTGTGATACGTGCAGCAGCAATGTCCAGCTCAATGATAGCAAAATGTTTCAGTGTTGTACAAGGAGATTCTTTGAAGATAGTTTTACAGGAATGACAAAAATGCTGCCGGTTCATAACAATGATGTGGTATAATTTAATTTTTGGGGGGATATATGAAGATTACTGAGGATATGAAGGTAAAAGAAGTTATAGCCGCCCATGTGCAGGCAGCAAAGGTTTTTAAAAAATATAATCTTGGCTGCATTGGTTGCAGGGGAGCAGATGAGGATACCATAAAAATGGTGGCAACTAATTATGGACTTGATGTACAACAGTTTGTTAAAGATATAAACGAGGCAATAAAAGAGGCAAAGAATTAGTTCATGGGTACTGCGCACACGATACGGATTATAGGTGGCAGCTTTAAAGGTAAGGTTATCCCCTATGAAAAAAAGCTGCAGGGGGCTGAAGCATCCAGTCAGCGATTAAAAAAGGCATTATTTTCTATTGCCGGTGAGGATTTAAGCGGTAAAAATTTTTTAGATCTGTTTTCCGGGACAGGGCAGATTGGGCTTGAAGCATTAAGCAGGGGTGCAAAGCTGGTTATATTTAATGATGCTGATAGGAAGCGTTACCAGTTTGTAAAAGATATTGTTGTGCAATGGCAATTACTGCAAAGGGCACGTAACTATAACTGTGATGCCTTTCGGTATTTAAAGCTGTGCAGTGAAGAGGGTTTGGTATTTGACATTATTTTTTGCGATCCTCCATTTGAAAAGATTGCTGAATTACCCCAAATATATTATCTTTTATTACAGGATTTATCAAACAGCAGTTGCGTGGCTGTAAATACGTATATTTTTTTGCAGCATTATCATACCAATAGTATGCCTGATAGTATTGGAAGGCTTTATAAGCGGGATACCCGTAAATATGGTACCAATGCGCTGAGTATTTACAGGGTTAGTGAATAAAGAGGGGCACAGGCAGCCGCGCCGGGAAACACACCCGGTGAGGAAAGTCCGAACACCGCAGGGCAGGATGCCGGGTAACACCCGGGCGCCGTGAGGCGATGGAAAGTGCAACAGAAAACATACCGCCTTTTGATTTTACCTGGGGCTTGCCCTGAGTAAAGTTGAAGGGTAAGGGTGAAAAGGCGAGGTAAGAGCTCACCGCATCGGTAGCAATACCGATGGCAGTGCAAACCCCATCCGGTGCAAGGCCAAATAGGCAACCGCTATCAAAGTTGCCCGCTTGAGGTTGCGGGTAGGCCGCAAAGATGGGTATGGTAACATGCCCACAAGATTAATGGCTGCATAAACAGAATTCGGCTTATGTGCCCCTCTTACCTGCTTATAATTGAATAGAGATAAGCTGTGTTCTACAGATTGATATGTCATAATGTGGGGAATGTAGTTGATAATTCCATAAAAGAAATTTTGCAGAGTGCCAATAAATATTATGAAGGTAAATATATACTGTGTTTTGCTAAGTACGGGAACATTGATTCGGCAACATTACCATTAGAAATAACTATCGCCCGGCAGGAAAAGTGACTTAATAGAGGCGATTTGGTAATGTTTATTGTTCCTGCTGTCGGTGTTCAATGTGGAATCATGATATTCCAATATTGAACGTCTAAAAAATCAACAGTTGTTATACACATGATTGTAAAATAACGATTACAATAATGGTGGTTTGCCGTATACATTGGTTAATAAGTGTCAATGTTTTAAAAATCTGTTTCTGAGAATTTGTGACAATAAAGTGGTTGCATATCCAGTTTTTAAAAGTTTTTTTATATTGTACCAGTATTGTCTATTCACAGTATATTGAAAGCTATATTATTTTTATAGACTTGATATTGTTATCCTATTACAATACTTCACCAGTACAATAAAAAAATTTTAGAAGGTGAATAGCATGGAGCTTAGAACAGTTATCCGTCATATTCATGGTTATGCGGTTGGATTTACTATTTTTTTGGTATGTTTGCCCGCAGTGATCTATTTCATTGCCAGCTATTTTCATCAACTGATACCTGCAGGCATCATTGGCAATACTATTATACGGGTGCTGGTGTCGGTGGTGCTGTTTCTTATTGGGCTTATCTTTATGATATGGTCAAATGTTGCTTTGCTTGTAATTGGCAAAGGCGGTCCTGTGGATGCGTTTAATGTTTCCATTAGTCCGCGTACAAAGCATCTGGTGGTAAAGGGCCTCTATCGTTATACGCGTAATCCTATGGTTTTTGGTGCATTATGTTGTTATATTGCATTTGCGTTGTATCTCAATTCGTTAGTTGTTGTTGTTTTCATTCTGGCGTTTGTTCCAGTCATCATCATATATTTAAAGCAAACTGAAGAAAAACGTTTAGAACAGGATTTTGGCCAGGAATTTCGCGAATATTCTAAGAAAGTCTCAATGCTTTTGCCGCTGCCACCTCATAAATAATGTTATTTTTTTGCTATAATCATCTGCCATGCTTTGTCGGATAGCTGTAATACCTGTGGTTCCTTAAATCCTGCATTATGTAACCATGCAAAGTATTCTTCGCGTGCATATATATTGCCATGTTTGCTCTGGGTAAGCATATGGAGTGCCAGCGTTGCTCCTAAATAGCTTTCATCCCTGAGATTGTCAAAGATTGCAATGATCCCATCAGGATTTACAATGTCATAGCACATGCTGATAATCTTCTGGTTATCCTGCGGCGATTGCCCATGACACAGATTGCCTAAAAATGCTATATCAACCTTACAGTGAGGCAGAGCAACGGTGGCATCACCGGCTATTATTTCTATATCTGGTATATCCTTTAATGCATCCTGTGTTATTGCCAGCGATTGCGGAAGATCAAATATGATGGTTTTAACTCCTCGTTTTACAAATTCTCTGGCGATAGTTCCCGGGGCTCCGCCTATGTCAATGCATGATGAAGCAGTGCAATAAGAAAGGCACAGGCTAACTACCTCCGGCGTTATTTTTTTCTTCCATGGCGAATCCATCCCTTTTATAAAATCCTGCATGGATAGCTCCTTGAAGCTTGATTCATCAGGAGTACCGGTCTTCAGCACGTAAGGAAGTGTCTGCCATGGATGCATCAGGTATAACAAAAATTTCAGGAAATCGCCATCGTAATCGTCGCTTTCTTCGTTTACCAGATGATCAATGCAGTATTGTGTGGGGCTATAGATATCGTTATCCTTTTGCAAATAGCCCATCTCAACCAGTGCCTCTAATAATATCCATGTTGCCCGTGTGTCAAACTGCATTCGCCGGGCAAGTGCAGATGCAGTATCGGGTTTATTGCCAAGCTGGCGGAATACACCTAACTTGTGTGCCTGTCCAACAAAGATTGCCTCTTCAAGGTAGTGCTGTAACGTTCGTACTGATGTAGGGGTCAGAGCCATTCTATACCTGCTTATTAATTTTTATTAATCAGTCATATATCATCAATAACTATCGCCACAATTATTGTAATGGTTTTTGGGCGTACAGTATAATACTTTTGGGAAAAAAATTGTCAAAAAAGCGCTCCACCTTCTGCATAAAAGGAGAAAAAAGGGTACGGGTTAAAAAGTTGCGATAGTGCCTGGTCATTGGCTGGTCCTCAAGATGAAGCCCAACCACGCATCGGATGAGCCAGTAGATAGTATGGAATGAATGACGGAAATCAACCGCATAGATTTTTAGCCCGTTATTTTCCATGATGGCTGCCAGCTTTTTGGGGACGTACTTGCGGATGTGCCCTCCGGGGGATGTGAAGTACTCATAGGTCAAAGTGTCGTAGAGCATTTCGGAAATATAGGTTGGAACGGTAATGGCAATCAGCCCGCCTGGCTTTAACACTCGTGCCAGCTCATGACATGCCTGATTATCATCAGGCACATGTTCCATGACCTCGGCACAGATAACGCGGTCAAAGGTGTTATCCCTGAAAGGGAGCTTCAGCGCATTCCCCAACAATACCTGAAAATGGGTACCCTGCTTTGCCTGCCCATTGTCGCGCATGTACACTAACGTAAAGCGAGTGCGCCGCACGCAATCCATATCCATATCCATGGAAAAAACATTAGCACCACGTGATACAAATTCAAAAGAATGGCGCCCCAGACCACAGCCTGCATCAAGTGCAATATTGTTATCCTTAACAGCAAGGAGATCAAAATCAACGGTAAGCATCAATTGCCTCCTGATATACGTTTACCATCTGCCTGGCAGCATTTTCCCATGTGAAAGTTTTTAATACCCTCTGGCGTGCGGCTTTCCCTATACGGTTTCGTATATCAGGATTTTCTACTAAAAAGTCAATAGCCTCGGCTAATGCATACGGGTCACGTGGTGGCACCAGTATTCCTGTTTTCATGTGTTGTCCAACAACTTCTGGAAGAGCACCTCCTGTGCTTGCGATCACCGGCAATTCACAAGCCATGGCTTCTGCTGCCGGAAATCCAAATCCCTCATATAAGGAAGGGCACAGTGCTATCTGTGTTTGTGCATACAGTTGAACCAGTTTATCCAGTGGTATCTTCCCGGTAAAGGTTATTTGTTCATTAAGATTAAATTTATCAATCCACCGTGGGACATAGTTTCGGTTGGGGGCTCCTCCGTCAACAATGGTTAAATGAACCTTATGACGGGTAAGCGTTAAAGCTTTCAGCATATATATAACACCTTTTTTGCGGTCTTCTACATTGCCAACAAATATAAGGCTGTTGGGCCTTTTCGGGAGTTTTACCGGATTAAATATGGAGCTGTCCATGCCATTGTACACAACACGCTGTTTTTCAAGTGGCACTCCAAATGCGTTGTAAATCTCCTGTGCAGAGTCGTGCGACACCGTTACAATAAGGTCCATGTTATTTGCTACATATTTTTGCATCACAAGCGGGTAATAAAGGATGCGCTTTGTTTTAAGGAAGAAGCTTGAAGGATATTCAAACCATGTTGAACGGTCGATAGTAAGCGGGTGATGTATGGTGGATATAAAAGGAATGCCAAACTGCTTTATAAGCAAAAATCCATATCCCAGACACTGATTATCATGGATGACATCAAATGAGTGAGTTTTAAGCAACTGTCGCAATTTGCTATACGCTCTGAATGAAAATGATTCTATCTCGGGGAATATGCCAAGCTTTGATGCTACAAATTCGTAAAAGTTTAAAGGGTTAAAAGTGGCAAATGGCTTGTGTGGTTTAACAAAATCCTTTATGTTAAAATAATTGTGGTTACTGACATAATGGTATGTTACACCTTCAACGGGAAATGGATAAGGTGGACCAACAATAGCATGGACCTCATGTCCTAATTTTGCCAGTTCGCGCGCCAGGTACATCAGGTAAATCCCCTGACCACCGCAATACGGATTGCCACGATAACTCATTAAACATATTTTCATATCCTGCTCCTGTATGACTGGATAACATCATGATACACAGCAAGCGTATTTTTTGCAGCAACTGGCCATGCAAAGTTATCCTCAACGCGTTTCCTTCCTTTTTTGCCCAATTCTTCGCGGAGTGCCTTATTGTTAAGAAGCCTTACAATGCCTTCTTTTAAGGCAACAGCATCTCTGGGTGGTACTATCACGCCGCAATCGCCAACTACCTCGGGTAATGCCCCTGCGCTGGTTACCACCACGGGCGTATTACATGCCATTGCCTCTGCAGCAGGTAATCCAAATCCTTCGTACAACGAAGCCATGACAAGAATAGTGCTGGTGCTGTACAGATGAACTAATGTAGGCAAATCAACCTTCCCGGTAAAGGTTACCCGCTTTTCAAGACCACGCTCTGTTATCCAACCCCATGCTGTTAAACGTTTAGGGGGTCCATCATCAACTATGGTAAGTGTAACATGTTCAGGTAACATCGTCATGGCATCAAAAAGATAACGCAACCCTTTTTTATGGTCTTCAGTATTGCCAACAAAAAGTAATGTATTTTCCTTACGAGGGTTACCATTATTACGGAAAAATTCAACATCCATCCCATTATCAACAACCGATACCTTTTCAGGTGGCAGGTGGAAAGCTTCATTGAGTGCATTAATGCCTTCTTTTGATGAGGTTATTACCCTGTCCAGCCGATTTATAACGATACGCTGCATGGTTAAAGGGTAAAAGAGTATGGTACATGCCATCTCCCATACGGTATTGTCCACAAGAAAATCTGCCTCGCGATCCTTTGTTAAAGGATGATGTACTGTGGATACAATGGGAATGCCGTAACCTTTCATGGGTAATAATCCCCACCCTAAACACTGTACATCGTGAATAATGTCGTAATGGTTTGTCTTTAAAAGCTTTCGTAGCAAAAAGAACGCTTTCATGCTGAAGGTTTCCATTTCAGGGAATATGTGAAAACGGGTTAAACAATAATCTACAAAATGCCATGGCGTATATAGTTTAATTAGCTTTTCATATGGGAAATGTTTTGTTTTGATTGCCCACATATTTAGATTTTCCAGCTTATAGACTGTAGCCCATTCATCAAGTGGGTCAGGGTAGGGAGGTCCTACAATAACATCAATTGCAACGCCTAATTTTGCTAATTCCTTTGTGAGATTGTATAAATATATACCCTGTCCCCCACAAAAAGGGTTGCCACGGTAACACAGAAAAAGTGCACGCATAAATTGCTATTTATTGTTCTTTAAAGTTGATCGTGTAGTAATTATGGCAATACCAACCCAGAAGACCATGCCAAGTATAACAAGCGTGATACATGCAGCCGGAATAGCAATGGCTAAATACGAATGATGGTATAACCCATATACAAACCACACAGCAAGTGCGATAGTAACCAAACATAACAAAAATGCTTTAAACTTTGAATTGTCCTTTTTTTCAATTATTTCTGGCATAGGAGGAGCCACCTTTATTGTTAAAATAGTATATCCAACCCAGAAGCCTGTTGCTAAAACAAACAGGGTTACTAAAGCTATTGGTAAAACAACAGCCCAATATGCACCCGTGTCAATAGAATCAAAGTGAACACTTGCATACATATCGTAATGAATAAATGCATAATATACAAATGCACATCCCAATAGTGCAGCAACTATCACTGCTATATACCCATATATTTTTGCCCGTGGCATAGTGTACCTCGTCTGTTATAACTCGTTATTGTTAAAAGCTTAATACAATTTTTATTGCGCCGTCCTCTCTATTGCTTGCCATTTCAAAACCTTTTTGAATATCTTCAAAAGGGATATCGTGTGTTAATAATGGTGTAACATCAATAGCACCTTTTAAAATCATATCCAGTGCGTAGGGATAATCCATTGTCAGGTCGGGCCCAACAGAAGCAATCATGCGCAGCTCTTTTCTGAAAAAGGTATTGAAGTTAAGGCGGGGAGCTTCTTCCAGACATATTCCAAAAAAAGCTACCTGACCATTGTGACGGGCTATCTCAAAGCATTTATTAATAACTGCCACATCCTGTCCGTATGCGTCAATAACAATATCAGCCATTGAACCATCAGTAATAGCTTTGATTGCTTCTAAAAGGTCGCTGGTATGGGGATTTATGGTATGGGTTGCACCCATGTTTATTGCAGCCTTACAACGGTAGTCTAATGGGTCAATAGCAATAACACTCCGTGCCCCAAAATTTTTCATCAATGCTGTAAATAGCAATCCTACCGGCCCCTGCCCCATGATGGCTACATGTTTGTTGTATGGTTTGTCAATCCTGAAGGCACAATGTGATACTGCACCTAAAAGCTGTGTTATCAAAAGCTCATTCAAAGGTAAGGTGTCAGGGATTGACTGCACTCGTGATGGTGGCGTTACATGGTATTCTTTAAATCCGTCAAGGAATGGCGGATAATACATTACAGGAGTTCCTTCTTTAAACTGCTTAACCCTGGATGCTTCTATAACACCCAGACATTCATGGCCGGGATATCCAGGTGGCAGCGGGTAGGATTCTCTGGAATAAACTGATGTAAAATAGGGTATGTCCGAACCACATATCGCTGCCTTTAATAACTTAACCCTGACATGACTGTCAGAACAATCGGGGATAGGATCATTATCAACTGTAAATTTTCCGGGAGCAACAATCCTGGCTGCACGCATAGAGTGAAATCCTGATAAAATAAATTAATATATACAAATAAATCATAACTACACAATGTTATTTCATATGGTTATTGTCAATCTATTTATTGACATTTTAAAGCGTATTTGAATAGTTAACATGTATATAGTGGTTCATTGTTGTTTAACTTAAAAATTTTTTAAATAGTTGTACCTATGATATAATGATTTTACTTGACAATTATTATTTATGTTTTAGGATATATGCCTATAGTTTATTATATAGTAGCTTCAGGGGTTTGGGAATGAAGATCACATCAACAAAGATAAATGGGGTGGTATTGATAAAAGTTGAGGGTTCGCTTGCTACAGAACAAATCAAGCAGTTTGAAAAAGAACTATATACGGCACTTGATAAAAATAGCAATGTAATAATCGATTTTAATGAACTATCGTTTATATGTAGTGCTGGTTTAAGTTTGCTCATTGCATCACACAAAAAGGCAGAGGAAAAAAAATTAAGGCTTGTTTTAACCGGGTGCAGTGATGATATATTAAAATTATTCTCGTTAACTGAAATTGATCAACATCTCAATATTGTAAACTCAATAGAAGAAGCGCAGTCACTGATTAATGCAATGAAATAATTAGCAAATGAAAGTAATAGCCTGCCTGGGAAATCCCGGAAAAAAATATTCTAACAATCGTCATAATGCCGGTATACTTGTGGGTGCTGCTATAGCGCAGCACTACAGTATAACAGTAGGAAAGAAAGAGCATGATGCACTAACCGGAAGCGGTATAATCGAAGGTCATGAATGTATTTTCATGATACCGCAAACGTACATG
>Ga0209506_1004421_pt1 | contig 10504 bp, 4 predicted proteins | sample AD_JPNHG2_MetaG_FD_184409 | JGI IMG/M metagenome (GOLD analysis project Ga0209506, IMG submission 184409) | Active sludge microbial communities of municipal wastewater-treating anaerobic digesters from Japan - AD_JPNHG2_MetaG (SPAdes) (version 2) | ecosystem: Engineered > Bioreactor > Anaerobic >...
ACGTTCTAAGTCCGGATCCTGCCAGGCCCGCAACAACCGCTGCCATACGCCGCGTTTGGCCCAGCGGTTGAATCGCTGGAAAACGGAGTTCCAGTTCCCAAAACGCTCCGGCAAGTCACGCCAGGGGGCCCCCGTCTTGGCGATCCACAAAACCGCGTTGATGAACCCGCGATTCTCCCGGGCTGTTCGCCCCGGGTCGCTCGGCTTTCCGGGTAACAAATCCTTGATCTTGTTCCATTGCTCGTCGCCGATCTCGTGCCGTCGCATGGCTACGTTCCTCCCTGAACCAACCAGACGAACCATCCATGGCCCGTGACATCCGTAACAACATCGGCAAAGGCGTCAAAACCGCTACAATGAATGTCAACAGGACCTAGGAATCCTCGTCGCCGCTGTCGTGTTGACTTGGCCGATGTACCGCCGCCTGGTGAGGCAGTCGAACATAGCCGCGGCGGAGGGCGATTACACCGCTGCACTGGACGCAGCGATGCGGCTGCGCAGATCCTGGCTCCCGGCGGCGATGATTGAACGGATCCTCGACCCCGGCCTCCTGGATGCGCTCGTCGGCGCCCGGCTTAACCAACTCGGCCGGTGCCAGGAGGCCCTGGAATGGTGCGATCGAGGATTGCGTATCGCCCGCAATCCGAGAACCAAGGCCATTCTCCACGAATGTGCTGCGATGGTCCATTCCACGATCGGCGACGCGACGCGATGCGAACAGCACTTAACCGCCTTGGCCGAAGTACTCCAGAAGCATCGCATACCGGAGATCGAATGGGGCGCAACCGCGATGTTCTGCGCGAACAACCTTGGCCAACTCGAAGAGGCTTGGCAGATCGCCCGCCAGGAAAGCGATCGGCGCGGCGGGCAAGTCTCCAACCGCTGGGTGGCGGCGGCGATCCAGGCGCTCGAGAATCTCGGGCGGCACGCGGAGGTGTTACATCTGACCGAATGGGTCCTCCAACAGGGCACGCAGAGGACAAGGTCCATCCCCGCGGCTCACAATCCCGAGGCCGCCGTCGGCGCCGCGGAGCTTCGCGCGAGCTACCTGCGCACCATTCACGGGTTATCCTTGCTGGGCGGGGCCGAGTCCACCCTGGAGAGCGGACAATACGACCTCTGCGAGCGCTATCTCGCCGTTCTGGAGTCCATCGACCTGAAGGAACCTGTCCTTCGTGCTCTCCTGACCGGCCTGCGATCCAAGCTGTCCGCTCACACAGGTGATCGCGCGGCCGTTGTCGACGCCGCACGGACCATCGACGAGCTGACAGCCAAGTACCCGGAGCATCGGCGCCTTCGACCCGTCGCGAACCTGGCGCTCGCCGAGTCTTGGCAAATACTTGGCGAGCATGAGAGAGCCATCTCTCTGTTGTCTCAAATCGATCCGGCCGTGCTGTCGCTGGTGGATCGATCGCTCTTGGCCGCACTGATGGCCAAGTCGCTCGAAACCCTCGGCCAGACCGCACAGGCCCAGGCAAAACGCGAAGAGGCGCAGCGACTGGCTCCGGCGGCATACTGGAACCGGCCGTCCGAGGCCGCTGACGAAGCCGCCGTCGAGACCGCCGCGCCGGGGATCACTCTGCCCGGCGAGACGTTGATCATCAGGTCCGCTGTGGAACCTCTGGCAGACCAGCCCGTCGAGCCTGTGGCATCCGGCACGGCGTGCGCGGCATGGATCTTGGCCGTCCCGGCGCTGATACCCCTTGTGGGAAGCCTGCCGGCCATCGCCCTGTTCATCCTGTCACTGATCCTGCTGTTTCGCGACAAACGTCGACTCCACGACCGCCGCGTTGGCGTTGCCGGACTGGCCATCTCCGTTTTTTCCCTGGGCTGCGCAGGTCTGGCCGGATTCAACGTCGCAAAGATGGCCTTGGATCACATACGCAGCAAGCACGCTGCTGCCAAGACCGAGTATTCCGATGCGGAACAGGAGGAGTCGCAGGATGCGCCTCCCGTCACTTCATTTGCTCCGGAGCACGAGCAGGACGAGACGGACGACATTCCCGTGCTCGAAGAGACTGAGGAACCTGCGCCGATGCCCGCGAGCACGCTGCCCGAGGAAGGAATCCGGAAACAACCGCAGCCCATCTGGCACCACGTCGTGGTTCTTGCGGTGCTCGTGGTGTCGATCATCTTCCATGAAATCGCCCATGGCGTCGCCGCCTGGTGGTCGGGCGATCCGACGGCCCGCGACCTCGGCCGGCTCAACCTCAATCCCATCCGGCACATCGATCCCTTCGGCAGTATCATCGTGCCATTGGTGCTCAGTCTTCTACCGGGAGACACCGTCATCGGCTGGGCCAAGCCCGTCCCCGTCCGGCCGCAGAAGTACCGAAACTTCCGGCGTGGCAATCTCGGCGTCTCGTTGGCCGGCGTATCCCTGAACCTGATGCTGGCCCTCTTCGCGGCAAACATCCTCATGGTCCTTATTATCCTTCTCGGCGTTGTGCACCCGGCCGAGCGGTATTTCGACCCGGTGGCACTGCTTCTGGGGCGCCTCCATTTGCCGGGCGTGCCCTACGCCTCGTTGTGGGTCGGGGGAATCAAGATTTGCACGACGGCAGTGCTCATCAACCTGGCGCTGGCGAATCTCAACTTGCTGCCCCTCCCGCCGCTGGATGGTTTCGGCGCATTGCACAGCTTCCTGCCCAACTTCGCGTCGGCGCTGGCTAACAAGCTCGGTGGGGTGGGCCTGATCGTTTTGTTCTTCCTGCTGGCCAGCAGAATAGGCTACATCCTGTTCGCGCCCACGATCGTGGTCGGCGCGCTGCTCCTGCTGCTGGTCATGTTTCTCGGCGGATGGGCGATTTGAGCCGGCTTACACCGGACCGGCGAGCCTCAATTCACCCGGCGCGGGCCCGTGCAGCACTGTGAGCCAGATCCAGCGACTTGGCCTCGCCGCACTTACCCCGCACACGCTGCGGCCAATAGCGGGCGGCCGTGAAAGACCAATCGTACTCGCCGGCCGACAAACGCCTCCAGCACTCGGCCGGCTCCTTCCAGACGGGTGACAACAGTTCGCTCAGCGGCGCGGCGTTGATCAGAACACCGTCATCAGGCTCAAGCTGCCAACCCACCGTTCGGCCTTCCTCGTCCGATGCGCTCAAGATACGCTCGATCGCCTCATTCAACGCCTGTAAGTCAGCCGCCAACGAGCTATCACCTCGCCCAATCGCCTCGCTCAACCGACCGGCAACATGCTGCGGGCCTCGCAGCCGTTCGAGCGCCGTCACACTGAGCCGCTCGTAATACAGGTAGGCGCTATACCCACGCCCGCAAGACTGCACCAGCCAATAGACCGGACGACCGTGATACCGACGCAAATGGTCACGAAAGAAGCGGCCGGCCAGGTATCTGCGCAGCCCGACAATCAAATCGCGATGCTTGCCGGTTGCATAGCCGACCACTTCCTCCGTCCCCCTATCCCCAAGCGTCATCCTCAGCACGCGCATCACCAGCTCGGCCACGTCGTCTCCCCCATCGCCCGACAGCTCAGCAATCCCGTCGGAGACAACCAGTCTCCTCAGGCCCGAGGCAGTGCGGGCGTCAAAGCGGCCACAACCGAGCGCCCCTTGGACGCCGGGGCGAAACCGCCCCATCACCACGCCCACGGCGTAGCTAAGCCATCGGTGAGCCAGGTCGACACGCCGCTGGTGAGCCAGATCCACACGCCGCTGGTGAGCCAGATCCACACGCCGCTGGTGAGCCAGATCCACACGCCGCTGGTGAGCCAGATCCACACGCCGCTGGTGCGAGAATCCGTTCTCGCACCCCTCATCTCGCTCGTGCGAGAATCCTTTCTCGCACCCCTCATCTCGCTCGTGCGAGAATCCGTTCTCGCACACTTCATCCGGCGAATCCTTTCCTCCCACCTCATTGCGGGGCGGGAATCTCGCGTCACCCGTGTCGAGATGGGAATCTCGACACAGCGAGCCTCCCCTCTCACCTCCCCCCCTTGGCAAGCGGCTCGCCGTCCTCCCCCCCTTGGCAAGGGGGGGCTGGGGGGGGTCTCCGTTCACATCCGCCTCGATAGCCGCCCGATCCTCCGGGCCAAGCACATACAGCGTATAAACCTCCTCATCAATCAGCCGCTCGATCTCCGCCAGTTCCTGACGACGCCGCTTCGCAGCTTCCGGCCCGGTTCTCCAATCCGGCGGCTGGACAAACTCCCAGGTCGTCTCATCCTCCAGACTGTTCCGGCGTGCCAGTTCAATGGCCCGCGAGACGTGCGACTCAAGCGCCTCCACCGCTGATGGATCCGCCTGCGGGTACGGCAGATCGCCGACCTCCCGCCCACCGAAATGAACCGTCGGATTCAGCAGATCGATCACATGGCGGGCGAAGCTCGAGTTCATGATCGCCAGCGTTTCCAGCGACGACCCGCGGCCGTCTAACTGAAACGCCGCCATGCCTTCCACATTGCAGATAAACCCCGGCGGCAGGATACGAACGCTCAACCCCCGTGAGCTGGTGTGGGTCCAGGTGACACCGGACCGGAAGTAATAGTCCATGTTCTGCGGCCGCGACGCCACCTTGCCTGATTCGATACCCAGTGTGCGAATCTCGGCCCCGTCGTTCGCCCAATTAACGACGTATTCCTGGTTGCCGTACCAGCGACGAAAGTCGCCACCCTTGATATGCGGGAACCACTTGCGGCCGGTGGCCAGGGCGGCGGCGCGATCGCGGCAACCGAAAGCAATGCACCGATTGGCGGCAACCGCATCATCGGGATCATCTCGAAAGAACACTTCCCACCAGAAACGCAGAAAGCGGAAATTGTCACTGGTCTGCAAACCCACTGTCGGCCGGGCGATCTCACGCAGCCTCGGCAGGTGGTCGAACAGACCTCGCACGCGAGGCGTGATCCAAAACACCCAGGGCCGGCCAGGCAAATGATCGAAATCCCCTTGTCGGCAGCGGAAGACTCGGCTGTCGGCTTCCCCGCGCCGCAACACGGTAACCGCTTGCTCGAACGCCTGTTGCTTGGCCTGCGCGCCCGAAGCCCGGGTGAGGCGGAAGAATGTCCCCAAGCAGTCGTCACGGTTCCCAGGGTCTGCCTCGCGGCGGAGCACGTAGAATGCGGCATCGACCACCGCGTCGGGAAACGTACCCAGCCCGCCTTGTACGAGCGTCTCGATGGCAACCGAACGACGCAGCACATCCCGCAGGTCGGCAAAACTCGATATGAACATGAACGTCTGCGGGGTGATGATACCTAACCGCGCGCCTTCGGCGAGAAGGCCAACGCATCGCTCAAGAAAAGCACCATAGAGGTTGCGTTTGCCGGCCGGATAAGCATTGGCGATGAATGACTTGAGCGAGGCGTCGTAATCCCGGCTATCGAGATACGGCGGATTAGTCACGACAACGTCATAGGTCGCCTCGAAAACATCTGTGGTCGCTTCCCCAATCTCCCTGTTGTGCTCCCACAACATGCCTCCCGCAAGCCGCAAAGCATCGGCGCAGTACAAATGCAGAGGGACTATCGGCGTGTTCGGAGTAAGAGAAACCGCCTTCAGATACAACGTCACGGCCGACAGTCGCACGGCCAAGGGATCAATATCGAAACCGAACAGATTATTGGCCAGAATCGCGGCTGGAATCGCCGACTTACCGGCGACCGAAGGTCGATCGGGCCAACCTGGCTGCCCGGTGTGCTCCAGCTCCTCGCGATACATCTCCGCCAGCAAATCGAAGACCACAAGCCCGAAGTGCATCGCTCCGCAGGCCGGATCGAGGACGCGAATCTCGCAAGCCGGCTTCAGCTTCGCATGCGGCAGCGGCTCAGCCGGCGGGACAAGGTATTCTAACCGGTCGGCCAGGCGCGAATCGGGATGCATCTGCAACCACAGCCGGCCGAGGGTGTTCTCGACCAGGAACCGCACGATCCATCGGGGCGTGAAAAGCTGCGTCTTGGCTGGGAGCAGCTCGGCCGTCACCTTCGGCGGACGCGAACCGCGAAAGACCGCGATGTCCGGCTCGTTGAAGTATTGGTAGAACCAGCCCAGGCTCTCCTCGTTGCCGGGCTGCCACGCCTCCGCGAGAAGAGGCTCATCCAGAATCGCGTCAAGTGCGGACTTGGTGTCCGATGACTCCCCAACCCTCGCTGGGGATGGGACGGAAGACGCTAACAATGAGTACCGCTCGTCCCGGAATCCCCTCCGGGCCGTCTTTCTTGACGAAATCCGTTCCACAGTTGGCAAAGACGAGGATGAGAATCCTCCACCTGGAAGGCCCCGAAGAGGATTCTGGGGCCTGCCGACACTCGCATCACGAGGAACGTCCCGCCCTGCCACCCCCCCTTGCCCCCCCTTGCCAAGAGGGGGAGTCTCGTTGAGCGGCAGCAGGTAATCAAGGACTCCGGCATCCAGGCCGCGGGCTTGTAGCATTCGGTTCGCGGCGGCCCTCAGAAGATGCGTCGCGGCCGCCTTGCGCGTCTCGATCCTGCCGGGCTCCGCGCCCGCCGCGCGCAGAGCCTCCATCAGCACCGCACGACACCGCAAGGCCGCGTCTCGAATGGCAGTCGTATCCAATGGCAGCTCCAGATCATTCAACAAGAGCAATCAGGAGCATCAGACTACACAGACCGAGGCCGTGTCAAGCACCCGCGATCTGTCTTGACGAGCCCAGCTGCTTATTCCGGGAGCGAACGGAATCGGCGTGCAAAGCCCGCCCTACCAGATGTAGGCCGAGGTGATCCTCGCATGGATCAATAATCGCAGTACCACCCGTCGCAATAGCCCCAATCCATGTAATCATAGTAGTCGCCGTAGTCGTAGTAGTTCGCGTAGTCCGAGTAATTGCCATAGTTGGAGTAATCGGAGTAGTTACCATAGTTCGAGTAGTCAGAGTAGTTCGCGTAGTCGTAGTAGTCTGAATAGTCATAGTAGTCGGCGTAGTTGCCGTAGTCGCAGTAGCTGCCGTCGCAGTGCGAGTAGTCCTGGCCTGCACCGTCGCAGTAGCTGCAAGCGTCGTCGCCGCCCCAGTCGGAGTAGTTTCCGTAGTCGGAGTAATCGTTGTAGCCGAAATCCAGATAGTGATCGTAGAGCCAGCCGCCGCTTGCGTGATCGTCATCAGGCTCAATATCGATCCAGCATCCCTGCCCAAGCGAGCCCAGCGCGGTTCCGATGGCTCCCAGCTTGATCAAATGCGAGCCCAGCGTGCGGAAAAACGCCCGGCGGCTGATAGGGCTCAGAGGCTGCTGGTCCGGCTCTTCCGGGGTGGCCATGAATGCACCCGGCCGTAAGCCCGGCAGAGTAAAGGCGGCATCCAATCAGACACGCGAACCAGCAGAAGGTTGGCTGCGAGACAGCCCGTTCCACCCTGTGGCAACGGCATCTTACCGGTGAGCAAGCACCGTTCTTCAGGGACGGCATTATAGGCCGTTTTCGCCTTCAGTCAGATTCCCCTGTTGAGTCGACTCAAGCCCAATCGTACAATGCATTTGCAGTCGCGGAACGAATGAAGAGGAGAATGGCCTGATGAACCTTCTTTGCGCCGGCACACTCTCCAAAGGATCTCTCCGTGTCCAGACATGTCCGCGCCATTTCGCGCGGGCTTTGGGTATCGTCCTGGCCTCCCTCCTTGCCGGCTCGTCTGCAGCCTCGGCCCAGCCGACCGAGAGCCGGCTCGGGCTGCACATGATCATCAACTACACGAGCGGGGCTTCGCAGGTAGTCAACGCCCACCCACGAATCCACAAGATCCTCGACACCCACGGCGCCATGCTGGCGTCAGCACGCGATTTCAAGAACAACAACCCCAACGGCGTGCTGGTCCTGCGAATCTACACCACGAAGTCGTACAACATCTCGCACGACCCTGCGTGGGCAGCCACAGATTTCTGGAACACGGTCCTGGCCCCGCCCATCAATAGCCTGTCAGCCCAGGACCGGGCGCTGATCGACTACGTCGAGGGACCCAACGAATGCGACAGCACCCCCTGCTGGGGGTCCATTCAGAATGCGCAGTGGCTCAACAACTTCTGGCTTTCTCTGGCTCCCCTCATCGCCAACGCCGGGTTCCGCCCCTGTGCCTTCTGCATTCCCGTGGGCAACCCGCCGGGCTCGCTGAGCGATATGCAGGCCCAGCTCGATGCCGTCGTGCCGGCGCTCCGGGTCTGCAAAAGCTACAACGGCGGGTGGAGTTATCACGCATATACTCTTCCCTACTCCAAGAGCGTGAGCACGGAGATCTGGTACTCGCTGCGATACCGCCAGTTTTACAGCTACTTCCGGAGCACCTACCCCGACCTGGCCGACCTGCCACTGCTGCTGACTGAAGGCGGCGTCGACGGCCAGAGCGGCGAGGGCGGCCCGGGATGGAAGGTCGACGATGCGGCCCGGTACGTCGACTGGCTGACTTGGTTTGACGCTCGGATGAAAGAAGACCCTTACGTCGTCGGTTGCACGTTGTTCCAATCGGGCGACCTGTCCGGCTGGTTCTCCTTCGACACCGAGGAAATCAACCCCTGGTTGGCCCAGCACATCCTCTCGTCTGTTCCTCCGACGCCGCCCGCCGTACCCGCCAATCTCAACGCCGCGATCAACGGCCCGACTTCCGTGCAACTGACCTGGAGCTCTGCAAGCGGTGCAATCAGCTACAACGTGAAACGATCAATGACCGGCGGAGACTCCTACTCGACCATCGGAACGTCCACCACGCTCAGTTACACCGATAACGACCTGACGCTGGGAGCCACTTATCACTACGTCGTCAGCGCGGTCAATAACGTGGGTGAAAGCGCGAATTCGAACGAGTCCACCATCACCGTTACAGGCGGATACGCGGCCAATTCAGGCGGTTCCTCGGCCGGCAGATTCGCTGCCGACACATGCTACGACGGCGGGTACACCTATATGACCAGTGCGTCGGTCGATACAACCGGCGCGACCGATCCGGCACCGCAGGCCGTCTATCAGTCGGAGCGGTGGGCGTCTCCGTCGTTCACTTACACCTTCCCCAATCTCGTCGCCGGTGCCGAGTACACTGTCCGCCTGCACTTCGCCGAGATCTACTTCACATCCGCCGGCAAACGCAGGTTCAATGTGAGCATCAACGGAGCGCAGGTGCTCACCAATTTTGACATCATCGGCACGGCCGGTGCGGCCAATAAGGCCGTCGTTCACACATTCACAACCAACGCCAACCCGAGCGGCCAAGTCATCATCCAGTATTCAGCAGGCTCGGCCGACAATCCCAAAGCCGGCGGCATCGAAATCATCCGCAACCTCCCGCCGGTCTATATGGGCGATTTCGATCAGGATCTCGACGTCGATCAAAGAGATTTCGGCCTGCTCCAGGCGTGCCTGAGCGGAAATGGCATCACGCAAAACGATCCTTCATGCACCGCCGCCGATCTGGACGGCGATGCCGATGTCGACCTGGCTGATTTCGGCGTCTTCCTGAACTGCCTGAGCGGCGAGCGGGTGATGCCGCCAGAAAGCTGCCGCACGTAGCGGCGTCCCTCGCTGGTTTCCTCGTCGTTTGAAAGCGTTGCGCTCTGGGATAACCGGCGGGATAAACCCGCTTGACGAGCCGAGGGGTTTATCCCCTCGGTCCTCTTGACGCCGTTCGTTCGCTGGTCAGGCAGAAGACCGGCGGCATAAAGCCGCCGGCTCGTGAAGACACGGGGTTTATCCCCTCGGTCCTCTTGACGCCGTTCGTTCGCTGGTCAGGCAGAAGACCGGCGGCATAAAGCCGCCGGCTCGTGAAGACACGGGGTTTATCCCCTCGGTCCTCTTGACACCGTTCGTTCGCTGGTCAGGCAGAAGACCGGCGGCATAAAGCCGCCGGCTCGTGAAGACAGCATATCCCTCGGGTATCACTTGCGCGCCGACTACCATCCCTTGCGATATGGCGGGTCGATGTACTGATTGGCCTCGGGAATGTTCGTGATCTTGCGATTCTTGGCGTCCCACTCGATGCGTTTGCCGACGCGGACGGCCACGGTCCCGAGCAGTAGCGACTCGGTCATCACGCTTGCCCGGCCGAAATGACTCATGTAGTCCAGGCCCAGGTCGCCGTTCTTGCAGTTGCGAATCCATTCCTCGTGATGACCCGGCGAGTCGGGAATCGTCCGCGGCGGCTGCTTGAGGTCCTTGAACTTGTCTTCGGGCAGCAGTACCCTGGCAGCGCCGTCGGCACTTGGCATGAATAGCGTACCTTTCTCGCCGACGACGATCATGCCGTTGTCAGGAAGCTCGCGGTTCTCGATCAGCTCCGGCGAGGGCTTCTTGCCGCCATCGTACCAGTACAGGCGAACGCCGGGACGATCGGAATTGCCCGGAAACTCCCATTTCACCTTGCTCCATGCAGGGTAGGTCTCCTCATACGGCTCAGAGCACTCGCATTCGATCGCCGTCGGATCGCGCAGATCAAGGCCCCAGAAAGCCACGTTGCAGATGTGGCAAGCCATGTCGCCGATGGCCCCCGTGCCGAAGTCATACCAGCCCCGCCACTTGCCGGGCAGATACGCGGGGTGGTACGGCCGCTGGGGGGCGAC
>Ga0209506_1004432_pt1 | contig 10482 bp, 6 predicted proteins | sample AD_JPNHG2_MetaG_FD_184409 | JGI IMG/M metagenome (GOLD analysis project Ga0209506, IMG submission 184409) | Active sludge microbial communities of municipal wastewater-treating anaerobic digesters from Japan - AD_JPNHG2_MetaG (SPAdes) (version 2) | ecosystem: Engineered > Bioreactor > Anaerobic >...
TAAATGGGGTCCGGTCTCCTCCGTCTGCGATGCCAACGGGATCGTCTATCTGGGCGGCAACAATGGTTACCTCTACAAGATTAGCGAAGACCTGGACACGGACGAGACAGCCCCGGGCACCACGGTAGACTATGACTCCTTTGTGCAGACAAAGGCTTTTTCTAGCGGCAACGAACTCATCCTAAAAAAAGTCAGGATCCTATTTCAGCCCAAGACATCAAGCATAGTAAACCTATGGGGTGTGAAACCCGATGAGACCATGGTGCTCCTCGGATCGGGCACCCTTGGTGCAGAGGGATCGTATATCTACGATGCCACGGGGTACATCTATGACGCAACGGATTACATCGGGGATACTGCCGCGCCGGAGTTCTTTCATTCCTTCTCAAAGATGAGGGCCGAGAGCATTTCCATCAAGATCCACTCATTGTCCGGCCGCTTCATCGTCGAAAGTGTCAGGGCCGAGTTCGCCACGGTTGGATAGGGAGTACGACTATACGGCCGGCTCAAACCCGGTATTTCATACCGTGAATTGCGTCTACCGCGGCGATGAACTTGCCGTCAAATTACAAACTACGAAAGGACGGGTCAGCTACGAGTCTATTCAAATCGACATGGCCCAGGTGGGATAATGCAAATCAGATTAGTCAAAACAATACAGGATTTCGAGAAGTTCGCCGCGATGGCTCGCCAGAACGAAACGCGGGAATATGATTGCACCGTTGAGAACTATATCAAGGTCGTCAAGAATATCTGCACAAAGCCGTGGTGCAGGCTATGGATTGCCGTCGACGACCAGGACAGGGGCATCGGTTATATATGGGTCACGGCAGACATGACCACGCTCAGGGACCAGGTGAACGTCGGCGATATGTATGTCCGGCCGGAGTATCGAAAAACCGGTATCATGGTCGCACTGCATGAAACTTTATGTCAATGGGCTTTCGCTTCATTGCGTGCCAAGAGGATACGCTTTGATAGCCCGATAAGCCTCGAGTCCTGGCAAAGGCAGGCGGGCAGAATGAGCCATGAAGTTACCATCAGGCCGGTAAATTCCTATGTTGCCGTAAGGGGGGAAGGATGGGTGGCGTAGCAAATTTCATCAGCGATGTATGGGAAAGCGCAACCGACTTCATCGAGGATCTGCCAAGCGAGATAGTCGACCTCGGAGAGAGGGCTATCGACTACGTCGAAACCTGGAAAAACCCGCTGGAAGGGCTCAATAAAACCATCCGGGGCATCGGTGAGATCGGCCTGGCCGTACCGAAGTGGGGCGGTGATTCCCTGGAGTGGCTCGGCAAGAGAACGGGGATAAGCCCCATCGAAAACATCGGTGACTCCATAGGCGATGTCTCCCGGGACAAGCGGCTTGAGGGATTAGCCGGTGCCGTGGCGATGTATTACGCCGCCCCCTACCTTGCCGCTTCTATGCAACCGTACGCCGGTTCCCTGTCCCTGGCACCCCAGTACGCCACACCCGCACTCATGGAGGCTCAGGCGGCGGGAACCGTTGCCGGGCCTGGGATGCTGTCTTCCATGTACTCCAACGCTGTCGGAGCATTGCAGACCGGCCTGGCGGGATTGGCATCCTCTAGCCCCCTGGAGATGGCCGGGGAGAAATTGGCGAAGGAAGGTCTGAAACTTGGGGTTGATGAAGGGATCACTAGGTTCATCATCTTGCCGGCAATAGAACAGTATCAGGAGGCAATGAGATCTTTACAGGGCATGCAAGTCCCGAAACTTCGCAACTACTCATACAAACCGCAAGACTTCACGACCCCTCCCACGGATGCCTCTAATCTCCCCATCATTCAAGCGTCTGCGGCAGGGCAAGGCGCACCGGACATGACGTCCGGTTTTTTGAGCAAGTACCTGAGTGATTACAAGGACTACGGCAAGATGCCCCTGTTTGAAAAGTTGTTTGACACAAAGGAGGTATTTTAGTCATGGCATATGAACCTACCCCGTTTGATCAGTATACGACTTACGGACTCCAGACAGCCCAGAATATTCTGGAGGCATCCCGGCAGAATCAGTCGGCCTATCCTACCTATGTTCCTTCTCAGGGTCAGAGTCCCACCCAGATGTCGTACTACTCTTACACCCCAACCTCACCGATGGCGAGGGTCAACGCACCCGACTACACGGCCTCGGGAGGGGCGTACCAGGGGCTGATGGGTGGTGATTACGCCCGGCTTGAGCAGGCGCTCCGACAGCCTGGAGAAATCGCCGCAGGCCAGGCATACCAGACCGGCATGAACAACCTGACCAATGTCATGGGCGGCCAGGGGCTGTACGGATCGACCATCATGGGGAACCAGATGAACCAGGGGTTGCTGAGGGAATACCTCGATGCCATGATCAAGAATGCCTCTGGCGCCACATCGAAAAGATACGAGATGGAGCAGGCCGAACTGGGGAAGTTGAACGAGTTTAACCTGGCGAGGGAACTGGAACAGAACAAATATAACGCACAGATGTTTGCGTCGAAGGTGGCCCAGGAGGGAGACATCTTCAAGGCGAACACCTCACTCTCGGATCAACTCAATGCCTACAATGCGGGGAAACTCTCGTGGGACTATCAGCAAGATAGTGCCATGAGGGATTGGCAGAACAAGTCGGCCTACGAGAGATACACCTACGAACTGGCGAAGCAGGCATACGTGAACCAGATGGACGAGATGATGATGAACCGTGCTCTCGCTATTGCAGGCCAGGGTGCTCCGCTGTCTCAGTCGTACCTCAACTACCAGATCGCACAACAGCAGGCCCAGGCGGCCATAGATGCCGCCAATGCGTCAGCGAATGCGGCCACCCAGGCGGCAATGTGGGGAGCCGGTGGATCGGCGCTGGGCGGATTGCTCGGCAATAAAAGCCTGAGTGAAATAGGTAATAACCTTAAAAGTTGGTTCTCATAGGGAGGCATGACATGGGCTTTTTGACGACACCTACCGGATGGACAAACTACGGGGGCCCGGAACCGTGGGCGGGCGGAGTGAATAGTTTTACTGATAACTTTATGAAAGCCTTTGCCCTGACCAAGGGTCTCAGGTTGCAGGAGGCTCAGCAACTCCAGGCCCAGAAGGAAAGCGAGGAGAAGATCCTGGCCGCACAGCAAGCACGGGAGAGGCAGGCGGCCTATATGGCGTTTATCGAGCAAATGATGAGACCGGAAACCAGGATCATCAATACCCCTCCTCCTTCCCAGGTTCCTCAAGGCGGATCTCCGTTACCGTCATTGGGTATTAGCCCAGGCAACGGGCCGCTGACGGCAACCCCCAACCTCGGGCTTATGCCTCCCCAGGCCGCACCGGCCAACACCGGACAGCCTGTGGGATACCCGTTCCTTCCTGGCTCAACCCAGAGAACGGTGACGACCCGTCCGAATATGACGATGGATAACATCATGCAGGCAATACTTCAGCACGGCACCCCCGAGGATGCCGTCAAACTGTTTGGCCAGATGCAGTCAGCCGAGAACCTGGCGGCCACCCTGGCTAACAGGATCGAACTTGGGAACCTCAAGGGTCAATGGGATATGGACAAGCTCCTCGAGCGGGTAGCAAGTGCGGAGAAGATTGCAATGCTTAATGCCGGGAACAAGAGTTCCAACGCCGATGCCACGACTGCACGAGTACTAGGGTTCATCATCCAGGGGAACCTGAGATCTCTGGAGTCCGACAAGAGGTCTCTCGTGGCGGCCCGTGCAAGTGCCATCCGCAAGGAAGACCGGGAGAGACTCGACGCTCAGATCGCAGACATCGATACACAACTGAAAGATACCAGGGACCAACTCAGTAGCCTCGGGTTCGACTTCGCAAAGAAGACCGACCAGAATGTCAAACCCTCCAAGAAAGGAGTGCCTGCAATCGATGAAAACAACCTGAGTGATAGTGTTAAAGCGGCCATCGAGTATATGAAGGGTGCAAAGAATGAAGCGGATGCACTCACCAGGGCCAGGGCATTGAAGGATCAGAACTGGTCGAGGCAGTACATGGAATTCATTTTGAAGAAATCGGGGTGGGAATAAATGTCAATCATTGACCAACTCTATGGAGAGGGGAAGACCTCTCCACGGAAGGCGTCAATACTGGACAAGGTCTATAACGAGCAGACTCCCGAGCAGGCATACGAAGCGGAACGGCAGGGATTGGCCGCCATCTCGGGTGAGATGCCTGGGGCCGCCTGGAGAGGTATGCAAGGAGCCTACCTCAACCTGGGCAACCTCGGGCGTAAACTCGTGGGAGCAGACACCTCAGAGAACGATGCCGCCTTGGCACAACTCCAGGCAGAGAGGGAAGCACTCAAGGCGAAGTACGGAGACAACTTTGCTTTCGACTTTGCCGAGGGTGTTGGCGGCATGGGTGGCACCATCCCCCTGGACATTGCCACGGGCGGGATCTCCAAGGCTTTACTCGTTCCCAGGTTGATCTCCAAAGCACTTCCCTACATGGAAAGAATCCCCGGTTTTGCTCTAGGCATGATGGGGAGGATGGGAGCCGAGGGTGCCGTACAGCCCACGGACTCATCTTTAAGCAGAACTCTCAACACCGTGACCGGCGGAGCGGAGGGATTGGCCGAGGGCATCCTATACGGGCGGGCCGGTGAGATCGGTGCCGAGGGAAACATCGTCAGTAGACTCGCAAAGCAAGTGCCCACTCAGGGATTACTCGGCGGAGCGATGGCCGCTTATGAGGCGGCCAAAGAAGGAAGGTTACCCACCGAGGGAGAACTTGCCAGGGGTGCCGGTTTCGGTGCGGGCCTTGGCGCAGGGTTCGCCGCTATCGGCGGCAGGCGGCAGAGACCGGGTGCCATCGATGCGAATGAATACCGGCAGAGACTTGCGGGTCTCCTGGGCGAGGAGAATCTGCCTCCAACCATTCAAGACTTTCCGGGTGCCGTTGAGGGAGGGTCGGGGCAATCAATACCGAGATCGTTCCCTGGCGCCAGAGAGGGCGGATCGGGACAGTCGGAGTTTCTCCGAATTCCCCCAGGTGCGAAAGAGGGAGGGTCTGGACAGGAGACATTCAAGATCCTTGACAAGGCCAGGGGTACCGAGGAAGACGACCATCCGATGATGCACCTGCTCCGCAACTCTACATTGAGGGCCACCGTTGGGGGAGCGTGGGGAGTAGAACAAGACGACGAAGGCAACTGGAAATACAACCCTCAGAAGGGTCTGATCGGTGCTCTCGGTGGCGGCTTGATGATTGCCGGGGTTCGCACCTACACTCCCGCATTCAAGGCCAACCTCATCAAGTGGGCCGACAAGGCCGGGTACGCCACCAAGGCCGACATGGAGAGGTACATGAAGAGTGCCGACTCCGTGTACAAGGAGTTCCTCAAGAAGCGGGATCTACTCGACACCGAGGATGTGCCTGATCTCTTCACGGCAGTAAAGCCCAACTCCGATCCCGTATACAAACGATCCCTCGACTTCTCGACACTCTGCAAGAAGCGTCATGTAATGACCGCAACCATCGATGCCATCCAGACCGAACTAGGCAGAGGGCTGACGGCAGAAGAATATCTTGAAGTGCGTGATGCCCTCAAGAGCAAGGGATATACGGTGTCCTGCGGCCCGTGCTATGTCGAGTCAAAGCGGATGCACCTTGGCAACGCCATCAACGACTTCATCGAATCCCACCCGAAGGCAGACAGAAACCTCTTTCTGTCAACTGCAGGCATTGTAAAACTGAAGGCAACTGACCCGGCCCTGTACAAGGAATTTCTCAAAAAGATAACTGCCGCCACCCTGTCGAAGACAATGGAGACCTACGCTGAATTCAAACAGGGCAATATCACCAATATGCCTCAGTCGTCAGTAGATCTGTATAATGCCGGTGCGGGCTTTAGGATCTTCTCCTGGTCTGACTTTGAGATGCAACATCTCCTCGACGGTATGCAGGCAATCGGTGAGATGGCAGTTAAAGGTCTCAAGACCCATGCCTACACCAAGGTGCCGGCCTTTGCGGATCTCTTTGGCAAGACCGGAATTAAGATAAACATGAGTCTGATCCCGAAGGGGATGAAGGACGGGAAGGTCGTCTGGGACGATGTCGAGGGAATGCCCTACAAGGAAGCAGTCAGGTTGAGAGAGAAATACCCTGACACTTGCGGCACCGCTGCCATTGCCACCTCTGACGAGATGCTAACCGCAATGCTGAAAGATCCCACCGTGGACTACATCATCCCTTACCATGCCTCTGGCATGAGCAAGGTCAATGCCGCAAAGGCCGGGATGGAGGGATGGAAAGACTACACCAGGGTGCAGAATGAATCATTCACCCCCGAGATGGAAGCAAAGATCCTCAAGAGTGTGGGTGGTGACAGGAAAGCCTTGAAGAAGGAGCTGGTAAACGCCAGGGATCAAGTCAACTGGTACAAGGTCGGCCAGGATGTGGCGGCCTATAAAGCCAAGTGCGAGGAACTGGGTCTGACCCCCAAGTTTGCCGAGTGGAAGGATGATCCAAACTATTGGAAACTCCTGGTGGACCACAAGCGTGAGCACGATGGCCGACCCGTGGGACAGAACCCCGTGCGGCCCGAGTTCGATGAGGCCACGCTCAACCAGTACCTCAAGGGATGGATAAAGCGGGAGCCGCAGAGTGCGGTCAAGAGTGTGGTGAACCAGTTTGTCAAAGTCCTCGCCAAGGAGCAAGGCACCACCCTCTATGCCAACCCGCTGGCCCCTGTCATCCAGGGTGTGGGCAACATGGTTAAGGGTGTCCTCGACAAGACGGTTGCCCCGGCTATCGGCGGGATGCCTGGAGAATCTTTCGGCCACACCTTCACCCGCACCGTGCAGAATTCGATGCTTGGTCTCAAGGATTGGGAGGACTCTGTAGCGAAGAGAACCGGCCAGGCAATCGACAAGGCGAAGTCGGCGTACTACGCTGAGGAGAGGATGCACGGGAAGATTGCCGACAAGATCGAGGCAATGGATCGGGGGTATGTACAGCCCTTCATCAAACTGATGGCCGAGACAAGCAAGAAACTCAACACCTCCCTGGATGAGTTTGACCTCTTCCTCAAGGCCAGGTATGCCAGGACGGGCAATGCCATCATTGCGAAGAGAAACCCCGACCTCTACGCCAAGGGTGGAACCAGGCACGGCATGACCAACGACCAGGCGGATCAACTCCTGGCCCAGTTCCAGGCCGAGGGCAAGACCAAGGCATTCGAGAACTTGGCGAAGATCATCTACCAGATGCAGGATCTCAAACTGAAGTTGATCGAGAAGTACGGTCTGGAGACCCCCGAGATCATCCAGAGCATGAGGGACACACACGGCGAATACTATGTGCCTGCGAAGGGCAAGTCCGGTGAACCCTCACTCCCCGGCAAGGGTGCGGGTCTGGACATCAAATCGTCTGGACTCAAGGCCGCACTCGGCAGGATGTCACCGTCAGAGAACTCCATCATCCACACCATCAACGACCTGGAGGCAACGATCCGCCGGGTACACCAGGCCGAGGTGGGTCAGAAGTTCCTCGACCTCGTGGAGAAGTATCCTGATCCGGGGATCGAAGTGAACAAGGTGCAACTCGCCCAGAGGTACAACCCTACCACGGGCGAAGTGGAGACCTACAATAAGCCTGTCTTTGGCCCCGAGGATACGACCTTCTCTGGCATCAAGGACGGCAAGCACTTCTACATCCGTATCAACGATAACCCTCTCCTGGTGAGAGCACTCAAGAGCGACCAGATCCCGCAGGGTACCCTGGAGCAACTGATCTCCCGGTTCATTGCACCGGCCACCAGGACGATAGCGGGCCTGGTCACCAAGTGGTCACCGTCCTTCGCCGCCCGCAACCCCATCCGAGATGCAATGGATGCGATACAGGGTGTAGCGTCGGAGACCAAGGCGAAGATGGCCGCCGAGGCGGTTACCGGGATTCCTCAGAGTGCGGCGGCAATGTACCGGTACTTCCGTGGCAGGGGCGGCACGGGTGCGTATGACCGGTACGCAAAAGAGTTTGCAGAGAATGGCGGCATGGTCGGGTTCTACTCAGGCAAAGACTACGATGCCCAGTTGAAGAACCTGGAAAGCATGATCCGCAGGGAGAGTGCCACGGGTGTCAGGGGCTATTCCTCAAGGACGACCAAGGCTATCTTCGATGCCGTGGAGGACTTCACGGGAGCCGGTGAGAACGGCACCAGGCTGTCAGTCTACAAGACCCTGCGAGAGAACGGATGGAGCGTGGAGGATGCCGTCTCATATGCAAAGAACATCACCATCAACTTCAACCGGCACGGGGAGCATCGATGGATCTCCCAGTTGTATATGTTCGCCAACCCCGGCATCCAGGGTGTGAAGCGGTTCAAGGATGTGGTCACGACCAAGAAGGGTGCCTATATCATGGGCGGCATCACGGCGACCGCTCTGGCTCTAGCCGAAGCTAACCGGATGATGGGCGGCCAGGACGAGGACGGGACATTCAACTACGACAAACTCTCTCCCTTTGAGAAAAGCCGCAACCTGATCCTGATGAACCCGGCAACCGGCAAGCCCCTGGTCAAGATCCCTCTGGGGTTCTATGCCCGCCTGCCCTTTGCGATAGCCAACTCCGTGGCGGATGTTCGGCACGGGGTAGCCGGGCCTGTGAAGTTCGCCACCAATGTGATCGACACGGCACTCGATGCCTTCAATCCACTCGGTGCGGGCAATACATTGCAGACCTTTACTCCCACGATAGCCCGGCCTGCCGTGGATATCTACACCAACAAGAACTTTATGGGCATCCCGATCAAGCCAGAGCAACCGACATTCGGCCCGCAGAAACCCGAGAGTGAACTCTACTTCAAGGGTGTGTCACCTTACTCCAAGGCGGCCACCCAGAAACTCAACGAGTTGACCGGCGGCAATGCCATGCGGTCAGGTTTCATCGACATCTCACCCGAGACCGTGGATTATACCGTCAAGTTCTTCACCGGTGGCCCCGGTGACACCATCTACAAGATGGCGGCCCTGGCCGGGAAGTTCTACGACACGGATGGTCAACCCTTCACCAAGGCAAACCTACAGAGGATGTGGGAGGAGACTACAGCCCAGGAGGTCCCCGTTTTGGGGGGCTTTACCGGGGCCCAGACCGAGCACTACTACCCGCTCAAGTTCAGGGAGGCAACCCAGGAGGCGGAGCAGAGGTTTGCCGAGTACAAGTGGAGGGGCAAGACCGACCAGGGGGTGGACGAGTATGCCGAGAAGGAGGGAGATGTCATCGGCATGGGCCAGATCTCGCAGAAGTACAAGAGCCAGATAGCCGACATCAATGCCGCCATCAAGGAGGTCGAGGCAGATAAGACCCTGACCAAGGAACAAGTGCGGCAGAAAAAGAAGTCCCTGGAAAAAGAAAAGGATAGCCTGATGAAGCAGTACCTCAAGGACTATAACGAAGCAGACAAGCAGAGGAAAGCCTACAAACCTAAGAAAGCAGGAGGGTGGATCTAATGGCGTACACAAAAGACTATATCATAGATTTTAACCCAAGTGGATCTACGGTCAAGGCCGGCATACAGTACTGCGATGACAATATCGACGATCTCGTGGCCAACCTCAACGCCCATGAGGCGATGTCTACCAATGCCCACGGGGTAGGCACCTGGGCTATCGTAGGCACGGGGCTGACCCAGACCCTGTATAACAAGACACTCTCCTCGCCAACGATCTCCGCCCCCACGATCACGGGTACGGTGACAGCAAGTGGGGCCACCATCTCGGGCGGCACAATCCAGGGTGCAACAATCACGGGATGCACTATATCGGGGGGTACCTTGTCGGCCATGACCCTCTCAACACCGACCCTCACGGGTACGGTGACAGCAAGTGGGGCCACCATCTCGGGCGGCACGGCAGTCAACCAGACCGTCCAGGCACCCACCTTGACGGGGGTTGTGACGGCAGGCGGAGCAACGATTACGGGAGGGACAACGGTCAACCAGACGATCCAGGCGGCCACCCTGACGGGTATCATCACGGCATCGGGGGCAACGATCTCAGGGGCCACCATTACCGGTGGAACTGTCTACAATGCCATTCTCTGGAACTCACGGGCGGCCACCGTGACAACGGCAACGGCAACGGGGGGAGTGGATGGTGACCTCTGGTTTCAATACACGAAATAGGGGTGTAAGATGGCCTTAAGCACGAAAGTCTCGGGTACATGGAGAGAGGTTAACGGTGTCTATGTAAAGGTGTCCGGTGAATGGCAGGAAGTATCCTCAATTCATACCAAGGTAGACGGATCATGGAGGGAGATCTACGCAAACGCCATCCCTATCCCCGAGGGCTTGATCGTGGGATACGCCGGGACAATCGCACCGAGTGGTTGGTCATTGTTCACTTCCGGGCAAGACAGGTACCTCGTCGGTGCGGGATCTACCTATACAGTTGGGGCCGCCGGCGGGACTGACGTGAATAGCGGGACGTTAGTAACGGCAGGATCTCATACGGGGGCATATAGCTTTTGGTCTTCCTACACG
>Ga0209506_1004434_pt1 | contig 10481 bp, 9 predicted proteins | sample AD_JPNHG2_MetaG_FD_184409 | JGI IMG/M metagenome (GOLD analysis project Ga0209506, IMG submission 184409) | Active sludge microbial communities of municipal wastewater-treating anaerobic digesters from Japan - AD_JPNHG2_MetaG (SPAdes) (version 2) | ecosystem: Engineered > Bioreactor > Anaerobic >...
ATGAAACATATACTCAAAGTCTTATTAATGATAAGATAAAAAATATAGAAAACTATTTGACTGTATACAAAAATAATGAAAAGAACAAAAATATAGAATTAATAGTTAAAAAATTATTTAATGATATACAGATCATTAAGAGTGAAATTTATAATGAACAGGTCTCTACTCACTTTTCTAGCAATCTTTTACCTGCACTTAATTTTGTAAAACCATATGAAGTTTTTAGAACTTTTATCGTATATTACTGGGAAGGTAAAATTAAAGTAAACTTCAATTCATTTATTTTTAAAGCTCAATATACAGATGATTCTTTAAAGGAAAATATTAATAACCTATTTCATGAAGGTTCTTCATTTATTGATAAAGTAAATGAAACAGAAGAATCATTTGAAGATTTAAAAAAATATTATTCATTTTTACAAAAAAAACCAGATTCAATCTTAAAATCTACTTCCCAAAAAAATAATATGATTAATGTTATAATGAATGCAAATAAGAAAATTCAGAGCATATTAATACAGGGATTAACTTTTTTAAGTCAACTTAATCTTGTTTTGGAAATACTTATAAACCAGGTTGAAAGTAAAGATCAGTCTAAAATTACAAATCTGTTGATGATAGTTGATATTACAACTTTTAAAAACTTAAAAACATATCAAGAAAAAGTAAAACAAGCTAAAAACTTACTTGAAAGCCTTATGCAATATTAAGTTGAATTCTTTTTGTAGGTATAAAAATGAAAAAAGAAAATTTAATTGTGGTTTCTAATCCTTTAGTACAACATTATCTTTATCATCTTAGAGATAAGACGACAAAACCCGCTCTTTTTCGAACATTAACAAAAAAATTAACATTACTTTTATGCTTTGAAGCAGCAAAAGAGATAGAATTAAAGAAAAAAGAGCTTGAAACTCCATTAGAAAGGACAGAAGGTTTTGTAATAGGCAATGAGATTGTTTTAATACCAATATTAAGAGCAGGTCTAGGAATGATAGATGCAATTTTAGAACTATTTCCAAATGTTGATGTCGGTTATATGGGATTTCAAAGAGACGAAAATACAGCAATTGCTAAAGGTTATTATTCAAAGTTACCTGATCTTAATAATAAACTTGTATTTATAGCAGATCCTATGCTAGCAACAGGTGGATCTTTACAAAAAGCCATTGATGAAATAAAAAACTACAATCCTAAAAAAATAATTGTTATTTGCGTTGTAGCTGCTCCTGAAGGTGTAAAATTAATCCTTGAAAATTATCCTGAAGTCAAAATATATACAGCATCCTTAGATAGAGAGCTAAATGATAAAAAATATATTCTTCCAGGTATTGGTGATTTTGGAGATAGACTATACGGAACACAAAATTATAAAGAATAATGATACTTTTTTTGATCAATTAATAGAAAAACTTGCCAATTTTTTTAAAGAAGATGATATTCCTTCAGTTTCAAAGATAAAAGAAGAAGGATCAAATCCATTTGAAATCTTAATCTCAACTATTATATCAGCAAGAACTAAAGATGAAGTAACATATAGTGCATCGAAAAGATTGTTTTCAATTGCTAATACTCCACTTAAAATCTCAAAACTTAGCGAAGATCAGATAGCAAATATTATATATCCTGCAGGTTTTTATAAAGTAAAAGCTAAAAACATAAAAAAAACTTCAGAAATTTTGGTCCAAAAATATAATTCTCAAGTGCCTTCAAATATGGAAGAGCTTTTGACGCTTCCTGGGGTTGGAAGGAAAACAGCCAATCTTGTTCTTGCTGTTGGATTTCAAAAAGATGGATTATGTGTGGATACTCATGTTCACAGGATTTCAAATCGCCTTGGGATTGTTTCTACTAAAACACCATTAGAAACAGAAATGGCTTTAAGGGAAATTTTACCAAAAAAATATTGGGAGATATATAATAAACTTCTTGTTATACTTGGGCAGAAAATTTGCCATGCAAAGAAAACTTGCTGCGAAAATTGTCCAATTAATAAACTTTGCAAAAAGATAGGAGTAAAAGGCAAATTTTAAAAAGATAAAAAACTAACAATAAGTTAAATTATTAATTTTCCTGAACAATCTTTTTTTGTAATTCAGTTATTTTTATAACCTGATCTATCGCTACATCAAGCATTTTCAAAAATTGTTTTTTACCGAAAGATTCTCCACCACTTCCGGCTGAGATATCTACTAAATCGCCTTTATCTGTTGCGACAACATTCATATCACAATAGGCTTTTTCGTCCTCTTCATACATTAAATCAAGGAGTATTTTACCTTCGACTATTCCAATAGAAATAGCTGCCACATAGTTTTTTATTGGATTTACCTTTATTAATCCTTTAGAAAGATATTTTTTGAAAGCCAAAGCTGCTGCTACAAATCCTCCAGTAATAGATGCTGTCCTTGTTCCGCCATCGGCATTTATTACATCAGTATCAATATAGATGGAATAACCGGGAAAACATGTTAAATCTATTCCACCTCTAATCGATCTTCCTATTAATCTTTGAATCTCAACACTTCTTCCATCTATCTTATTTCTATCTCTAGCCTTTCTTTTTAATGTTGAACCTGGAAGCATACTATATTCAGATGTAAGCCAGCCTATACCTTTATCTTTAGCAAATGAAGGGACTTCGTCTGTTAACATTGCGGTACATATAACTTTAGTATTTCCGAAAGATATCAAGCATGAACCATCAGCGTTTTTAATATAGTTGGGTTCTATTAATATTTGCCTTGCTTCATTCCACTTTCTTCCATCTGACCTTACAAAGTTATCTTTAATCTCCTCTGAATTATTTTGATTTTTTGTAATACCAATTTTTTCAAGCTCTTTTTGAAGATTCCCCATAATTACTCCTGAAAAATTATAAAATTTTTAAAATAATTGATAATTAAAAATCTATATCCCTTTTTTTTATTTTATGTATACCATCTATAAATTGCATCATTCCATCTTCATTTTCAACGACATAAACAATTTTACCTGATTTTAATTTTTTTATATCAACTACTTTTCCATATCCATATTCATCAGTTCCTATACAATCGCCTTTTTGGAATTGTGTTTCAAATTCTTCTTCTACAACAAAATCAGATAAAACAGGATTTAAAAGACAACTAATATCCAAATTAATTGATCTTAATTCTATATTTTTTGAGTGCAAAAAATAAAGATAATCTTTTGCCCTTGTCATACCAACATATAAAAGTCTTCTTTCTTCTTCTTCATCTGCTTCTATTCCGTATCTTTTATATGGTAAAATAGTTTCACTAACATAGGGTAAAAAGACAACATTAAATTCTAGACCTTTTGCAGAATGCAATGTACCCAAAATCACCCCTTCATTCTCATCTTCATCTTTAAAAAAAGGTACAACTTTTGATATAAAAGATTGGAATAAATCTTCACTATTATTTGTTTTTTGAAGATGTTCCTCTTCTAATTTTTGTGCAATATTTATCAAAAGTTCATAATTTTCTTTCCTTTCCAGATACTCTTCTTCACCTGCCTTTTTCCACTCTTCTAAAAAGCCTCCTTCTTCCAACAGTAATTCTAAAAATTTCACAATATTTCTTTGATTGAACAACTTATTTAAAAATCGGGCAAAATCCTTCACTTTATCATTATCAAAATTAGATAAAATCTCAAAAAGAGTCTTAGAACTTTTTCCTTTTTCTACCAATATTTTTTCAATAGTTTTACTACCTATTCCTTTCTTTGGGTAATTGCAAATTTTTTTCAATAAAAATTCATTGTCCTGATTTAGCTTAAAAGAAATATAATAAATAGCATTTTTTATCTCTTTTCTTTCAAAAAAATTAACCCCTCTTAACATTTTGAATGGAATTTTTTTTTCAATAAATTTATATTGTATTTTTATCAGTAACCAGGATGCTCTTACTAAAATAGCCATATTTTGATAAGCCACACCTTTTATATTAAGTTCTTCAATCTTATTTATTATATAATTTATCATACTTGATTCATAATTAAAAACCGCAAGCTCAACTTCTCCTTCTTCATGTTTAACTGGTTTTACCTGTTTTTCTCTTCTATTTATATTTTTTGAAATAACTCTATTTGCATAATCAATTATCTTTCTTTTACTTCTATAGTTTTCATCCATATAAATAATCTTTGCATTTGTAAAGTTTTTTTCAAAATTCATTATTGGCTCTATTGAGGCTCCTCTAAAACCATAGATAGATTGATCTTCATCACCGACTGCTGTAATATTTGCTCCGTTTGATAAATATATTAAAAACTTATTTTGAAGATTGTTCACATCCTGATATTCATCGACAAGTATATAGTCAAATTGAGTTCTGATCTTTTCTTTTACCTGTTCATTTAAAATCATAGTTAATAAAGGATATAAGATTAAATCAGCATAATCAAAAAGTGATGATCTATACAAAAATTTCTGATACTCAGAAAATATTAATAACATCAATTTTCGTCTTTCATCGTATTCTAAAAGGAAATCGCTTTTACTATTATCTTTTCTATTTAAAAGAGGATGAGCTTCATTATAACAATAAAAAATAATATCTTCTTTATATGTTTCCTTTGCAAGAATTATATATTTATATGCCTGTTCTACAGAGATTGAAAGAATTTTTTTATCTGATATTATATCACTTATAATTTCTTTTGAATCCTCTTCATCTATAACAGTAGATCCATTTTTAAATCCAAAAAGATTTTTATTTTCGATCATCATTCTTAATGCGAATGAATGAATTGTAGAAATATAAGGATTTAAAGTGCTTTTCGATATTTTGATTTTTAATCTTTCTAGCATCTCATTAGCAGCTTTATTTGTATATGTTATTGCTACAAGTCTTTCTGGTGAAAACCCCAAATCAATTAAGTAAAGAAATTTTTCAACAATTACTCTAGTTTTTCCGGCACCAGGTACAGCGATTACAAGAGTGGGAAATTGTATTGAATGAATGGCTTCTAATTGCTTCTGACTTAATTCCATTATTTTTCACCAGAATCTTCAAAAATTTGTCTTATAATTTCCCTAAAATTATTATATCTCATCAAAATAAAGACTTCCTGTTCTTCAAGTTCATTTAAAAATTTACCTTTTACCCTTGATATTGCATTTTCACATGATTTCTTAGATAAATTAAGTAAAGCAGAAATTTGAGAAGGTTTCATGTTATTTATATAACATGAAAACACCTGACTTTCTAAAGGTGAAAATTTAGACATAATCTTTTTCAACTTTTCAAAGATAGTAAACTCAAATGCAAAAAGGTCAAAAGTTTCTTCATTTTTATCATTAATCTCAAAGATATTTATATCATAAATAGATTGACAATTTACACCATCAAGTTTTTTTCTAACCTTTAAGTAATTTAAAAGTCTATTTTTTATAATATTTCTAAGATAAACAGAAAAATGAACTTTTAAGTCGGGATTATAGGTATCAACAGCATTTAAAAATGCAATATTTGCCTCTGCTTTTAAGTCATCTATTTCATTTGTAAGATTGGCTTTGTTAGCAAAAATTAAAACTAATTTTGTAATATAAAGATCATATTTTTGATATAACTTTTCAAGAGCATCTTTATTTTTATTCTTGGCTTTTTCTATAATCTGTAAATCTATATTAGCCTCCTATATTAAATCAAGCTTTCAAAAAATTTTATAAATAAAAAATCATTAATTAATAAATAATGTTAAAAAAATTTTTTATAACTATTTTATAAACAATAAAATAATAGCACAGATTGTGCAAAAACTTAAAACAGTTAAAAAACTGGAAATAATATCATCTATCATTATCCCGATTCCACCTTTTAACTTCTGAACCTTTTTAATAAAAAATGGTTTTACTATATCGAAAAATCTAAATATTATAAATAAAACAAAAGAAGCCAGGATATAAAAATATCTATTAGCAATAAAATTTTCAAGATTAATTCTATGATTACTTAAAATATTAAAATATCTTGTTACAATAAAGTTAATTAATGTTAAAGGAATAAGAGAGATCATCATACCAACAACTTCATCAATAACTATAATAGAAGGATCCTTTACCATCAGTTCTTTTTCAAACTTTGTAGAAAAAATAGTACCTAATAGTAAAGAAATTATAATGAAAATCATTAAGATCCAGAATGAAGGCTTGATAACTAAAAATAAAACAAGAGTGATAAATGAAGCAAAAGTTCCACTTGCGAAAGGAAAATAACCAATATAAAAAAAGGTCGAAATCGTTTTCGTCAAAACTTCAGATGCATAATATAGATAGTTCTTAATATACTTAAAACTTGAATAATAAGCTAAAATCAAAGATATAGTAAAGAGTAATAATGGTATATATGATAAAAACGCCATATTCTCAGTCAAAAAATAAACTTTAATATAATTTTTGTTTATAGCATAAAAAAGATAGAAAACAGCAATAGTAATCATTTGAAAAGCAGTTTTAAACTTTGCTTCTTTTGAGGTAACAAATTTTGATTCATTCTTTTCTTTTATTCCATCATTATAAATATTTTCATTATTAAAATTACTTTCTTTTATATTAATTGGCTTATTTTCACCTTTCCCATCCTTTCCAAATACTTCTATTTCCACCCTCATCATTGTTACAAAATATTCTCTTAAAATCATTAATATCACAAAGAAAAATGGTAAATAGACATAATTTTTTAATGAAAAAATAATAAAAGCAGATAAAGTAAGTATTTTATCTGCCAGTGGATCTAAAAAAGCTCCAATTTTACTTACAGCATCAAATTTTCTCGCAAAAAATCCATCAAACCAATCAGTTATAGAGGCAAGAGAATATATAATTAATGAGATAATTAAATATACTAGCTTATCTAGTAATAAAAAATATATAAAAGGAATAACTAAGATAAATCGTAAAATTGTAAGAATCATTGGAAGTTTTTTCTTAAAATTCATATTATTTCCCCATAAAAATCATAAAAAAAAGTATCATATATCCTTATTTTATGTTTCCTTTCCGACCAATTTGTAAAATTTTTTTTTGATTTATCATTTTTTTCTATATATGTCAAGCCATCAAGATCAGGAGCTTGAGCCCAGGATCTTCCTATATAGTAGTCTTCATCTTCACCTTCTATATATATTTCCTCTTCATTTCCAATAAATCTTGCAAGCCTATTTTTTAAAGTTTGTTCGAATGAATTTATTAGATCATTTCTTCTTTCAATAGAAATTTCGGGTTTAATTTTGTTTTTTAACTTAAATGATGGGGCTTTTTCCATATCAGAATATGCAAAAACATTTAAATAATCTATTGGTAGACTTAACAACCTTTCTTTTAATAAAAGATAATCATTTTCAGTTTCCCCTGGAAAACCCGTTATAATAGAAGTTCTAATAACAGATTTTTCGAATTTTTCTTTAATCCATTTAATAATAAATTCAATTTTATTATAATCTATTTTTCTTCCCATTCTTTTTAAGATGTGATCAACTAAATGTTGTAAAGGAATTTCAAAATATGGAATTACTCCATTTAAAGAAAATATTTTCTCTATAATATCTATTTCTTTAACATTGCCTAAACTATCAAGATTAAAATATAACAATCTAATTTTTTTTATACCAATATTAAAAATATTTTCTATAAGTTTAATTAATAAATCGGGATAGGAATTTTTATCGATATCCTGTCCATAATAAGCTGTATCCTGCGAAATTAAAATAATCTCTTCTATATTTTTTTCTTTTAAGATTTTTGCTTCTTTGATAAGCTGCTCTAAATTAAATGAACGGTATTTCCCTTTTATTAAAGGAATAGTACAGTAAGTACAATTTCTACTGCATCCTTCAGAAATCAAAAGATATTCCCAGTTTTTATTAGAAAGTTTCCTTGAAATGCTTTTCTCATAACTTTCAATTTCAAAAAAACTATAAAAGTCATCGTAATTTAGCACATAGTCGGCTTCTAATAATTCTTTTTTGAATTCTTCTTTATATAAATTTACCGCACACCCTGTAAGAATAATTTTAGATTCTGGTCTTTTCAACCTACTTGATAAAATTGTTTCTTCTATCGTTTCATTAATAGCATCTTCAATAAAACCACAGGAATTGATAATAATGTAATCTGCATCATCTATGTTTTCAACCTCGATAAAACCTTTTATTGAAAGTGATTTATTAATTTTTTGAGAGATTACCTCATTTTTTGAACATCCAAGAGTAATAATATAAAAGGATTTTATAATATTCTCCTAAATTAAAATTTATGACATAAATTAAAAGTTTAAATAATAAAACAAATATTATAAATAAAAAGAAAGATTGAATAAAAATTTATTTTTTAAATTCTATAACCAGGTTATATTTATCTGTCTGTTGATCATAAACCCATTTTGCTATGCAATATACTACAAATTCATTCGGCAATTGGATAGGATTATTATTTATAGTTAGATCCATCTTGCTTGCATTTGTGATTTGAATTATAACCTGTTTGCTTCCACTAATCTTTACTGAATCTTCAGGATTTAATAATTTTTCAATAGTCCCTTCTGTATCAGATTCGATTCTAACATAACCAGTTTTTTTAGCATGAACTACAACTGAAATAAAATTTGAAATCATAGGATTATTCAAAGCTTCCTGTTTATCATTAGATTCAGAAGATGATTCTATAACATAATTATTTTGATTAATCTTCCCATTTCCCTTTTCCGAGGTTAATCTTTCGATTGTTAATGCAACACTTGAAGAATCTATTTGATTTATCATTATCTGTAAATCAAACTGATTATTTTCATTAAAATCAAATTTTAAAATATCCTTTTCTTTCAAAATAATATCATCACTTATATCTGCTATATTAATTTTTATTGTTTTTTCATTTTTGTTTAACTCAACTATATTAATCTTAAATTGATAATCTCCATCTGGAATAATTAATATTTGTCCAGGTAAAAATGTTTTAACAATTTTTCTTTGATTAAAAATAAATTCATTTTCGTTTTTAGAAGGTTTGGTTTTAATCTCATTTGATGCTATTTCAACTTTCTCATGTTTAGGTAGATTTAATATTATAATAACTCCAGCAATTATTATTAATAAAAATACTGCAATAATAATTATAGGTATAGCATTTTTTCCTAAAGATGGGAGATTTATCTCCTTCTTAAGTGGTTTGGTTAATTCTTCTATAGGGGCTGGTTCTTCAATCTTTTTCTGTTTATGGTAATCATGGATTAATTTGTTTGCATCTAAAGATAAAAGCTGCGCATAATTTCTTAAAAAACCTAAATAATAAACCTCTCCTGGGAAAGCATCATAATTATCAGATTCAATGGCTTCAAGAAATTTTTTTGAAATTCTTGTTTTTTTTGCACAATCATCAATTGTTAAACCAAGTTCTTTTCTTCTATCCTCAATAATCTTGCCAACAGATCTTCCATTCATAAACTTTTCCCTATTTATTACATAGTAAATTTTTAATTAAAATGCCTTTTTTAATAATATATTTAAAATGTCTATAATAAATCCTAATAATTTTTATTCAAAAATATTTTCTATTACCTGAACATTGTTGGGTATAGTAAAATTAAATAAAAGATCAGATAAATCTTGATTTACCTTATATGAAGTAAAATAATATCTTATCATTTTCCCTTCAAGATTAACAGCTTCCTGATAAACAATAAAGCCAGTTTCATCAACATAAAGCAGCAAAGATTTAAAACCAGCTTCGACCCTCTTTGGCCATCCTTTTATTTTATAAACTTTAAAGTTGTTGAAATTATATAAAGATTTACCTTCAACAAAATTAAAAGTATATGCATCAAAGATATAACCTAAAGTCTCTTTTGATTGACCATAAGTAATATTGGGTTGACCTTTTTTTAAGTTTTGAGTTGCAACAACAGATAGTGACGGATAATATATATATAAAGTCCTACCATCTGAAACATATATTTTCTTTTCTGGTGAATTTATCTCAATTTTGAATTTCCCTGGATATTTATAAAAAATTTGCCCTTCTTGAAGTTGCCCCTTATCCGTAACTTGAAGAATTATATTGCCTTGATAATCTGAAATAGAAGCATAACGATTTTTCATAAGACTAACAAGAGCATTAATTGTATCCTGAGAAAAAATATTAAAAGAACAAATAATAAACAAAAAAGTTAAGAAAAATAATATTATAAATTGAATAAAAAATGATCTTTTTTTCATATTTCTTTACTCTTACTTCTTTTTATCAGATAACTAAATTTGTGCAAGTTAAATATAAGTTATCATAGAGATCTCAAATGATTAAAAATTTTTATAAAGTCATTTAAATTAAATTCTTCAGCTCTACTATTTTTGTTAATATTTTCCTTTTCAAATATAGATAAAAGTTTAGTATAAATAGATTCATCATTCTTAAAATTATTAAGTAATTTTTTTCTTTTATTTGAAAAAGATTTTGAAACAAATTCAAAAAATTCTTTTTC
>Ga0209506_1004439_pt1 | contig 10470 bp, 10 predicted proteins | sample AD_JPNHG2_MetaG_FD_184409 | JGI IMG/M metagenome (GOLD analysis project Ga0209506, IMG submission 184409) | Active sludge microbial communities of municipal wastewater-treating anaerobic digesters from Japan - AD_JPNHG2_MetaG (SPAdes) (version 2) | ecosystem: Engineered > Bioreactor > Anaerobic...
GACGCCAGCCCGGAGGCCAAGGACACGGCCGACTTCTGCCACCAGGCGCTCACCCTGGTGCCCTCCTTCGCGGTCAATCTCAGCCACCAGCTCGACGCGATCGCCAAGGGGATCGCCTTCGAGGAGATGTTCTGGGAGCGCCTCTCCCGCGGCCCGCTCGCCGGCGCCTGGGTGCCCGTGAACCTGATCGACCGGCCGATGTGGCGGTTTCTCTTCCGCGATGGCGTGCTCCACGTCCGCCGCCCAAAGAGCGCCGAGCCGGTCGCCGCGCCGGCCGGAAAGTTCCTCGTCATGCGCCACGGGACGAAGGACAACGCCTGGGGCGCGGCCCTACTCGACGAGGTCTACTGGGCGTGGTGGTTGAAGAAGAACGGCCTAAAGTTCTTCGCCGTCTTCCTCGACAAGTGGGCGCAGCCGACGGCCATCGGCAAGTACCGCCACCGCACCGGCGGGCAGGAAGCCGAGAAGATGAACGCGGCCGACCAGAACCAGCTCCTCGGGGCGATCGAGGCGATGCAGTCGGAGTACGGCATCGTCATCCCCGAGGGCATGGCGGTAGAGCTGCTCGAGGCGACCCGCTCCGGCTCGGCCAGCTACGAGCAGTTCATCGGCCTGCTCACCCGCTCCCAGGCGCTCGCCTTCCTCGGAGAGGTCGACACGAGCGGCGCGGCCAAGGGCCCGGGGAGCTTCGCGAAGGCGCAGGTCTCGAACGAGGTCCGGCTCGAGAAGGTGGAGCTCGACGCCCGCGACCTCGCCGCCCACCTGCGCGACAACCTGCTCCGCCCGCTCGTGACCGTGAACTTCGGCCCCGAGGCGCCGGTGCCTCGGGTGCTCATCGACACCATGGCCGGGACCGACCGCGAGCTCCGGCAGAAGGGCATGGCCTCGGTGCTCGAGCTGGGGCTCCCGGTCTCGAAGCGCGAGCTCTACCTCGTCCACCAGGTCAGCGAGCCCGGCCCAGGGGAGGAGACGGTCAGTAAGGAGAAGCCCGCCCCGCCGCCGCCCCCCACGCAGCCGCTGCCCGCGCCGCAGGCCCCGGAGCCAGAGGAAGAGCCGGACGACGACCCGGACGAAGAGCCGGCCGAGGAGCCGGAAGAGGCGCCGGAAGCCGAAGAGGCCGCCGCCTCCTCCGCGCCCGACGTGGCGCTCGCCGCCGAACCGGAGCCCGAGCCTGCCCCGCCCGCCTTCGACCCGGAGCCCGAGCCTGCCCCGCCCGCCTTCGACCCGGAGGAGATCGCCGAGATCGAGGAGGCCGCCGCGGCGCGCGACCGGGAGATCACCGAGCTCGCCGCCTCGCTCGTGGAGCCGTCCGTCGCCCACTACCAGGCGATGCTCGCCGCGCTGGGTGAGGCCTACGGCGAGGGGGCGCACGAGGCCGGGCTGCTGCTCCAGACCGTGGTCGACCGCACCTCGGCCGTGGCGCACGCGGAGGCGATCGAGGCCTCGATCATCCACGGCTGCGGCCTGGCGCTGCGCCAGCTCCAGGAGGAGCTCGGCGAGCGGACGATCCGGTTCGCCGCCCCGCCGCCTGGCGGCGCGACTACCCCGGGCTCCGCGCTCGACTACTGGGCCCGGGTGCTCGGCATCCCGCGCGAGGAGTTCGAGGCGCTGACCGATGGCGCCCGCCGACTGGCCTTCACCGTGGCCGGCGTGGAGGACGCGGCGGTGCTCGCCGACCTGCAGATGCTCGTCGGCCGGGCGATCTCCGAGGGGCTCACCCGCGAGGAGTTCGTGGCGCTGGCCGAGCAGGTCTTCACGTCGAGGGGCCTCACGCCCCTCTCCCGCTGGCACTTGGAGCTGGTCTACGCGAACAACGTCCGCAACGCCGCGAACCTGATGCGCTACCAGCAGCTCGTGCTCAATCCGGCGGCGCGGCGGCTGATGCCGTACCTCACCTGGGTGACGATGGAGGACGACCGAGTCCGCCCCTCCCACGCCGCGATGCACGGCTACATCGCCCCACCCACGGCGGAGATCTGGAAGACCTGGTGGCCGCCGGCGGGGCACAACTGCCGCTGTGTGGTGGAGGGGATCAACGTCGCCAAGGCGCGGCGCATGGGCCTGACCGGCGCCGAGCCGACCGGCCCCTGGCCGCTGGTGGTGGACGAGGCCACGGGCCTGCCGACCCCCGCCTGGCCGGATCCCGGCTTCGCCGGCGCGCCGGAGCTCTTCGGCATCTCGCAGGAGCTCGGCGAGCGCGCCGCCGCCGCCGCGGAGGCCGCGGCCGAGGCGGTGGAGGCCGCCGGGGAGAGCGCCAGCCCCGAACAGCGCGACCTGCTCGACGCCCTGCTCGCCCTCTTCTCCGCCCTGGGCCTCGCCGAGCTCCTCCCGAGAATCGGCAGCCTCCTCGCCCGCATCCGCCGCCTGCTCGGGCGGTAGCTGGAGATGACCGAGCCCCGCATCCTCCGCGCCGACTGCCTGGAGGCGATGCGCGAGCTGGAGCCCTGCTCGGTCGATTCGGTTGTGACCGATCCGCCCTACGGTCTGGGCTTCATGGGCAAGGATTGGGACCACGGGATACCGGGCGTCCACTTCTGGGGGGAGGCGCTCCGGGTCGCAAAGCCGGGGGCGCACCTGCTCGCCTTCGGGGGCACGCGGACCTTCCACCGGCTGGCGGTGGCGATTGAGGACGCGGGCTGGGAGATCCGCGACACGGTGATGTGGGTCTACGGGAGCGGCTTCCCGAAGTCGCTGGACGTATCGAAGGCGATTGATCGGGGGGCGGGCGCGGAGCGGGCGGTGGTTGGGCCGAGCCGGTGGAATGGCGTCAAGGGCAGCAATGCCAAGCAGGCCGGATGCCTCACTCGTCCAGGCGGGAAACACGACGAGACCGCACCCGCCACGCCCGAGGCCGCCCGCTGGCAGGGCTGGGGGACGGCGCTGAAGCCAGCCTGGGAGCCGATCATCGTGGCGCGGAAGCCGCTGGAGGGGACAGTGGCCCAGAACGTCCTGCGCTACGGCACGGGCGGGCTGAACGTGGACGGGTGCCGGGTGGAGAGCGGCGGCACGCACGGCAGCGCACGAAGCGCAGGGCAAGGCGCAGGGTATGAGGCCCACAACAAGCCGGGCAGGAAGTACGGCAACGGGCTGGGCGGCATTGTTTCGAGGCCACACGCACAAGGCCGCTGGCCTGCGAACCTGATCCACGACGGTAGCGAGGAGGTCGTCGGGCTGTTTCCGGCTTCCTTCAGCGGGTCTGGAGAGCGCCGACCTAACGGCTCGCCAAAGGTGAACGCCACCGGCGCGTTCCGCCCGCACCCGTATGCAAGAGATGCCGACAGCGGCAGCGCGGCCCGGTTCTTCTACTGCGCGAAGGCGAGCCGGGCGGATCGGGGAGAGGGCAATCGGCATCCCACGGTGAAGCCAACCGCCCTCATGCGCTACCTCTGCCGCCTCGTCACGCCGCCCGGCGGGCTCGTCCTTGATCCGTTCTGCGGCTCCGGCTCGACCGGCAAGGCTGCCGTTCTGGAGGGCTTCCGCTTCCTCGGGATCGAGCTGGACCCGGAATACGCCGAGATCGCCGAGGCGCGGATCGCTGCGGCCCAGGGGCGCGAGCCGCTGCTGCGGGATGCACCGGAAGAGACCTGGCGCGACGAGGTGGCCCGGCGATTCGCCGAGCCCGTTCCCGATTCGGTATAGGTTCCCCGCCGACCCCGACAGATCCCTACACTCACGCCACCGAAACTCGGTGGCGTGAGCCACAGGACCGCACGCCCCGAACCCGCCCAGCCGCCCACCGGCCCGCGGCTGCAGCTCTTCCTCGGGCCGGAAGTCTCGCTCGGCGGCGAGCTGGTCGAGGGCGCCGCCCCGGCGGCCTTCGAGGCGCCGGTGCTCCGGCCGCAGGACCTCTCCGAGAGCCACGGGATCGAGATCCGCCGCGAGCACCTCGAAGAGATGGCCGCGGCCTACGACCCGGCGGTCGAGGAGGCCACCCTCAACTTCGACCACGCCTGGGAGGGCCCCGCGCACGGCTTCGCCGAGAAGCTCTGGGTGAAGGGCGAGGAGCTCTGGGCGCGGTTCACCCGCCTCTCCGCCGACGCCGTCGAGGCGATCCGCTCCGGCCAGTGGCCGCGCCGCTCCTCGGAGCTGGTGCGCAAGCACCCCGCCACCGGCGGCTGGTACTTCACCGGCTGCGCGCTGCTCGGCGCCGCCCGCCCCGCCATCTGGGGCATGGGGCAGGGGCAGCTCCTCTCCGGCAACCCCGTCGAGGTCGTGGATCTCGGCGCACCGATGACCGCCCCCGACGGGGCAACGCACCAGGAGGCAGACACGATGCCGATCGAGCTGGCCGGCGAGCCGGAGCCCGTGGAGACGCCCGAGCCCGAGACGCTCACCGCACCCGACGACCAGGTCACGAAGCTCCAGGCCGAGCTCGCCGCCGAGCGCGCGAAGAGCCGGCGGCTGGAGGCGCGCGCGCGCGCCGCGAGCGACCTGGAGAAGCTCGGCGCGCGGGTGACCCCCGCCATGCGCCGCGCGGGCCTTCCGGCGCTGCTCGAGGAGCTCGCCGCGGCCGACGCCCCCCAGACCGTCACCCTGAGCGCCGGCGACGGCGCCCCGCGCGAGGCGGCCGTCTACGACGCGCTGCTCTCCGTCCTGCAGGCGATGCCGGACGCGGAGATCCTCTCCAACACCCCGCTCGCCGCCCGGGAGGCCGAGGAGGCCGCCCGCCTCGCCCTCGACAACGGGACCCCCGAGGAGCTCGCCGTTCGTGAGCGCTACGGGATCACGCCGGAGCGCGCCGTGGAGCTGCGGCGCAAGTTCCCCCGCGCCTTCTCCACCAACTGAGGCTGCCAGAAAGGAGACCTGAAAGATGGCCCTCTCCGCGAACAAGATCCGCAAGCACAAGCTCCACGAGCTGGCGATCAACACGGCACCGGTGAACGCCGGTTCCAAGATCTACGTCGGGGCGTACCTGTGCCGGGAGGCCGCCTCCGGGGTGGTCATCCCCGGCGCCGACGCCGCCGGCCTCGTCCCCCTCGGCGTGGTCGTGGAGCCGCTCTTCCCCGACGATCCGGACCTGGCGATCTCCGCCGCCTACGACAACACCAACGGCGCCGACGGCGCCGTGACCGGCAGCTCTGCGGTCCGCTCGGTGAACTACGACCAGCGCGGCGAGTACCTCTTCGCGCTGGACAGCGGGAGCGACACGCCGAAGGTCGGCGGGCTCGCCTTCCTGGCCGACGACGACGAGGTCTCGACGACGAGCACCCACGGCGTGATCGCCGGGGTGTTCACGCGGCCCGGCGAGGGTGGGGGGTGGTACGTGGACATCGGGAAGCGCGGTGTCTGGGTGGGCCTGACCACCGGATCCTCGTCGGCGGCGATCGCCGACCTGGGGGGTTCGATCGGCACGGCCAACGACACCATGACCGCGATCACCGACCCGGCGGACACGCCGGCGGACGCCGACGCCCTGCGCGACGACCTCGTGACCAACACCATCCCGTCGATCGAGAACAACCTCGCCGACCTGCAGGCGAAGGTCAACGCGATCCTCGCCGCGCTGCGCACGGCCAACATCATCGCGACCTAGCGCGCGATCCCCGAGAAAGGAGACCACACCCATGCCCGGCATCGACGCGCTGAAGCGGGAGGTCAAGACCTACCGCGAGGTCGCCTACAACCTGTACGAGCAGCTCGAGGCCGACCCGGCCCAGATCAAGAACCTGCTCGCCATCTCGATCGACAACCGCCAGGCCAAGGAGAACCCGGTCCGGATCCAGGAGGCGATGTTCTTCCCGGAGGTCTACTCCTGGCACGACCAGGTGGTGGCCGGAGCGGACCTCGACAAGATCGACTGGACCGTGCCGCTCAAGGGCTACGACGCCTTCGTGCCCTACAACAAGGTCAACATCGGCCGGCCGTCGAGCGTCCACAAGCTCGACCGCATCGTCCCGCGGCTCCCCGAGGCCTGGATGCGCAAGCAGGTCGCGGAGATCATGAACGTCTTCCGCGTCAACGGCCTGGCCTACGACGGCCAGAACTTCTTCGACACCGACCACACGCACCCGGCGGCCAAGGGCACCTACTCGAACGTCACCACGCCGAACTGGAGCACCACCTCGGCGCCGACGTTCGCGGAGGCCTCGGCCTGCATGGAGGAGGTCCGGGCCCGCTTCGTGACGAACCTCGCGCTCGACGCCGAGGTGATCGACGGCTCGAAGCTCCAGAACTCCATAGTCGTGATCGCGCACAACGCCACCACCTGGGCGATGTTCGAGCAGCTCCGCGTCGCGAACTTCGTCCCCTCCTCGACCGAGCCGAACATCTGGAAGAGCGGCTTCCAGCTCCTGCTCGACAACAAGCCGACCTCCGGCCAGACGGACTACCTCGAGGTCATCCTCGCGCTGCCGAACGGCCCGCGCCCGGCCTTCTTCGTCCTCGACGCCGAGCCGGTGCTCGACGCCTGGGAGACGAACCAGGTCCCGAACGGCTACGTCGCCGTCGGCCTCACCGAGGGGATCTTCGGCGTGAAGGCCGGCTACCCGCAGACCGCCATCCAGGTGCGTCCGACCTGATGCGCTACTCCGTGACGGTCCGCCCGGACGTCGCTCGTGTCGGCAACGGCACACGCCGCCGGGCGGGCCTCACCTTCTCGATGCGCCCGACCTACCTCATGGTGCTCCCGCCCGAGGTGGTGGCCGACCCGTTCCTCGAAGTGGAGGAGCTGCCCGTCTCGGCCATCGCACCGGACCCGGAGCCCGAGCCCGAGACGGCCGAGGCGCTCGGCGAGCCGCTTCCCGACCCGGAGCCAGAACCCGAGCCGCCGGCCGCGCCGCCGCCGCGGCCCGCCCGCGGGAAGCGCACCGCCCGCAAGGCCCGGAGGTGACCCGCGATGGGCACCTGGCTGACCGAGGCCGAGCTCGAAACCCGGTACGGCGCGGCGCGCCTCCTGGCGCTGGCCGACCGTGACGGCAACGGCACCGCCGACACCGGCGTGATCGCGGCCGCGATCGACGAGGCCGAGAGCCGTGTGGCCTCGCGCCTGCGCGTCCGCTACGAGCCGGGCGACCTCCCGACCTCCACGGCCACCGCGAGCGCGGCGCTGAAGCGCGTAGTGGCGCAGCTCGCCTTCTTCTACCTGCACGAGCTCCACGACGTGAAGGGCCAGGACGTCTACGACGCCCGCGACGGCGCCCTCTCCGAGCTCTCCGACATGGTGCGCGGCCACGCCGGGCTCCTGCTCGCCGGCGAGCCCGACGTCGACCAGAGCCGCCCCCAGGTGCTCACCACGAAGACCTCGACCGACGCCCGCTTCACCCTGGAGGCGATGGAGGACTGGTGAGCCCCAGGCTCTCGATCTCCGTCACCGGGGCCGACGAGGCGGCCACCGCGATCCGCGCCGTCAGCGACCGGATCGCGGGGTCGCTGCGCCCGTTCTTCGAGGTGCTCGGCGCCGACTGGGAGGCCGCCTTCCAGGGGCGGATCGACAAGGAGGGCGGGGAGACCCCCTGGCCGCCGATGTCGGCCACCCGCCGGCGGATCCGGGCCCGCTCCCAAACCCCGGGCGATTTCCCGCTGCTGCGCGAGTCGGGCGACCTGCGGGCCTCGATCGTCTCCACGATCACCGACGACGCCCTCGACGTCGGAACGGCGCTCCCCTACGCCGCGCTCCTGCAGTTCGGCGGCACCACCCCGGCGGGATCCATGGTCCCCGGCGCGCGCGTCCCGCCCCGGCCGTTCGTCTACCTGACCAACGAGCAGGTCTACGACGCGGTCGACATGCTCAACGCCTGGGTCTACGACGGCGAGGTCCAGCGTGGCTGACCCGACGATCCACGACGAGTTCCCGTGGTCGGTGGACACGCTGATCGCCGAGGCGGTGCTCAGCACCCTGCGGGCGGACACCAACCTCTCGACCTACTTCGGGTCGGGCATGGGCATTCTGCCGATCGAGTCGGAGATCTTCTTCGACGCCGGGGTGCTCTCCCTGCGCGCCCCGGCGCTTCTGGTCTCCCTCGCCGGGCTCGACGAGGTGCGGATCGGCTCGGCGCAGTACGCCGAGCTCGAGACAGTGGTGGACCTCTGGCTGGTGACCGCCGCCGAGACCTCCACCACCTCGCAGCAGTGGCTCCGCGCCCGGATCGTCAACTACATCAAGGCACTCCTCCAGACCGAGCAAGGCACGCTGCGCGACAGCGACGGCAACCGGATCACCGAGGCGCTCACGCGGTTCCAGCGCACGCTGCTCGCCGGGCGGCTGCGCGGCACGAACCTCGTGCTCACCCAGCTACGCTGCCTCTACCGCTCCGACATCGACCAGAGCACGCGGGAGTTCGAGGACTGACGATGGCCGGAACGATGCAGACCGCGCTCGTCTACTACCCGGGGCACCTCGGCAAGGACCCGGTCACGGAGCTCGACGCGACCCGGCAGATCACCTGGAACCGCAAGGTCAAGCGGGTGCCCGAGCCGGCGGCGACCAGCCTCGTGCGCCACGGCGGCTTCCACCGCGCCCTGCGCCCCGCCGAGGCGGCCGAGGCGTTCGGCGTGCCGCTGGCGACCGTCGGCGATCTCACCACGGCGGGCAAGCTCCGCCGCGCCACCTTCCAGCCGCGCGAGGGCGACCCCGAGGAGGTCGTCGTCCTCGACAAGGCCACGATCGCTGCGCTCCGCGCGGCGCTGACCATAGGAGACTGACCGATGGCAGTCGCAACCGGAAACACCGTCCTCCTCGGCCTGGCGCCCGAGCTGGAGTTCGGCGTCCCCGACGACGGGGCGACGCTGGAGTACCTCAAGCCGATCCTCCCGCTGAACGTCGGGCTCAACCGCACCGTCTCGCCCGGCGGGGAAGTGAACCAGTCCGGCTTCGCCGAGAAGGGGGTGCCCGGGCCGATCGCCGGCGTCTTCGACATCGGCGCGCGGATGAGCTCGGCGACGCTCCTCATGTACCTGGAGCACATCTTCCGCTCCTGCGTGAAGAGCGAGCCCGAGACGAACGTCTTCAAGTACGTCTTCTCGCCGGACGTCGACGGGGTGGACACGAGCTTCGCCGGGGTCTTCGGCCTGCCGCCGATCGACCAGCACTGGATCCACGGGGTGAAGCTCAACCAGATCTCCATGCAGATCGGGAACAACACGGCGATTCCCGTCCGGCTCTCCGGCTACGTGTCGCACGGGACGCGCGTGGGCGCGGCGGTGGCCGACGCGGGTAACACCGGCACCTACCCCTACGCGCCCGTCATCCGCGGCCTGGTGGATCCGGCCATCGCGGCAACGAAGTCGATCTTCGTGAAGATCACCAAGGTCGCCGGAGGGGACTACGAGTTCAAGGTGTCGGTAGCGGATTCCGACGGCACCCCGGCGCCCGCGTACGGCGGCACGGCCATGGACATCGCCAAGGACCCGACGAGCGGGCGCGGAATCTGGCAGAACCTCACCGGCGACGCCGACGAGGACCTCGGCGTCTGGGCGGAAAACCGCGACCCGCTGGAGATCATCTTCCCGGGCGACGCGGCCGACTTCGCCCTGCTCGCGCTCAACGACGCCTGGGAGTTCCCGCTGACGTGGACCCTGCCCACCGCCACCTACCTCGGCGGGCAGCGGTACACGAGCGCCCACCAGATCAACTACGTGCGGGCGATCACCGACCCCGTCTCCTCGTGGTCGGAGTTCCGCACCCTCACCTCGACGATCACGATCCCCTGGCCGCTCACGGTGGACCAGGGCTCCGGCAGCCGGTACGTCTACGGCCTCGACCGGGACGGCCTCTTCGCCCCCACGCTCCAGCTCACCCGCAAGCACACCGACCGGGACTTCGTGAAGTTCATGGAGCACCACGACCAGTTCGAGATGGAGACCCACTTCCTCGGCCAGCAGCTCGAGGGGGGCCCGAACCGCGAGTCGATCGTCTTCAAGTGGGGGCAGGTCTCCGTCGCCAACCTCACCCGCCCGGCGCAGAACGACCGCGCGATCACGGAGACGATCACGCTCCGGGGCGAGACGAACGACTCGGGCGACGCCCCGCTCACCGTGGAGGTCATCAGCGACCGCGATTGGACTCCGGCCACGCCGCAGGCGTAGCCGCCGGATCGGGGCGCCTGTGAGCTGACCGCCCCACCCCACACGCTGCACCGCGGCCCGGCCAGGCGGGCCGCCCTTCACACGGGGGAGACGTGGCCGACGAGCGGCAGGTCAAGGCGACACTCGAGGTCAGCCGCACCGGCGAGACCCAGGCCTTCGCCCAGACGGCGGAGGAGATCCGTGGCGTCGCCAAGGCCGCCGGCGAAGCGACCCCGCAGCTCGAGACGCTCGCCGACACCACCGAGCAGGCGGCCCGCCAGGTGCTCGCCCACGGTCAGTCCTATGCGGCCTCGGCCGACAAGGGCAAGGGGTTCTTCGATGTCACGATCGACGTGACGAAGGCCCTGAACGACAAGCTCCGGGTCATCGGCAACGTCGTCAAGGCGGTCGGCGGCATGTGGGCCGCCTGGGAGATCGGCTACGAGGTCGGCACGAGGATCCGCCAGG